>MDSZ01138073.1_pt1 | contig 10651 bp, 11 predicted proteins | sample 811201 | NCBI WGS metagenome assembly MDSZ01 (sample SAMN05326647, study PRJNA326480) | marine metagenome | isolation source: seawater | place: Indian Ocean: North | collected 2010
TGTACATTAACTTTGTCTAAATTAATTGTATTATGCATAAAAAAAAAAAATTATTGTGAACATTAATTATAACCAATCTAACATTGAATTTAAAAAAGGAACAGTAATTTTAGCTGGTGCCGGACCTGGGGCAATTAAATTTTTAACGCTAAAGCTAAGGTTTGCTTTAAATCAAGCTGACGTGGTTATTTACGATGCATTAGTAAATAAAGAAATACTTAAATTTTGTAGAAAACAAACAAAATTAATTTTTGCAGGAAAAATTAAAGAAAAAAAAGCTTGTACCCAATCAGAAATTAATGAGTGGTTACTTAAATATTCAAAATTGAATAAAAAGGTTCTTAGACTAAAAGGAGGAGATATCAGTTTTTTTAGTCGAGGAAGCCAAGAAATTAATTATTTGAAAAATAATAAAGTTAAAGTAAATGTGTTTTCTGGAATTACTTCATCACAAGCTGCAGCCGAAATCTCTAACTCTTCTTTCTTTAACAAAAGTAGGGTATGTAATTTTATTACTGGTCATAAAAAAATAAAAAAATTTGCACGTCCAATCAATTATAATTTTATCTGTAAAAATGGAGGTAAAATTTTTATTTACATGGGAGTAAGTCAAGCTAAGGAAATAATTACGAATCTTTTAATTTGTGGGTTAAAAGAAAATGAAAAAGTAACAATAGTTTATAAGGCCTCTTTAAAATCGGAAAAATTACTATACTCAAATCTCGGAGAGTGTTATGACCTTATAAAAAAAGAAAAAATTAAATCTCCTGCCATTATAATAATAAGGTAGTATCTAATAGAATTTCAAATATTTATATTAATCGGTATTAAATGAAAGAAAAATTAGAGTTCCTATTTTTAATGATATTTTATTTATTTTCTAAATTATTTGGAATTAGGGTTTCATCATTCACAGGAGGAATTTTATTGTGGCTTTACGGTTTTTTTTCCTCAAGAAATATTATAGCACTTAAAAATTTAAATCATGTTTATCCGGCAAAGAATCTAAAAGAAAAAAAAATAATTATTCAAAAAATGTGGTTTCATTTTGGAAGAATTATTGGAGAGTTTCCTCATCTGCATAAAATAAAAGTTAAAAATAATAAATCTATAAAAGTTATTGGAATACAAAATTTATTAAACCCATTAAAAAAAAATAAAAATTGTATATATTTTTCTGCACATATTGGTAATTGGGAATTATCGTCCCACCCTCTAATACAGAATGGACATAAAATTAATTTTGTTTATAGAGCACCAAATAATAAATTAATTGACAGAATACTCAGAAAATTAAGACTTGATTATGGTGTAAAATTAATAAAAAAAGGGAAAGAAGGAGCCAAGGAATGTATTAAGTCTCTTAAAAATAATGAAAATCTAGGCATGCTTATTGATCAAAAAATGAATGATGGTATACCCGTCAATTTTTTTAATAAAAAAGCAATGACAGCAACTGCAATAGCCAAATTCGCGCTTAAATTTCAATGTCCTATAGTCCCTGCATTTTGTATTAGGGAAAGAGGAATATATTTTAGAATTGAATATTTAAAACCAATTACCTACAAATTCATTAAAAAACTTGGAACAGAAGAAAAGATTCTAGAATATTTAAATAAAATAATTGAAAGTTGGGTGCTTTCATATCCTGAACAATGGATATGGGTTCACGATAGATGGAAAAGTTAAAGATTTAGATCGCTTTTGATACTTTTACAAACTCTTCTAGCCTCTGAAAGAGTTTTATATTTCCATGTTTCTAGCTTATTTTGGAAAACTCTAGCTAAACCTCTTTTAATTGAACTCATAACAAAAAAATTAATTTTTTTTTTCACTTTTTTAACTGGAATTATATATGTAGGTTTTCCTGAAGAAAGTGAGTCTGAAATCATACTAATTGAATCTCCGGTAACAAATATAAAATTGCTAATTTCAAATAAATACCAGTAAGGATTAAAAATTTTAGTTGGAAAAAAAATACAATTTTTGTTTGCATTATTAATTATAAAATTTTTTAATTTAGTATTAGTTCTTCTGGAAAAACAATAAATAATTTGAAAATTATCATTTAATGCGTTTAATTTTTTAATCACGCATATTAAATCATCAAAATTTATACTGGAACTTCTTCCAGACCCTCCAACAAGTACTGAAATAATTTTATTTCTATTTTTTTTAAAATATTTAGAAGGAATTGTCTTCGACTCTTGAAAGTTTTTTTTATCAACTAAGGTCCCAAAGGTTGTTATTAAATTTGGACTGTAATTTTTTTTAATTTTTTTTATATCATGCTCTGGAATAATAACTTTATCAAATTTATTGATTTTAAAATAAGGGTTCAAAATATGATAATTTTTACACTTTATTTGTTTTTTTAAAACTAAATTTAAGGGAGCGGAAACTCTTCCACAAGAAATTATAAGATCAGTTTTACCAATTTGATACTTTCTAAAAAAATTTTTAATCAATAAAAAATAATAAATAAATAAATTTGGTAGTATTCTTAAGACCCCAGGATTATAAATTATATACTTTGAAGAAATATTTCGCTTTGGTTTATTTTTTAATTCATTGACTATCGATGAGCACTGATTGAGACTACTTAATTTACCATCAGTAATTACCAAAATATTAAACATTTTTTCGAGGAACTCTTTTGATTATTTTTATTACAAAATATTTATAGGCTATAGCAAGATAAAGCATAAAAAAAAGTGCAAATAAATTATCACTTAAGAAATGACCTCCCATGGAAATTCTACAAAAACTAACTACTAATCCAAAAAAAAGATTTATAAAAAAAAAAAGGGGATGCTTTAGTATCAATGTTCCTACAAGAAAAGAAAATGCAGCTGAAGATTCCCCACTAATCCAAGAGCAATTTTTTTTACACTGATCTGTTTTTAAAAAGGCTCTTGTAAATTCTTTTTCACCTCCAAATTCTTTCACTTGGATCGGCCTTGCTCTTCCCCACTGGTCCTTAAAATACCAGTTTGCAATTAAACCTGATCCAATTATAGGACCTATAATTAATCCTATTATTGAAAATTTTAACCTTTTATTAAGTTTATTTGCGCCTGTATTAAAAATTTTAAAATTATAAACTATGAGAATTACAAGCGAAATAATAGAAATTATAACCATCAAATCCTTTAAAAATGATCTTAAAGTTTTAATGTAAGGATATTTTTCTGAAATAAAGAAATTGTTTTCAAAAAATAGATGTGAAAAATGAATATCTGACTTTGGAAAAATAAAAAAAAAGATTATGAAGAAGAAGAAGAAAAAAGAATTTATAACTAATAAATTTTTAAGTTTTAAATATTTCATTAATACTATTTGGACCCTCTTTTAGGTTTAAGACTGTTTAAATATCTTAGTCTAAGAACTATAATTGCTAAAGCGAGGATTAAAATCGCAACTGACTCATAAACTAATATAGAGGGGTCTAAGTCTTTTTTTTGAAGTATTATCAATCGTGAAATTGCAGTTATAGCAATTATAAGAGGATAAGTGATTCTTATTTCTTCCTGCAACAGGTAAACTCTTATCATACCCATAACTTCAACATAAATAAATAATAATAATAAGTCAGCAAGTTCAACTTTTCTAATTCCTATCATGTAAATAACTTCAATTACAAAACCAATTACAGATCCTATAAAAATAAGTAAAACAGCTGAAACTTGAATAAGTCTAATTATTTTTTTTATGTTCATAAAATTATAATCTTATTTATTCTTGGCTAAGTCAATCAAACATTTCACTAAAAAATCAATTTCCTTAATTTGATTGTAATAGTGAAAAGATATTCTCAAAACATCTTTGATTTTTTTTTTTTCAAAATAATTAGTGGATGTTTGATAAGTTGGTATAGATGTAAGAATTTTTTTTTTTAATAAATATGAATGTATATTTTGGGAGCTTGTGCTTTTTATGCGTAGTGTATTGATTCCAGACAATTTATTTAAATTCTCATAAAATTTAATATTAGGATAATCGGATAGTTTTCTTCTAAAATATTCGCTTAAACTCCTATTCTTTCTCTCGATTTTTTTCATGCCATAATTATTTATTTCATTGATTGAGTTTGATAAACCAAGTTTTAAGGCTGGTGAATATTCAAAAACCTCAAAAATTCTTTTGTAGGAAGTAATTTTTAACTTTTTATTTTCAACTATATAGTTTTTCATATCAATAATAGATGGATGAATTTTTTTGTTTAATTTTTCATTTAAATAGATAAATCCAGTACCACGTGGACCTCTTAAATATTTTCTACCAGAACAAACTAATGCAGAACAAAAATTTTTTTTTACATCAATCTTTATTTGACCAATTGACTGACAGGCATCAATAATAAATAAAACCTTTGGAAATTTTTTATTTATAAATTTACCTAATTTATTAACATCAATTACTTCACCACATTGTGATGCAATATGACATAAAGATATAAACCGTGTTTTATTATCAACCTTCTGTAACAATTCTTTCTCAGAAAAATCACCATCTTTTAATGAACAAATCTTAATTTTTAATTTTTTTTTTAATAGTGATATATAATTGCTACCATATTCATTATCAAAAAGAACCACATTGTCTGTTTTTTCAAAATTGATTGAATTTATAAGAAAATTCCATGCATAAGTCGTATTTGGAACAAAAGAAATTTCATCACAATTGCAATTAATTAATCTGGATGTATTGGTATAAAATTCATCTATTTTTTTTCTAAATTTTTCTTCTGCATAATATCCTCCATAAATACTTTCTTGGGAAAAAAATTGCTTAATTGACTCTGATGTTTTTTCAGAAACAAAACTTGAACCAGCATTATTAAAATTTATAAAACTCAAAGTGTGCTAACTCTTAAAAGAAAAATACTAAAAAAAGAATTTTTGTCAGTAAGAACTTTCCTTATTTCATATCCAGACTTGTTTACTAAATCACTAAACTTCTTAATTGAATATTTATATGAATTTTCTGTATGTATACTTTCACCATCTTCTATAATAATTTTTTTATTACGAATTTTTATATGTTGTTTTTTTTTACTTACTAAGTGCATTTCTATTCTGTCCATTTCGTTGTTAAAAAAAGCCCTGTGCTTAAAGTTTTTTTCATCAAATCCTGAACCATAGAGATTGTTAACACCATTTAAAATATTTTTATTAAACTCAGCTGTAACTCCGTTAGAATCATTATAAGCTTGTTCTATTACTTTAATATCTTTCTTAAGGTCAACACCAATAACTAGGTAATTATTCTCTCCAATTATTTTACTAAATTTTAGTAAAAGATTTTTAGCATCATCTGGACAAAAGTTTCCAATTGTTGAACCTGGAAAAAACCCAATCTTTGATTTTTTTTCTTTAAGTATTTTAGAAAGTTTTTCAGTATTATTAAAATCAGCACATATAGCTGTAATTTTCATTTTTGGAAAATTTGTTGCTAATTCTTTTGCATTCTTGAATAAAAATTCTTTACTTATATCAATAGGAATATACTCCTCTGGGTTTTCCAACGACTTTAAAAATTTTTTTATTTTATTGTTAGACCCGCTCCCAAACTCAATAACAACAGAGTTAGAGGGTAAAATATTTTTAATTTCTTTAGTTTTATTTTCTAGAATTTCTAATTCTTTTTTTGTTGGATAATATTCTTTGAGCTTAGTAATTTTATCAAATAATTCTGAACCTTTTTTATCGTATAAGTATTTTGAATTTAGTTTTTTTTGCTCGTTTGATTGTAGTCCAACTAATAGATCATCTTTTTCACTATCATTAAATTCAAAACAATTTATAAAATCTATATTTTCCATTAATCTAAATCCTGTGCTAATCTTAGACCAGAAAACTGCCATCTATCCCATGGATAATAAAAATTTCTGTAGCTCGACCTAATATGATCTTGAGGCGTAGAGAACGAACCTCCTTTTAAAACTATTTGGTTACACATAAATTTGCTATTATACTCAATTAACTTATCATTGAAAGGTTGATAATTTTTATATGGTCCGTAATAACTTGAAGACCATACCCATAAGTTTCCATAGAATGAATCTAAATAAAAATCATTATCATAAGAAATTTGTTCATAGATATTATTTTCCAAGAAATTTCCTTTTTTGCTGGTATTTTTTAAAACATACTCAATCTCAAATTCATTTGGTAAACGACTTTTTTTATAATTTGCGTAAGCATTTGCTTCGTAATAACTAATATGCGAAACAGGTGCATCATTATCAATTTTTTTTACCCCACTCAATGTGAAATAATTATTTCGATCCAGCCAATATAATGGTTTATCAATTTTATTTTTTTTTATAAAATCCCAACCGTCTGACAACCAATATCTAAAGTTTTTATAACCTCCGTTATCTATAAAATCCTTCCATTCTTTATTGGTAATAAAGCTAGAAAGTTTAAATGGTTCGAGTGTATAAGTATTTTTAGGTAATTCATTATCATAACAGAAGTTTTTAGAATTATGTCCAAAATCAAATACAATTTTATTTTTAAGATAAAAACTATTTTCCTTTTTATTTTTCTCTCTGGGGTTATTGTTTTTTAATTCAATATATTTAGGTTTTAATGGATTATTAAAAAAAATATTTTTAATATCCATTAATATCAATTCTTGATGCTGTTCTTCATGGCTAATGCCTAAGTCAATTAAAAATCTTTGTTCAAGATTTAACTTATTAGTTATCATTTTTTTTAAAAAACTATTCACATATTGCCTGTAACTTAAAATCTCATTTAAGGTTGGTCTACTCAAATTACCTCTCTTGGATTTAGGGTTAAAATTTCCAATACTCTCATAATAAGAATTAAAAATATAATCAAAGTTCTTATTAAATAGTTCGTAATTTTTAAGATTAGGGATAAGTAAAAACTTTTCAAAAAACCAGGTTGTGTGTCCTAAATGCCACTTTATAGGACTTACATAATCTTCGGTTTGTATAACTAAATCCTCTGGTTCTAAATTTGATATAAGTTGTAACGTTTTTTCACGAACTTTAAAAATTCTTTTTTGTGTAAAATTAATTATTTCTTTTTTTTCAGAATCATACATCTAGAATGCTTGGTAAGTTTTTGTGATTAATTAATATTATACAATCTAATTTAAAATTTTAATTATTAATAGTATCATTAAAAAAATTTTCGTAAATTTTTAAATTTTTATTTAAATCAAAGTTTTGTTTTGCAAAAATATAACCATTATTACCAAACTTTTTTCTTAATTTTTTGTTTTTTATTAATTCTTCTAACTTTTTTGCAAATAATTCAGAATTATTCTTTTCGACTAAAAATCCATTAAAATTATTTGTTATTATTTCAGAATTACCTCCAACATCAGTTGCTAAAACAGGTAGTTTGTAACTTATGTATTCTATCAAAGCGTTTGAAAGTCCTTCCTCATTAGAACAAAGAATTCCTATATCAGATTTCTCAAGATAACGATTCGTATCCAAAACTTTTCCACAAAATTCAAATCTTTTTTCAAGATTATTATTAAAAATATTTTTCTTTAATTTTGCAATATATGATTTATCTCCATCACCTATTAAAAAGATTCGGTAGTTAAGTTCTTTAGGTAGGGTTGAACAAGCTGTAATAATTAATGAATGGTTTTTGTATGGTATAAAATTAGCTATTAAAATAATACTAACAGTTTCTTTCTCTTGAAAAACTTTTTGATTTCTATTTATTTTAATTGAATTATAAATCACTTTGACTTTATTTTCACTTACCCCTTCATCATCAACAATTTGATTCTTTATTGCCAATGAATTAGTTAATATGTATTTCATACGTTTATGAAGGATTTTTTCTAAAAATTTAATAATGAAGTATTTTTTCTGATAATCATTTAATGACCTTCTTGACATTATAAAATTTATTTTTTTGAAAAAAAATGATGCCCATCCAAAAATTAAATATGATTGAGGTAAAAAAAAATTTACAATGTCTGGTTTTTCATGCTTGAGTAATTGTAAAAACTTTAAAAAAACTGAACAATATTTAATTAAAAAAAAATTTTTATTACTAGTTAAATCTATAATTTCTACTCCATTTTTTTTTAATTTATCATAGAGAATTCCTTTTTTATGAAAAATGATAATTTTCAAGTTAAATTTTTTTTTTAAATTTTCTGACATAATTTGAATTTGTTTCTCTGTGCCGCCTAATTCTAAACTACCAACTATGAAAAATATTTTTCTCATTACTTGGCAAGAATAAAAGTTACAATAGCCACAACATATTCTCCATCATCACTTATTGAAACATTTGAGGAGATTAAATTTTTAAGTTTTTCTTGAGCAACTCCAAATATTTTAATTTCTGGTCTTCCATTTTTTTTTGAAATAATTTCGAAGTCCTGAAACTTTACGCCATTACTTATTCCAGTTCCCAGTGCTTTTGCTGCGGCTTCTTTTGCTGAAAATTTTGAAGCAATTTTTTTATATTGAAAGTTTTTAATTTTTTTAATGTGATTTATTTCATTATTAGAAAAAACCTTTTCTAAAAACTTTTCGCCATATTCTTCATAAATTTTTTTAACTCTCTCAACTTTAACTAAGTCTATTCCTTGTAAAAATTGCATTTTTAATCCTTTAATTTGTTAAGCCATATACCTGCCATAAAATACATCCAGATATCCTGAGGAGTAGTAGATTTATATTTTTTAAAATTATCCCACTTTTTTGTGAGATAAGGTTTGTTATATCCTAATAATTTCCAGTCAGATTCATAAAATATTGAATCAAGCTTTTTTGTAAAAACCTTATTATTAATCCATTTTTCTATTGGAATAGCAAAACCCATTTTTGGTCTATTAACAATCTCTTTGGATATAAAATCCGATAAAATATCTTTTAAAAGGTACTTAAGTGAATTTTTGTATAATTTCACATTACTAGACAATTTAAACGCTGAATTGACAACATTATGATTTAGAAAAGGGGACCTTACTTCTAGAGAATTAGCCATACTTGATCTATCAACCTTTACAAGAATGTCATTTGGAAGATAAAAATCTATGTCATTTCTTTGCAATGAATCTATAAGAGGAAAATTATTATAATTTGAAAAGTTTTTTTTAACTTTCTCTCTTCGGCTTTTTGAAATTTCATTATCAATTAGATTAAGTCTTAAATAAAAATCACAATTTTTTTCATGATTAAGGATGTTCGATAATTTTTTCATTTTATGAGACAAACCATGTAAACCCAAAATTTTCTGAAATGGTTCACTTAACTTATCGTAAAAAACAGAGGGAATAGAATTTATTAATGAACTAAATGATTTTGTAAAAAAATTTGGTATAAATTTTTTAATAAAATTTATTTTTTTTGCAATTAAATATCTATTATATCCCATAAATATTTCATCTCCACCGTCACCTGAAAGAACAACCTTTACTTTAGAACTAGCTAATTTACTAATTAGAAAGGTAGGAATAAACGATGAATCTGAGAATGGTTCATCAAAAATTTTTACCACGTCATCAATATTATCAATCATGTCATTAACTTTAACCCGAATTTCATGGTGATCTGATCCAATAAGTTTAGCGATCTTTTTCGCATAATTTGATTCGTCATATGCAGATTCATCAAAACCGACTGTAAATGTTTTTATCTTCTTTAAAGAATTTTTTTGCATAAGTATTGATACAATACTAGAGTCAATTCCGCCTGAAAGAAAAGAACCAACCTCAACGTCAGCAACCATCATTTTTTTAATAGAACTCTCTAACGAATTCATAATTAATCTTTTTGAAGATAAAATATCTGTATTATTCTCTGAAAAAACTCTACCTACTGAATAATATTTGCTTTTATTAGTTTTATTTGTATTGATATTAAATTCTATAAATTGTGATGGCATAACCTTATAAATATTCTCATAAATCGTCCAAGGTGCCGGTATATAACCTAACATAGAATAATAAAATGAACCGTTTTGAGAAATACTCAAGCTAGATTTAAAATAAGATTTTAAAACTTTTAGTTCAGACCCAAACACTATTTGTACTGAGTCTTTAAAATAAAATAACGGTTTTTCTCCGAATCTATCTCTTACTAGTGTTAACTTTTTTTGACTTTTATCCCATACAGCAAAAGCAAACATTCCCTCCAAAAATGTTAATGACTTTTTTATACCCATCTTGCTAATTAACTCTAAAACAACTTGCGTATCAGTTGTATTATCAAAATTTACCTTAAACTTTTTAAATAATTCTTTTCTTAATTCCTGATAATTATAAATCTCACCATTGAAAGAAATTACATATCTTCCGCAATACGATTGCATTGGTTGAATTCCTTTTTTGGACAAATCAACAATTGACAATCTTCTATGCCCAAGAAAAATATTATCAGAGTCGTCATTCCAGTAACCCACTGAGTCAGGACCTCTGTGACTTACTGAGCTAGTCATTTCTTTGAGAATTCTTTTAGGATTCTTAATACTATTTTTTATTAATATAAAACCTGAAATTCCACACATTACTTTAATTGTTTGCTTTTTCTAGACATTACCAATATTTCAAAAATTCTAATACAAATTAATAATAAAATTGGATAAATGGGCATTAAATATCTTATATTACCAATATTAGTTACTGACACTGAAATTAA
>MDSZ01154729.1_pt1 | contig 10650 bp, 3 predicted proteins | sample 811201 | NCBI WGS metagenome assembly MDSZ01 (sample SAMN05326647, study PRJNA326480) | marine metagenome | isolation source: seawater | place: Indian Ocean: North | collected 2010
AAATGATAATTACAAAGAAACTTTTAAAGTTCCTGAAATAAAATTAGATTATAAAGATTTTGATTATGATGAAGATGTTTCAATTATTTATTATTATAATAATAGTTCTGAATATAAATGGTTATCAACATTTAATATTGCAAATGATTTTACATTTAATGGAAATGAATTTAAAACTGTTGAACATGCTTATCAAGCACAAAAAGTATTAGATGATGAAGGAATTAATAATTATATTGTTTTATTTAATCAAGAATCTGATATTTCTCCGAATGAAGCAAAAAAAATGGGAACTAAAAAATATTTTATAGAAAATGGTTTCACTTTAAGAGAAGATTGGAATTTAGTAAGATTAGATTTAATGATGGAAATAACAAAAGCATATTATGATGCAAATCCAGAAATGAAGAAAAAACTAATAGAAACAGATAATAAAATATTAATTCATGCTGGTCCACTAATAGATAAATATTGGGGTGTTCAAAATAAAGATGAAAATAATGGTTATGGATTCGGTGAAAATCATCACGGAATTATTTTAATGAAATTAAGAGATATATATCAACAAGAATCTCAATATATACCTAAAAAAGAACCTAAAAAAGAACCTAAAAAAGAAGAAAAATCATCTAAATTATCAATAGAAGATTTATTTAAATTAGAATTACCTATCCAAGTTAAATGGATGGAAAGAAATAAAGAACAAACCGGTAAAATTCTTAAATTAGATAAAAGATCTAAAAAAATGATAAGAATCGTCAAACCTGATGGAAAAGAAGTTAAAAAAGCAATTGATATTATTAAATTAGCATAATTCTTTCACTTCACCTATACTTTTCCCACCTGTCTTCATTTTTAATTTAAATTTGTTATGCAATAAATTATCTCTTATTTTGTTATTTAAAAATAAATCACAATATTTCACAAATAATGATTTTTCATAAACTATATGAGATAATTTATATTTATTTAATTCTTTATCTTCGCAATTATGATATAATAATATGATTGGTTTAGTAAATATATCTTTATTTATTAATTTATTATCCATTATAAATAAAATATCATTTTCTTTTGAATATTTAGATGTTATTAAAATAAATCCAATTTCATAAATACTTGATAATAATTTCAAATCAATTATTTCAAACTCATAATTATCACTCATTATATTTTCAAAAATTTGTTCTATAGATGAAAATTTTTTATATTTTTTTAATATTGTTGAACTATTTTCAGTTATTTTATTTATTAAATCTTGTTTTAATTTCATAATATGTAATAATTCATTATTTTGTATTGTTTTTAAACATTCATTTATTACATTAAAATCATTATCTTTATTATCTAAATAAATTATTACATTTGATTGATTTCCAAATGTGTTTTTTATTAATTGAGGTAAGCCTCTTAATGTAGTTATTATTTTATTTGTTTGTGGTTTTGGTTTATCTAATGTATTTATATATTTACTTTTTAATAAAAATAATTCATCTAATTTATTTAAATCTTTATAAGATAATAATACTTCATTTTCATTCTTACATTTCTCAATATCAATTATATTTATTTTTTCATCTAATATATTATCTATTTCAGGTCCATTAATTAATAATCTCTCTATGAATTTCCAAATTAATTTTTCTTTTAAATCCTTGCCATCAATATCATTTTTTATTAATAATTTACACTCTGAATTATCAAATTCACAAGGATAACTACATTCTTTTAATATACTATCTGAACAAACTATCATGCCCCTCTTATTCTTATTAACCTCCCATTCGTCATCAGATATATTCTTTAATAATGAACCCATTATAGGTTTTAATAATTTATATAAATCAATACGTTTATCTTCATTTATCTTTATATTATTTTCTAATATATTTCTTATTAATTCATTTAATGTAACTTTAATTTTAATATTTTTATCTTTATATTCAATTATATTTCCATTAAAATCATAATTATTTTTATCGGAAATAAAAATTTGATTATCTTTTTTTAATATATAAATATTATCATCAATATTATATTTATATTCATCTTTTAATTCACCTTCAATAGTTTTATTTATTTTTTTTATATTTAATATAAAATTATAAAAACCTATATTTTCTATATATTTTTCATAATTTATTAAATCTATATTATCTTGCAATTCGTTTCTTGAATCCTGATTTAAATGTAATAATAAATCTAATTCAAATAAATCATGATTACCAATTATATTATAATTCATATCTTCATCATATGGTGTAGATTTTATTTTAATATACGAATTATTTTTTAATATTATATTTATTATTTTATTATTTTTTACTATAACATTATCAATTTCATAACCAAAATTATTATTTAATTTTTTAGATATTATTTCTAAATATGTTTTACATTTATCTAATGTCGGAAATGGTATTCCACTATATTTAAAATCATATATTAAATTTAATTTAATTGAATTAAAATTTACTATTACTCCAGATGGTTCAACTGGTATTATATATTTACTTTTTGTTATAATATATCTAACTTTAAAATTACTATCAACATATAATTCTTCTGGAATAAAACTATCATCTTTTTCACTTATTTCATTCAAAACTATTAACATACTAATTAAATCCATATTATCTATCTTATTTTTCATAATTACTTCATCTACCTTTGTAATTATTTTTCTTATATTATCATCCTCATCTCTATAATCAAAAATACCATTTTCTTTTATATGACCTTTATTAATATCTATAAAATTACTAAATAATATAGCCTTACTTCTATCAAATCCTAATTTTTCTCCTATATAATCAACCTGAAAATCTTGCTGATTTGAAAATTGCTCTTTTTTCTCACCCCATGATGCAGACATATCATCTATAAAATCTATTAAATCTATTCCCATTTTTATTTTATTTTGTTTTAATATTAATTTATCTTCATCATCAAAGTTTATTAATTTTTTATTAAAATAACTTTCATCCCAAGAAATTAATTCTTTTCTATATAATAATGGCTCATAAAAATAATTTTCTTTATAAATAAATATATATTTACTATCTAATTTCTCCTTCCTTTTATAATCTCTAAAATTATTTAATCTATTCTTTATGTGTAATTTAGCATCTATATTTTCTATTATAATTATATTCATATTATTACTTAATAATGATATTACATAATCATCTTCTATTAATTCAGTTCCATTGCGAATATATTCTATATATTGTTTTCTTGATAATACCATATCTAATAAATATTTTAATTTAATTTGTATATCCTCTCTTAAACTTTTTATCATTTCATTATATTTAACTAAACTATCTACATCATCAAATGATACTTTTATTTTTATATTAATTTCTTTTAATTGTGTTTTTTTATTTAAAATAAAATCTTTAAAATAAATTATATCATTATCTGTTATTATATTTTTTTTAAAAATTATAGATATTTCACCATCATCTAATTGTAAAAATTTTAATAAACTATTTTCAATATTTTTTAATTCATCATTAATATAATCTTCAATGGATTTATCAGTATTTAAAATTTTATATAATGAATTAATAAATGCTGATCTTTGATTAATTTTGTATAGACTCTTTTTATTTAAATTTTGTAAAATAGGTTGTTCAATGCCTATTTTTAAAAATCCTATATTAATTGGCATAATTAACCTTCTATTCTTTTTTTTTGAATCAGTAATATAAATAAATCTATTTTGTTCAAATAATTTATTTAATTCATCTGTTAAATCACCATATGATCCATTATTTGTAGGAACCTCTTTTGATATATAATTATGAGGAACTACCCTTTTTTTTTCTACTTTACTTTTTTCTATACTCTTACCATCTACATTTTTATTATTTTTATTATCTTCAGATGAAATAACTTCATAATTTTCTTTTAATCCACAACAAGGCAAACTAAGACCATCTGGATGACTTTTATTATTCTTTAATAATGATACATTATAAAATAATATATTTGTCATCATTTTCTCATATTCCCTCAAAATATCTATTAACTCAAATTTATTCATTTCATCACTTATTTTTAAATTATATTCTTTTAATTTAGATCTCAAATCTTCTATAGTGTAATTCCAATAAAAATCATATTTAGATACAATATCTTTCATTACCGCAATCGGTTGATTGGGAGCTTTATTATATTTTACCATTAATTCATTTAATTTTGATTTACTCAAATGTAATTTTTTTAAATGTTTGGCATTTGCATCTAAAAATGTAGATTTTGCCCAATATTTATTATCTCTCGGAATAATACTTTTTCTTGTAAATTGTTTTTCTTTAGTCTTATTCCAAATATTATCTTTATATAATTCATTATAAATTAGTTTTCCATCTTTCACTTGTTCTACCTTATTTGGATCTAAACTTAATTGCAAGTCTTTATCCCAATATTTCGGACAAATGTAATTTACATTTACACCATCTGGTCTTGTTAAACTTAAAACATTCCCATATGATTTTTTTCCTGAATGATAATGCTTATTTCCTTTATTATCTATAATTGGAGTATTATTTTTATTTATTTTTTCAAGTTCACTATCTGATAATGCTATTGGTTGTTTATTTGCCTGACTTGGACACATTTTTGAATAACTTCTAGGTTTTCCATCTGGTTGAAAATCTGCTGGTTTATAAATAAATCTATTTCTATCATACTTCTCTAATCGATTTGAATAATAATTCCACATATTAAATAAATCTTTCCCTTTATCACTTCCACCTATATTATCCATTAATTCATATAAATTTACATCATCTTCATCTTCATCGTCATCATCGTCATCCTCTACATCACTAAAATTTGATTCCGTTGAAGCACGCGAACGCGCTTGTGAACTTCTAGATTGATTTGATGATTCTGATTTTTGTGAAGTTTGTGATGATTCTTTTTGTGAAGTTTGTGATGATTCTTTTTGTGAAGTTTGTGATGATTCTTTTTGTGAAGTTTGTGATGATTCTGACTTCTTCGGTTCTGATTTCCTATTTTCTATCAAATTCCACTCATCTACATTTGGTAATAATAAATCAAAATGAATTGAACCAGAATTATAACAAAATAAAATATTCTTGCATTTACTATCCCAATCATCATCATAAGTTATGCTTGAACTCCAAAATTCCTTAACTTTTCCGGATGATACACCTTGCTTTACTTCATTTAACTCTATATCATAATTATACTCATCTAACATTTTCCTTTTCAAATAATCAAATGTTTTTGGACCCCGTTCTTTTAAATCTCTTAAACCATATAATCCATCTTCATGAATAATAATCTTAGAACTTCCTCTTTCATCTTCTGCTTTTTTTTTATTTAATTTAATAAAATTTTCATCAATTAATTTTATATTATTCTCATAATCATCATCATTATAAAAAGTTTTTATTTTAAAAATCTTTGAAACATTCTTTATTTCATCTATTTTAAAATCAGGATGATCTCCAATTATGTATAAATTATTATCTTTATCATCATTTATTATATTATAATCATAATTTAATATTGATATATTATATTGTTGAACTATATTATATGATTGTTCCGGATTCCAAATTAAAATACATATATCAAATAATTCTGAAGCAATTGAAAAATCAATTTGAGTTGCCCAACCATTCAAATTTGTACTTCTTTTATTATATGCATCTGTATAACCTTGAACCATATTTGAAGTATCAACACCTTTAGTTATACCAGTATCTAATATAACTTTTCTTAAATTTATCATTGAAATCCAATCATTATCATCTATAAATTCTTTGCCTAAACCTGAAAATTTTAAATATCTTAATAAAGTCCAATAAAAACAATGACCATCTGAATTACTAGAACAACGAGTCCAATCTTTTGTTGAATATTTTGGTAATTCATAAATTTTTTTTTCTTTATTTATAATTAATGGATTAAAACTATCTAAATTTCTTGTTAATGAATACTCCTTTGTAAAACTTATCATCTTTTCATTAAATAAATCATCTGAACAATTTATTATTAATTGATTCGCTGATGAATAATCTATTAAATCTATATTTGAACCCTTTGAACTCTTTGAACCCTTTGAACTCTTTGAACCCTTTGAACTCTTTTTTGTTAATAATGATATTGCTAAATCAATAATTCCATTCGACTCAAATAATGCTACCTCTATTTTATCTCGTTCAAATCCCATTTCTTCTAATTCTTTCACCTTTTCATTATGAATGTCTTGTGATGATTTTGATGGTAAATCATCAGAATCTTTCGGTGATAAACTAATTTCAGATGAAGTTTTACTTAGTTTAAAATTAAATAAATCATCTCTTTTTAAAGTATTCTCCAAAATAAATATAAATGTCTTTCTTTCGCCTTCTGAAAATTTATTATTCTTATTATAATCCCAACCTACTAATTTTAAATTTTCAGTCATATAATTATTTAAAACATCATCATTAAATTTCTTTAATTCATTCGTAAATAAACTCATTAAATCAATAAAATTACTTTTAAATAATTCATCTGTTATCATTTTTAATTTCTCTATTTCCTTTTGAATATATTCCTTAAATTCATCATTTAATAAAATATTATCTTTTAATTGAATATCAGGTTCATCCTCTAAATCATCCGATGGATCATCTAAACTTTGAATTAAATCACTTAATTCTATACCAGATTCATCTTTAAAATCTTGAATAATTTTTTCATCATCCCCCTCTTCAACTGCTAAATTACCTTGTTCAATATATTTATTATATGACTTATTCAATTTATTTGATAGATATTTTTTATAAATTGAAAATATTGAAAGTAAGAATAATAATATTCTTTTAAATTCACTTATACTTTTTAAATTTGATAATTCTATATTAACAAATTTATCTCCATCTCTTTTAATTATAATATTTGTTCCTGGCTCATCATTAAAATATTTTTTATATGATTTTCTTCCAGATTGCTCTTTTAATTCCTTGTCTACCAACCAATTCTCATATTCTTCATTCGCACTTTCTACTGATTTATTAAATTGTTTTACAATTTCTTGAATTATTACTTCCTTACTCATATCTAAATCAGGATTACTATAAGTTGATATTAATGATTGAATTGTAGATATATTCTCATAATTATTCACTTTTTTATATTGCAAATAAACATTATTCAAAAGTTTCTTTTGTTCACTAATATTACGAGAATATATATAAAAATTTGTTATTAAATTTTCTAAATATTTATATCTGTAAGATATAGATCCTTTTTCATTTTTAAATTCATCTAAATTTAAATTAACATCACAATGCATAAAATCTATAAATGTTTCTGATAACGGATTATCAATAAAATCAATATCAAAATTATTAACTTTCTTTAAAGAATAAAACTTATGTTTATTTACAAATTTATTAATAAACTTATTACAATCATTTATTAATTCAATAATTTCATACTCATTTACATTCTCATCTATTATACATTCAATATTTCCTGATAAATGAATTATTAATGTTGCAAATTTACTAAATAATTTATTATATATTTTAACTATTAAAACATTATCATTAAATAAATAATTAAATGTATTAATATTATAATGAATATTTGTTTGAATTGAATAATCTTTTAACCAAGACTTACAAGTTAATTCATCTACTATTCCATCAAATATATTTGTAGAATATATTAATGTATTCTTATAAAATTTATAATAAGAATTAGATGGATTATCTAAAATAATTCGTGAATATTGATATTCATCTGATAATTTTAATTCACAAAATAATTTTAATATATTTATTGATTGACTTTCTTTTTCTATTTTTTTTATATAAATTATCTTAATATTATAAGAAACTAATTTTAATTTATCATCATAATTAATATCTATTATTTTTCTTAATTTATAATTATTTTTTAATATTTTTTTCCTCTCTACATAAAGCTTATTTTTTGATACAATTAACGATGAATAATTTAATAAATAATCTTTTGATAATTTCGGCCAATATTTCTTAATAAAACCATTATATAATCTTTCTAAATTTATTCCATTAACATTATCAACTAAATTATATGATTTTTTTAAATCTAATCCTGCTTTTGTTTCCATATAATAATTGTATGTTGTAAAATAAATAATATTATCTTTAATATTATTATTTTCAAATAATTCATTCATTTTATCATTTATTAAAACAGCTTTTTGAGTTCCGTCTTTTGTAACAAATCTTTCATCTATATTTATTTTTTTGGTCCATATTGGTTCTATATACTTTGAATAATTAAATCCTAATGATTTCTCATTATTTTTCTCGTCTTCATACCAACAATATATTTCATTATTATTAATTTCTTCTTTACAACAATAATGACATATTTTTGTTAATACATTATTATTCGTATCATCTTGAAATATAAAATTATCATAAATAAATATTACATTTTCATTATTATTTGATAATTCATATGTTATTATATCCTCTTTTTGTTTTAATGTTCTTTCATCATTATCATTCTTTAAAAATAAATATAATTCATCTTTTTCTTTTTCAGTAATATTATTAAAATATTCCTCATTCTTTTTTAAATTTTCATCTATTTTTTTTACTATTGTTGTTATTTTATTATTACCAACAAAACTATAAATTGTATCATCTTCATCTATTTGAATACATTTTATTATTTTATAGTTCAAAGAAACATTTATTAAATTCATATTAATATAATAATACGGATATTATTTTTTTTTTATATACTAATTATTTAAAAATATATGGTGTAGAATTTATCTCCATTCCACAATACATCTCAGGATGTTTTTTATAATCAATTGGATTATATAAATTAATCTCTTCTGATTTCTCTATCAAATATCTCATGTTATTCCAAAATTCATCTGTATGTCCTGAACTTTTTGTTATAACATGTGCTAATTCATGCAATAATACAAATACGATTATATTATCATCCATAAATTTATTTGTTCCCTCTTCTCTTATACACATTGCTATAGATTCCCCTTTATTTACTGAATAAGACTTATATTCAGAACCAGGTATTGTTTCACTTAACTTATTTTTTTTATATCTTTTTAAATTCTTTATTTTTGGATCGTCCTTTAAATAGTCTATTAATTTAAAAATTTTTTGATTGATTAGTGCTAACTTATCTGCAGCTTTATCTGAATCTGGTAATCTTCTAACTAAATATTTAATATTATCTATTTTTGATATCTTATATTCAACTAATTTACTTTTTTTATAATAATTAATTATTAAAAATATAGTTATTACTATTATAAAAAATAATATTAATTCATTCATTATATAATATATATATATATATTTATAACTCTGCTATTTTGTCACCTATTTTAATTTTTTGATTAACAAAAACATTTAAATCAAACATTTTTGGTATTGTTATATCAACTCTGCTCCCAAATTTAATAATTCCTAATAAATCACCTTTTTTTACATTATCTCCTAATTTGAAATAATTCTTAATTCTTTTTGCTAATATACCAGTATTTTGTATTATTTCTATATTTCCAAATTCTGTTTCAATTTCTGTTATAAATCTATTTCTTTTTTTATCATTTTCATCAATTTTATATGCAACGAAATCTTCTCCTTTAATTCTTTCATATCTTACAATCTTTCCAGAATATGGTATTATTTGAGTGTGATTATCCATAGGACTTAAAAATATATATATTTTATTAGAATCTCCTAAATCTTCTATTTTCATTATTTTACCAGAACAAGGACTTATTATTAAACTTTCATTATTAATAATATCTATAAATTTATATCTATAAAAAAATACTAAATATATAAATATTATTGTATTTATTATTAAAACTTTTTTATTGCTAAGTATTATTCCAATTAAATAAATTAATGCTATTATTTTATATTCAGTTTCATTAAATAATAAAGATTTCATTATATATTATTTATTTATTTTATTTATTTAGTTAATTAATTTTTTATTTAAATTTGATTTAAAAATTAATTAATAATTAGTTATAATATGGCTTCTGAAATTTATGAGAAAAAAGAATTGAGACAACATATTTATGATACACCAGATACATATGTTGGTGGTATAGAATGTTTAAAAGAAATCTTACCTATCTATTTTGATAATAAAATTATTTATAAAGAAATTGAATATATACCTGCTTTGTTAAATATTTTTAATGAAATTTTAGTTAATGCTAGAGATCAAATAGTTAGATTAAATCAAAAATATGAAAAAGATAAAAGTATTAATAAAGTAACTACTATTAAAATTAATTTTAATCCAGAAACAAATAATATTACAATTCTTAATGATGGAGATGGAATAACAGTTTCTCAACATGATAAAGAAAAAATATATGTTCCTCAATTAATCTTTGGAGAACTATTAACATCATCTAATTATAATAAAAATGAAAAGAAAATTGTTGGAGGTAAAAATGGTTATGGAGCAAAATTGGCAAATATATTTTCAAATTGTTTTCAGATAGTTACAGTAGATAGTATAAATAAATTAAAATATTCACAAAAATGGGAAAAGAATATGACTATTTGTAATGAACCTACAATTCGTAAATTTTCAGGTAAACCTTTCACCGAAATTAGT
>MDSZ01198074.1_pt1 | contig 10650 bp, 12 predicted proteins | sample 811201 | NCBI WGS metagenome assembly MDSZ01 (sample SAMN05326647, study PRJNA326480) | marine metagenome | isolation source: seawater | place: Indian Ocean: North | collected 2010
TAAATTAAATCCTGCATGATCTGAAGCAATGCAAATTTTTTTAAATAAAGATTTCAATTTATTTAAAAGGATTTTCTAAAACGCAAGCAACTAAATGAATTCGAGATTGCTCCCCGCCATTAAAAAAATTATGGTATTTTGTATTATTGGTTATTGTAACATGACCATTAGCAGGTAAATGTTTAGCAACATTTTCAATTACCATTGAGCAACCAAGGTTAGTAATAATAGGTATGTGTAGTCTAGGCTCAGGATCTTTATGCCAACTTAAAGTAGATCTAGGTTCTTTTAACAATAATCTTACTCTTCCTAATTTAAATTTTTTCCTCAAAGTTTCATAAACTTCTTTAAAATATGTATTTTCAAATTCTGGCATTAACTCTGTGTATTTTGACTCGTCAATTGGTATATCTCTAGAAACTTCTTTTCCACTTTCGTCGGGAATAGTCCAGTATATCCCTCTAATATTATGACCTTTTACTGAGTTTTCATCGTTAGGAATTTTATTAACGGGTATCGCACCGAAATTAGAAACATTTAATGAATTAAAATTTCTTTTTTTTAAAATTTTATCAAGATCTTGTCTTAGTTTAACTATATCAAATTTCATGTCAGGAACTTGATAAAAGTCAGAAAAATTTACTTGAGTCATACAATCTTTTTTAAATTACTTTAATGTTGATTATAGTATAATATTTGTCACATCAAACAAATTTTAATAGTCTATATATTGAATAAAAATGAAGATAGTCGGTAGATTTCCACATACAAGATTGCGAAGAGTTCGCAACTCAGCTTCGATAAGAAGGCTAGTCTCAGAGGCTAATTTAAGTGTAAATGACTTAATACTCCCAATTTTTATTCGAGAAGGTAAAAATAAAATAGAGGCTATTAAATCTATGCCTGAAGTAAATAGGTACACTGTTGATAAACTCCATGTAATTTTAAATAAAGTTAATAAGTTAAAAATTCCAATGGTGGCGCTTTTCCCTTATACCCCAAAAAATAAAAAAGATGAGTTTGGTTCAGAGGCTTTAAATAAAGATAATTTAGTCTGTAAAGCTATAAAATTAATTAAAAATAAATATCCGAATATTGCGGTAATGTGTGATGTTGCTTTAGATCCTTACACATCTCACGGTCACGACGGTATCATAAAAAATAACAAGGTTGATAATGACGCGACTTTAAAAATTCTAATAAAACAGGCAATAGTCCAAGCACAAGCTGGTTGTGATGTTATCGCTCCATCAGATATGATGGATGGAAGAATTGGAGAAATTAGAAAAGCATTAGATATTAAAAAGTTAAATGATGTTTGCATTATATCTTATGCTGTTAAATATGCTTCTCACTTTTATGGACCTTTTAGGGAAGCCGTAGGTTCTTTACAGTTTTTAAAAAATGATAAAAAATCATATCAAATGGATTATAAAAATTCTAATGAAGCATTTAGAGAAGTTGGATTAGATATAAAAGAAGGAGCAGACATTGTGATGGTGAAGCCTGGTATGCCTTATCTTGATATAATCAGAAATATTAAGGAAAATTTCAAAATACCTGTTTTTGCGTATCAGGTATCTGGAGAATATAGTTTAATTAAAAATGGTATAAAAAATAAATTAGTTGATAAAGATGTAATTTTTGAAAGTTTGATTTCATTTAAAAGAGCTGGAGCATCAGCCATTTTAACTTATTTTGCAGTAGATATTGCGTCAAAATTAAATAAAATTAAATAAAATAATTTTCTAGGATTATTCGAGATCTAGGTATTGGAATATTATTTGGAATAAAAAATTTGTTTAACATAATACCCCGTGTAAAAATTAAAGATTTTTTAATAAAAAAATTAGATAGATTTTTTGGTATTTTTTCAAGTATTAAAAAATTTGGAATTTCGTAATTATAACCATCAATGTTAACTTTTTTTAACATAAGAATATCATCAGAGCTGTCTTTAAAATTCTTTAAATTTACATCAAAACCTAATTCTTTAATTAAATTTATTTCAAAGAAAATATATAAAATAATCCAATTATCAGAATTAATATTTTCTAAAAATTTTTCAAATAAAAGATATATATTTTTATTAGGTTGAGATTCTGGAAGTAAGATAGTTAGCAAAGAGCAGATAGAAGATAAAGTACATGTTTTTTCTTTGTTGTCAAAAAATTTTGGTGATATAGCGTCGATAAGTTCTGTTTTAAAATATCCCAATTTGTTTTCATTTTTTGAATTATAAACAATAAAAAGTTTGTTGGAAATTTGTAAAAAATTTCGAATTTTTCTAGAGCTACCGCCATAAACCATTCCACTTACTTTCCCTTTTTTGGGTGTAAACACATTTATAATTGAGCCGTTTTCTCTAAATTTTCGTTTTGAAAGCAAATAACATTCGTCTTCCCAGTTCATAAGATCTTTAAATGTTTTAATAATTTACTAGCAGCATTTTGTTGAGCCATTTTTTTTGAAGTTCCCAACCCATTAAACTTTTTTGAATTAGTAATTTGTACATCTATTTTAAATAAAGGTCTATGTTGAGGTCCAGTTTTTTTATAGAAAGTGTATTCAGGAAGCTTTTTAAATCTCTTTAGACTATATTCTTGAAGTTGTGTTTTTGAATCAATTGGTGTTAGCGAAGAATTATCCAAATACTTTTTCCAAAATTTAAAAACAAATTTTTCTGCAGACTTTAAACCACTGTCTAAGTAAATTGCTCCTATTAAAGCTTCTAAGCAATCACTCATAATTTTATCTGCTGATTTTTGTACCGATTGATGAGATTGACCAAGATACATGTATTGATTTAAGTTTAGTTTTTTCGCAATTTCAGAACAAGTTTTTTTGTTTACAAGATGTGCAAATTTTTTATCTATAATTCCCTCTTTTTCATTAGGATAAATTTCAATCAATTTTTTTGATATAATTAATCCTAGAACTCTATCACCTAAAAATTCTAATTTTTCATTATTATATATATTGTCAAAACTTTTATGAATTAATGATTGTTTCAATAAACTCTTGTCTTTAAAAGCGTAATCTAAAATGATTTCTATTTTTTTATCAATTTTTTTCATTTAATCCTTTTAAATGTTCTTTCTGTCCTAAATGAATTTTTTAAATTCCAAAATTTTAATACTCTACTTTTTATCGTATCATTAGAGAAAAAAATAATTTGTGCTTTTCCTACTAGATTGTTTTTATGAACAAAACCTATATCAGCAAACCTGCTATCTCTTGAACAATCCCTATTATCCCCTAGAAAAAAGAAATGTTCAGATGGAACTTTAAACTTTTCACTGTTTAGCTGTGTGCCAATTTTATTATAGACGGCAGAATATCTTTTATTATTTGGAAGAGTTTCTTTAAATGCTTTAACATCGAGATTAAACTTTCCACACCTTATATTTATATTATTATTATTTATTAACTCTTTTTTAATTGGTTTGCTATTTATAAAGACATTGCCTTCAATGAATTGTACTTCATCGCCTGGTAATCCTATTAGTCTTTTGATGAAATCAGTTCTATTGTCTTCAGGTGTTTTAAAAACTACTGGATCACCTCGCTCAGGTTTTTTGTAAAAAAATCTACCATTAAAAATATTTGGGCTAAATGGTAGCGAATGTTTGCTGTAACCATAAGAATATTTTGATACAAATATTCTATCTCCAATTAATAATGTTGGTTCCATCGAGGATGAAGGTATGTAAAAAGGCTGAATAATAAAAGATCTTATAGCAATTGCTATTAATAATGCGCCTATAATTGTTTTAATATTTTCTATTAATTTTTTAGTAAAAGGATGTTGTTTCATATCGATATAATTACTGTTGCTATAGCAAATGGTTTATCATCAGTTAGTGTTAGAAAAATATTAAATTTTTTTTTTTTTATTAGTTTTTCTACTTTTTTTTTGGTGTTTCCTTCTAATACAATGTTTGGTTTACCAAAAGATGTATTTTTGATAATTATTTCATTTAAATTAATACCTTTTGAAACTCCTGTGCCAAGAGCCTTAGAAAAAGCTTCTTTTGCAGCAAATCTTTTAGCGAAACAGTTTGCCTTATTAAGTTTTTTTTTACATTTTAAAATTTCAGCCCTATTAAAAACTCTTTTTATAAATTTTTTGTTTTTAATTGACTTTTTTATTCTTTGAATGTTTATTATATCTATACCGATACCATATAGTTTCATCGCTTAATTACTTTTTTAAAATTTCTAATTGTTCTTGATAAACCAACAAATATGGACTCTCCTACTAAAAAGTGACCAATGTTAAATTCCTTTATTCCATTCACTTTAGCTAATATTTTGGCAGATTTATATGTTAATCCATGGCCTGCATGTACTTCTAAACCTATTTTGTTAGCATAATTAACGGTTTTCTTAATTTTATTTATTTCTTTTTTATAACTTTTATTCATATTTACCAAAGAACAAAATTTTCCAGTATGAATTTCGACACAATCTGCGTTGAGAATTTTGGCTTTCTTCATAGATAATATATTTGGTTCAACAAAAAGACTTACTCTAGATTTATTTTTTTTAAGAGAATATATTATTTTTTTTAAAAGTTTTTTTTTTAAATCTAAATTTAAACCTCCTTCAGTTGTAATTTCTTCCCTTTTCTCAGGAACTATACAAATAAACGGAGGTTTATTTTTCATTGCTATTTTAAACATTTCATTTGTCGCAGCCATTTCTAGGTTTAAAGGTATTTTTAATTTAGATTTTATTTTAGTAAGATCTTTATCATTAATGTGCCTTCTGTCCTCTCTTAAATGGATTGTTATAGAATCGGCTCCACTTTTTTCTGCTAAAACCGCAGCCCTTAGTGGACTTGGATAGTTTTCTCCTCGAGCATTTCTTACAGTTGCTACATGATCAATATTTACACCAAGTCTAATTTTAGTCATTAAATATTTCTACTACCAGGTTTAATAGCTTTAATTAATGATAAATCATTAGGTAAATTATCTTTAGTATATGTAGGAATATCAATTTTGACTTGAGAAATTATTTTCTCTTTTATTAATGTAGAACCGCCAGTCCTGTCAATTATACAAGCAAAACCTAATAATTTTCCACTCGCCTTTTTAATTAACTCAGAACATTCTAGGCTTGATTTTCCAGTTGTTATAACATCTTCAACGATTAAAACTTTACTATTTTCTTTTATGGAAAAATTCCTTCTTAATTCAAATTTTCCATCAACTCTTTCAGAAAATATTGTTTCAATATTTAAAATTCTTCCAACATCATACCCTACAATAATCCCGCCCATTGCCGGCGATAAAATTAAATCAACCTCTTTAAAGTGTTCTTTAATTTTTTCAGCCAAAGAATTGCAGATTTTTGATGCTTTATCAGGTTTGCTCAATAATTGAGCACATTGAACATATTTAGGACTATGCAATCCTGACGAAAGAATAAAGTGACCTTCTATGAGTGCGTTAGTTTCTTTTAAAATTTCTAAAGATTCTTTGTATGAAAGCATTTTTTTTCTGTTTATGGCGAACAATTTTAAATTTAAAATTGTTTTGTTTTATTTGACTTATCAAGTTTGTGAAGTTTTTTAAATCTTTAATTTGTAAATCAAAAGAAAATTGAAGATGATCTTTTTTTTTCTCAACCATTTCAACATTAAGAATATTTCCTTTATTCATTCCAATTAATGAGCTGATATTGCCTAATGCACCTGGTTTATGAGGTAAATCGACTATAATAGTGCTGGTGTAATTTTTTTCTTTTGTATTTAAATTTTCTAGAGATTTATCCTGCCAGTATCTCCTTATTGATGCCCTAGCCTTTCCAGTTTTAGAAGATGAAAGCCAATGTAAAGATGGAGAGGCGTTTTTCGAAGTAATAATTTCAACCATATCCCCATTTTTTAAAATTGTTTGTAGCGTCGAGTCTTTGCCATTTACATTACAACCAATAGCGCTGTCACCTATTTTTGTATGCACTGCATATGCAAAATCAATAGGAGTAGCTAACTTAGGCAACTTAATTACAGATCCTTTTGGCGTAAAACAAAATACATTTTCTTGAAACATTTGTAATTTGGTAAACTCATAGTAATGTTCTGGGCTATTTCCAGCCTCGATTATTTCAACTAAATCTCTTAGCCAGTCGTATTCCTTCCAGGATAAATCTGAAAATTTTTCTGATGATTTATATTTCCAATGAGATGCAATTCCTCTTTCAGCGAATTCATGCATTTCATTTGTTCTAATTTGAATTTCTATTCTATTTTTTTTGGGTCCAATGACTGATGTATGGATAGATTTATATTTATTTATTTTTGGTGTTGAAATGTAATCTTTAAATTTGCCTGGAATAGCAGCAAATTTACTATGAAATATACCTAATGTTTTGTAACAATCTTCAACATTTTTTACTAAAATTCTAAAACCAATAATATCTGTAAGTTGCTCTAATGAAATCTGTTTATTTTGCATTTTTCTCCATATTGAAAAAGGAGTTTTTTCTCTTCCAGTAATTGTTGCTGAAATACCATTTTGTTTTAAAAGTTCAATCAATTCTGCAGAAATAATCTTAAAAGTATCTTGTTTGTTACTTTTAATAAATTTTAGTCTTTCTAAAATCAAATTTCTTGCAGGTTTGTTTAAAACAGAAAATGAAAGATCTTCTAGTTCATCTCTAATTCGATTCATCCCCATTCTATCTGCTAGAGGCGCATATATTTCCATGGTCTCTTTTGCTTTTCTAATTATTTTTTCTTGACTTTTTACAAAATGAATTGTTCTCATATTGTGAAGTCTGTCTGCTAACTTTACAAGAAGAACTCTAATATCTTTTGATGTTGCTAATATCAATTTTCTGAAATTTTCTGCTTTTGAATTATTAGAGGCTTTATCTTCTAGGGCAGAAAGTTTGGTAACGCCCTCAACTAAATTAGCGACTTCTTCACCAAATTCTTTTTTTACTGTATCATATGTAACATTTGTATCCTCGATTGTGTCATGAAGCAGCCCAGTCGTGATTGTTGCGCTGTCAAGCTTTAAATCTGTTAAAATATTTGCTACTGCTACAGGATGAATAATATAGGGTACTCCTTCATCTCTTTTTTGATTTTGATGCGCGTCAACTGCAAAGCTATAAGCTTTGTTTAATGATTCAGAATTTAAAAATCTGTTATAGGATTTAATTTTATTTATTAATTCGGTATTGTTTATCATAATTAGATAATAACACTTTTACGAAGTCTTGTAATCTCAATCCGTGCATTTTGGCTTAATTGATTAATCAAATAATCAATATTTTTCTTTAAAAAGGGATGCGTCCAATTAGGATCAATTTCTTTAATAGGATAAAGGACAAAATTACGCTCATGAGACCGTGGATGAGGTAAAACTACTTTTTTATCTTTTACCACAGATCCTTTAAAATCAATTATATCAATATCGCAGACCCTTGGGTCATTTTTTTTTGATTTAATCCTCCCAATTTTTTTTTCGATCAAAGATATTGTTTTAAATAATTTGTTATAATGAAAATCATATTTTGCTATTAAGCCAATATTTGCATATTTAGGTAAGTTTTTATTAGGATAAGAAGGTGTTTCATAGAAATTTGAAATTTTTATTATTTTTAATTTTTCTTCAAGCAAAAGTTTTATAGCAATAGTAATGTTTTGAAATTTAGACCCGTATGTTGAGTCTAGATTTGATCCAATGTTTAAATGTATCATTTATTATTTTTACTCAATAATCTTGCTTTTTCACGATTCCAATCTCTAGTTTTTTTTACTTGCCTTTTGTCATAAAGTTTTTTTCCTTTTGCAACTGCAATTTCAACCTTAACTTTACCTTTTTGAAAATAAAGTTTTGTCGGAACAATAGTTAATCCTTCCTGATTAATCCTACCGATAAGTTTATTTATTTGCCTTTTATTCAATAACAGTTTTCTTTCTCCTTTTGGATTATGATTGTTATAAGAAGACTGTCTGTAAAGAGGTATATGTGAGTTTATCAAATATAATTCACCCGCTTTATCAAGAGCGTATGAGTCTGAAATATTTCCTTTACCATCTCTTAAAGATTTTACCTCTGATCCTTTTAAAACAATTCCTGCTTCTAATAATTCAATAAAAAAATAATTAAAACTAGCTTTACGATTCAAACAAATTATCTTTTGTCCAGATATTGTTTTTTTCTTCATTAAAGTAACTTAGCTGTCTTTAAAACTTCTGATATTTTAATTTTTGTATCTTCTTTAACTTGAACTAATGGCAATCTCACATCAGGTTTACACATGCCTAAGAGTGAAGCTGCATATTTAACAGGGGATGGATTGCTTTCAATAAACATAGCTGAATGTATTGGTTGTAAAATTTTGTCTAATCTTTCTGAATCTTTAAAACTTTCAGCACATGAGTTTTGAAATTCAGAACATAGTTTTGCTGCTATATTTGCTGTAACACTAATTGATCCAACTCCTCCTCTTTTATTAAACTCTAGGGCATTATCATCATTTCCTGTAAGCTGAATAAAATTTTTTCCCATTAACTTAAGTTGCTGATCAACTCTATCAAGATCACCGGTAGCATCTTTAACTCCAGAAATATTTTTTAGTTCAAATAATCTTGCCATTGTTTCTACTGACATGTTAATAACCGACCTAGAAGGAATATTATAAATTATAATTGGAATACCCACATTATCATTAATTTTTTTGTAATGTTGATAAAGGCCTTCTTGTGTAGGTTTGTTGTAATAAGGTGTTACAACTAATAAAGCATCTGAACCTGCTTTTTCGGCAAATTTAGATAATTCAATTGCTTCAGCCGTAGAATTAGATCCGGTACCAGCAATTACGGGAATTTTTCCATCACATTCTTTTACTGCTATCTCAATTATTTTTTTGTGCTCATTGTGGGATAAAGTTGGTGACTCACCAGTAGTACCTCCAGGCACAACACCATTTGTTCCATTATTTAAGTGATATTGAATTAATTTGCGGTATATATCCTCGTCAAGAATATCATTTTTAAATGGGGTTATTAAGGCTACAATTGATCCTTTAAGCATAAAACAAAATAAGATAAATAAGTCTTAACTTATGATCAATAAATTAATTAGTCTAGTATTAATAATCTTTATTTTATCGTTTGGTCATAGTTATTCAGATGATAAATTCCTATTACCTAAAGAAAAACCTTCAATATTTAAAAAAATTAAGAAGAGTGAAGATAAAACTTTATCAAGTAATTTACCCCAAAAAAAACCAATAATTAATAAAAAGAAGGATCAAAAAGACGAAATCGTACAAAAAAAAGAAGTAAATATTGAGAAAAAAGAAGAAGTTAAAAAGGTAGAAGTAAACAAAAAGAAAAGTTTATTTGTATTTCCTCAAAGAAAACCATCAATTTACAAATCGAAAACTGAAACTGCAGAGAAATCATCGATTTTAAATAAAAAAGATTTCGAAAAAGCAAAAGAAACTATTCAATTTATTAAAGATAAAAAATGGAATAGTGCTTTGAAAAGCGCAGCAAAGGTTAAAGATAGAGAATTTAAAAATTTAATTACCTGGATGTACCTTAAAACATCTAGAAATAGTGCTTCTTTTAATGAATACAAAAAGTTTATTGAACAAAATGATGACTATCCAAGAATTAACAGAATTAGGTATTTAGCCGAAGAAAAAATTTATTTAAGAAATAATTCACCTACATCGATAATCAATTGGTTTGAAAAGTACCCGCCACTTGGAGGTTTAGGAAAGATAAAATTAGCCGAAGCTTATCTCGAGCAAAATCAAACTAATAAAGTTCGTGAACTCATAAAAGATGGTTGGACAAATGCCTCTATAAGAAAAAATGATCTAGGTTACTATAGAGCTAAGTTTAAGAAATTTATTAATTCAGATGATCATATCAAGAGAGCAGATTACTTAGCATGGGAAAGAAAATATTGGGACCTTAAAAGAATGTTAAAATATTTACCTAAAGACCAAAGAGCTCTTTATAATGCTCGTCAAATTTTGATGAGTAATTCATATGGAGTCGATAACGCTATATCAAAAGTTCCTCAATATTTAAAAGAAGATCCAGGATTAGAGTTCGATAGACTTAGATGGAGAAATCGACGAGGTAGATTGGATGGTTCTTTAGAAATATTATATCGTAACTCATTAAAAACTGAAAAACAAATGGTAAGGCCAGATAAGTGGTGGGATCAAAGAGAAAGTGTTGTTAGGGGTTTAATATATAAAAAAAGATATAAAACCGCTTATAAGATTTCAAGTGAACATGCTTTGTCTGCCGGTCCTTCGTTTGCAGAGGCAGAGTGGTTATCAGGATGGATAGCGTTAACTTTTCTTAATTCACCAGAGTATGCCATTAACCATTTTCAGAATTTTTATAATAATGTAGGTTATCCAATTAGTTTAGCTAGAGGTGCTTATTGGTTAGGAGAGTCCTATAATTTGTTAGGCGAAGCTGAATTATCAGAACGATTTTATTCTGAGGCTGCTAAATTTCCAATGACATATTATGGTCAACTTGCATTTAACAAGATAAACCCTGGTGGAAATTTTGAGTTAAAAGACCAAAGTTCTTTTGATAAAGAATATGAAAAAGAGTTTAAAAAAAATAAATTAATTAGGCACCTGATTTTATTA
>MDSZ01219672.1_pt1 | contig 10650 bp, 4 predicted proteins | sample 811201 | NCBI WGS metagenome assembly MDSZ01 (sample SAMN05326647, study PRJNA326480) | marine metagenome | isolation source: seawater | place: Indian Ocean: North | collected 2010
AGAAGTAGTTTCTTCCATTGTGAAGCGCACCGAGATGAGTGAGAAACAGGCGAGTCGTGAATACGACCTGGTCATTAATGAAATCAACAAGGTAACCGACCGTGCATTGAACATTACGTTTAAAGAGCTTGTTGGCGACCCAGAAGAGACACTTAAAACCATTTGTAACTACCTGGATTTGGAGTTTGAACCGCGCATGCTGAAAGGCCCGGAATACAACTTCGTATACCCTGAAAAGAGCATCATCAGCTCGAAGTCTACCGAGAATTAATCTACTCCTACCTAAAGAGGTTTAAAGAACGGGTAAAGGTTCTGAATTGACCATCTTCATCTCTAACATTGAGTCGAAGCATATAGGCACCTTCGGGAACATTATCACCTCGGTAAGTCCCGTCCCAATGATTATCAGAAACCGATGATGAAAAAACTGGGACACCCCATCGGTTAAAGATGAATAAATCAAATGTATAGTGCTCAAGACCGACGATTTTGTATAAATCATTTACATCGTCATTATTAGGACTAAAGGCTGTTGGAATATAGATAGGCTTTAGTTCAACAACTACTGTATCTACAGGCGGTTCATCTTCTTGCTCAACAGGATTCATTGCGATTCCGTCCGCATCATCTTCGTCCATTTGATCAATAGGATCGGCAGTGCTAATAGTATCACAGTCTATCATAGAGATTGAAAAGGTATCTCCCACAGTATAGCATTGGTCTGATGCCGTATACCAAAATGTTCCAGGGGCATCGAAGTAATTACTGAATCCTTGCGTAGAGTCGCTCCAAGAAACTACTGGCCAATTCGATGGAAGCGTAATTACCAAGTCATCACCAATACACAGGACTGTATCAGGAATATCTACTGCAGTAACGGGTTGAATTAACATATCTCGGATGAACTCCTTACGCCAGGTGAAACTAGAATTTGTACTTGCTGTCCAACTTTCATCTGCCCCCGTTCGGTTGAAACTTAAGGATCCGGCCACAGCGTTAGAAAGTGTAAAGTTCGATTGGTTTACAAGATCCGTTTGCATCAAATACACCCCCAATACCGCTGAGTCCACGCAAGCTATTGACGATGGTATTGTATCGCCATCGATGCGATAAAACTGCACCCCTTTGGCAACATTCGTCAAGCCCGTGACCCTTACACTATCAGTACCTATGTTCAAATCTACCGTTGAGTTTGAGTAAGACCCCACATCAAATACACTCTCGTCCCCAACAGGAGCTGAAGATTGCAAGGCACTAGCACCTCCCGTTTTATTGTAGGAGCTTCCAGATACAAGCTCGGTTATGGTAGAGGAGTTCAATGCGTCGTTAAAATCTATGGCGATGGTCAATCCTGTTGATGCAAGGTCGACTTTAGTACACATATTCTCTCTGATTTCGGCCGTAGATAATACCCGATTCCAAACTCGAAATTCGTCTATCTCACCATCAAAGTAATGACCAGATGCCTTTTTCATGTAGCCCACGTAAGACCGTCCAGTTGTGGGCCTACTAATTGCTGAATTCGGTATACCGGTATAGGAACCCACCACTTCAATACCATTCACATAGAGCTTCATTGAATTAGCGTTTACAATCACACCAGTTACATGAATCCAGTCCGTATCGAAACCAGTAGTTACATAGGCATAGCCTCGTCGACCTGAAGAACTCCAACCAGGGCTTCCGTTACCATATGCAATCGATAATCTATCTGACCGCGATGACATATTTATACCATGGTAGTTCGTATAACTACTCAGTGTATTTGAGTTAAACATGACGCCTGTCGAACCAGAACGCTGTGCTGGTCGAACCCACATCATTATAGTGACTGGAAAAGTCAGCTGATTAAAAGAGGTTCCTAAATCTATGGCATCATTTACCCCATCAAAATCCACAGAGTTACCAGGGCCAACAAGGTTTTGAGATTTTAGCACTCCATTGAACACCAAAAAAACACAGATTAAAGAGAATTTCTTCATGAGTTCAACGGTTGAAGAAGAAATCTACAAAACCTGTGGGTATCAAAAAAATTCCTCCTGTGAATTTAGAGTACAAAAAAACCCGCGACCCTCTGGGCCGCGGGTTTTTTATATCCGCTTCTCAGCTGTAGGGCTTAGAGCACCTGTACGCGCTGAGTTACTGTACCTCTTGCAGAGCTTACGCGAACCAAGTACATACCTGCACTTACATTCACATCTACAGAGATGGTATTTCCTTCTACAGTCATTCTTGAAAGAACTGCACCACGTACATCCATCACCTCAACGGTGTAGTTGTCTGTACGGTCCATTTCAATATTAAACTGACCTGTGTTCGGGTTCGGGTAAATGCGTCCGTTCAATGTGAACTCACCTGCACCTGTATTAGGCGTTAGGTTACCTGGTGAACCTACATCTCCATTCAATGAAGTGTACGCACCGTTCACACCGTCAACTGCATTACCTAGTGAAGCACCGGTAGTATCAAACTCGATTGAGTATCCAGCAGTACCTGAGATGTACTCACTCTTGGTTAACTCAATACCTGCTGCATCGAAGAGATATACTCCATCGCCGTTCTGGCTCAATGATGGGAACGAACCTGTAAGCTCATCTGTAGAGATTACTTGAACTGAACCTGGGTACAATTTCCAGCTTACTAATAAGCTGTCCTCATTCGCTGCTACGTCGTCCCAAACAACAACTGCTTCACCTGGAGCAACTGTAACCGATGGGAATGTTGACGTACCTGAGATACCACTTTCATCGTCCCAAGACATACCTGCTAGATCAACTGCAGTATCGCCGTAGTTGTAGATTTCAAACCAGTCTGCATTCCAAGAAGAAGCGTTTGAACCTGGCATGATCTCGCTTACCACAATCTTCGGAACGTATACTGCTGCTGCAGGAACGATATCCGCTTGATAGCGTGGCAACAACTGGTAACCTGATGTGTAAGGTGAAGAGAAGTCATATTGACCACCGATACCCGTTACATCAAACGCACCTGTTGGCGCTGCCTGAGAATATAGATCTACATCATTGTCGATACGCATCGCAATAGTATCTGTACCGTTGGTGATATCTACGTTGAAACCTGAACCTGAACCTGTCCACTGAGATGGATCAACAAGTGTCGCACTTGTAAAGGTTGTGAGCTCGCTTTCAGTATTCTCACCCAACTGTGTAACTACTGTTGGCGTTGGAAGTGTATTGTTCGAAGAAATAAACACGATACTATCTGGATTGATCTGAGTCAAACCATTGAACTGGCTAATCGTACCAATCAAACGAACTTGATCGCCTTCCATTACTGTATACGACTGTGCAGCTGGCGCTGAAGAGTATACTCCAAGACCGTCAGATCCATCATGGATGGTGAACTGAATAGCAGTTGCAGAACCTTGAAGGTCTACACCCATTACTGTACCAACCACCTTACACAATACACCCAAGCTATCGGCAACACCATCCGCATCGAGAGTAGTAACTGCACCAATCGTATAGGTAGGTATAGTTGGGTACTCGAAGATGTCTGTCAACATACGTGGGAAGATTTGGTAACCTTCATCGTATGGCGAAGAGAAATCGTATTGAGAACCTAGACCAGTAACATCAAACATACCTGCTGGTGCTGTTGAACCGTCAATGTCTGTATCGCTATCAATACGCATAGTCATCGTATCTGTACCGTTGGTAATATCTACGTTCGCTGAAGAACCAGAAGCTGGCCACTGCGTAGGATCAACTACAGTCATACCGATCAATTGGATCAACTCACTCTCCGTAGTCTCGTCCAAAGCAGTCTCTATTGAAGCTGCAGGAAGAGTATTGTTTTGGTTCAACAAGTAAATTGAATCTGGTTCCAATTCTGTCAAACCTCTAAACTGAGCAACCTCACCGTGGATGTACAAGCTATCGCCCATCATCGGCATGGTGTAACCGCTCTTATCCGCGAAGTTCCAAATATTGATACCGTCTGTAGCGTCTTCTGCGTAGAACGAGTAACCTGCATTACCGTCAAAGTCAATCGAAGTCACGATAACTTTCACCCACTTCATTGCACCAATTGAATCTGCGACGCCATTGGCATCCATGCTATTGAATGTATTGATTGCAACTACATCTGAGAATACTGGGCTTGGCGCTGTCACAATACAGTTGGAATTGTGATCTCCAACAAACGACCAAGTATTTTGCGGGTGTACGTTCCATTCTGTCGCACCTACTGTCCAATCTGTTTGACCAGCACTTACTGATGACTTACGAATCAACGTATGGTCTTTCGTAGAACCTGTATCAACCGTCCAGCTAGAACCTGGATCAACACCCGGCGTACCAATAACGTCAATAGTGTCTGTACCATTTACAAGAATCAAAGCATCATCACCATTGAAGTGCGCCACCGATGGGAATGCCATCGCTGTATCCGCTTCAGCAAGGATAGAAGCATCTGCTTGGTTCGTAGAAACTACATAAACATCTCCTGATGCCAAGGATCCAGATGGAGCATAAGAGTTCGTAAATGAACCACCGTTACCACTCAAGTAAACTGTGTAACCGCTCAATGAAACTGCATTCGCTGAAGGGTTGTAGATTTCAAAGTATTTGTGGTTTGATGAACCTTCTGAGTACTCAGAGAAGAACAACTCGTCACATCCTGCTGGAGCTGGAGCTGCACAGTTTGAAGTATGTGCAGCAGCATATGACCAAGTGTTTTGAGCATATACATCCCACTCAGTAGCTCCAGTTGTCCAATCTGTAGAACCCATATCGACGGTAGCCTTACGCACCAAAGTATGGTTAGCTGTAGAGCCAGTGCCTACGGTCCAGCTTGATCCTGGGTCAACGCCTGGTGTACCAATAACGTCAATGGTATCTGTACCACTTACCAAAATCAATGCATCATCACCATTGAAATGAGCCACTGATGGGAAACCCATTGCAGTATCTGCCATTGCTTGCGTTGCGCTGTCTAATTGATTAGTGGAAATCATGTAGACATCACCTGAAGCAATAGTTGCATTTGACGTGAATGAATTCGTAAATGAACCGCCGTTACCGCTCAAATAAACTGTGTACCCGCTCAACGAAACTGGGTTCGATGTAGGGTTATAGATTTCGAAATACTTGTTGTTCGAAGATCCTTCAGAATATTCCGAGAAGAATAAATCGCCACACGCTGTTGGCGTGTAAGTAGACTGACATGAAACACACTCTTCCCAACAATATACTGGAAGTGTTGTATCTGCAGAACCGATTGTGATGTAACGGTTCGTGTAAATACCTGTGGTCAATGTACACACTGAATCTGCCGTTGCAGGATCAAGGCTTTCCTGACCTACCCAGTTGTCGTATGTAAACTTGAACTCGTAGTTACCAGCCGCAAGGTTGATATCGCCTTCGTATACACCGTCACCGTCTGGATCGGTCAACTGATTAGCGTTACCGCTCCAGCTATTTAGTGTTCCACTAACATAAACGTTCGTGAACGAAGCACTAACGTTACTCATGTCAACTCTAAAGGTTACATCTGGATTCGTAGTGGTTACCGTACAAGAAGTATCAGTAGAACACGTTCCGAAACAGAACATCAATGTAGTATCCTGAGTAAACGTAGGTAGAATACGGTCGTTGTAGTTACTTGGGTCCGCACAAGACAAACCGGTTAGGTTTTCTTTCGTGTTCCAATCCCAAGCATTCGCTGGGCTATTCAAGAAAATGAAGTTACCTCCGCTTGATCCGTTCAATGTATCTGTACCTACATAAATTCCATCACCGTCTGGATCACTCAACTGTACAGCATTAGCACCACCGATAACACCACCACCAAGGTAGAGACCGTTTGTACCAACCGTAATATTCGCTGTATTCACCATGAAGGTTACTACGAAGTTGGTTTGAACCGGACATGTAGCACAAGATTCCCAACATACTACTGGAAGTGTTGTATCAGCATTGCCGAACGTCGCGTAACGGTTTGTAAAAGTACCTGTAGTTAAGGTACATGCACTATCCAAAATAGGGTCAAGGCTTTCCTGACCTGTCCAGTTGTCGTAGGTAAATTTGTACTCGTAAGATCCAGGCATCAACGAAAGCGTTCCTGTGTATACGCCATCACCGTCTGGATCGGTTAATTGATTTGAGTTACCGCTCCAGTTATTCACTGTACCACTCACGTAAACGTTCGTAAACGATGAAGTCACATTATTCATGTCAACCTGGAAGGTTACATCGTTTGGAGTAACCACACAGTTGCTTGAATGTGCACCTGAGTACGTCCAAGTGTTACTTGCATATACATCCCACTCGCCTGTACCTGTAGTCCAGTCTGTAGAACCCATATCAACTGTAGCCTTACGAACTAGAGTATGGTTCGCTGTAGAACCTGTTCCTACTGTCCAGCTTGAACCTGGATCTACACCAGGAACTCCCAATACATCAATAGTGTCATTACCATTCATCAAGATCAAGGCGTCATCGCCGTTGAAGTGAACAATAGAAGGGTAAGACAATGTTGTATCTGCGTTACCGATTACCGTACTGCTCAATGAGCTATTGGCGATCATGTAAACATCGCCCGAGGCGATAGTTGCGTTTGATGTAAATGAGTTGGTCCAAGAACCACCATTACCACTAGCATAAACCGTGTAACCACTCAACGAAACAGGGTTCGCTGTTGGGTTGTAAATCTCAATGTATTTGTTGTTCGAAGAACCTTCTGCGTACTCAGAGAAGAACAAATCGCCACATGCTGTAGGCGTGTAAGTCGACTGACAAGCAGTACACTCTTCCCAACAGTAAGTAGGTAGCGTAGTGTCTGAAGAACCTATTGTGATGTAACGGTTCGTGAAAGCTCCCGTGGTAAGCGTACACACTGAATCTGCAGTTGCAGGATCAAGACTTTCCTGACCAACCCAGTTGTCGTATGTAAACTTGAACTCGTAGTTACCAGCCGCAAGGTTGATATCGCCTTCGTATACACCATCACCGTCTGGATCGGTCAATTGGTTTGCATTACCGCTCCAGCTATTTAATGTACCACTAACATAAACGTTGGTAAATGAAGAGGTCACCCCATTCATGTCCACACTGAATGTTACATCTGGATTGGTTGGCAATGTTGGACATACCGTGTCCGTTGCACAAGATCCAAAACAGAACAACAAAGTAGTGTCCTGCGTAAAGCTTGGTAGGATACGGTCGTTGTAGTTGTTGGCATCTGCACAAGAAAGACCTGCGAGATTTTCTTTAGTTCCCCAGTCGCCGCTCCAAGAGGGACTGTTCAAGAAGATGAAGTTTCCTCCACCTGCTCCACTTAATGTGTCGGTGCCTTCATAAACACCATTTCCATCAGGGTCACTAAGTTGAACGGCGTTTGCTCCACCGATTACACCGCCACCTAGATAAAGGCCGTTTGACCCTACCGTAATGTTCGCGGTGTTCACTTTAAACGTGACCACATAGTTAGTCTGTGCAAACCCCATATAAGAGAGGCAAACCAGTACTATCGCTAGATACTTTCTCATGATTTTTTGTTGATTGAGTGTTATTTGTGGTTGCTAAATTTTAGCGGTTAAAATATACATAGAAATCCTCATTCTTTTGCTATTCAAAGTCTAAGGTTAGTTTAAATCTTGAAACGGTTCCACTTTGAGCGTCAGCCACATAGAGAATGCGGTCGTAATAAGCTACAGCACGTAAATCAACGAAGCCGCCTAAGGTGGAAATTGCATTGAGTTCTGCTGTGCTCGCAGGAGGTGGCGGCACACCCTCTAATCCAGTGGAGGTGAATTGGTATACCGAATCAACACCGGCGTCTGCGACGAAGAGGAATTGGCTTGCATCACCTGCAAAAGCGAGGTCGCAAGGTTCGGTAAATCTATTGGCTGTTTGAAGGTAACCCGTGGTGTTTGGATCCGTGGTAGAATAGAAGATTGGTTGGTACACGGCGCCAAACGGCCCCTCTTCGAACTGTATATGTTGGATTTGAATGGCTTGATCTGGGTCGCTGTTCGCTACCCAAAAATCTTGAGAAGGACGTGCAGCAATCTGAGGCGGTTGGGTGAAACTCGCCAACGCCAGAGGACGCTTAAAGTAATCGCCATAAACAGCACCAGCAGCAGTCACCGGAATGCCAGAAACGAATTCGTCGGTATTAGAAAAGGTCAAAACAGCATTGTCCGGACCAAAGCCAGCATTGTTTTGGTTCTCACCAGTTCTACTGACGTAATAACGGTTATTAAGCTGACCGCTTACGCCTCCTTGTACTGCGATGTCCGTGAATTTCACAAAGGCATCCGAAGATGAAAACGAATTCTTAAAGTAGAACGGATGTACCGCCACCTTTTCCATAGAGGCTTGTGTAAAGTCTAGGATGCCGTTGTTTTCAAAATCAATTCTATAAATGGTCGTCAAATCATAATCTACCCCGTTGACTGTCGTATCGGAGGTCCCAATGGCTAATAGGTTCAAACGGCGGTCTTGCACCACTTTAGTAACCCCAGGTACGAACAAGCGACCTTGTGGCTGGAATGCCATATCGTAGCGGGCAATCTCAGAAGTGGTACTGTCCACTACGTAAATGAATTCATCGTATCCTATGGTCACATCAATCGGCGCGGCGGCATCATAAAGCTTCGGCTCCACGGGCACATAAGCAATCTCGCGAACCTCATAATTCGGAATGTCAATAAAGCTGATGTCGGTCTTCTTTCCCCAATAGTTCTCGCAGGAAGAAAGCAGAATGGTGACAGCAAATAATGCGATTACTCTTCTCATAACATCCAGTTTAATGGGGTAATGGTCAAGCCAAATACCGTTTGATAATTTCCTGCTGGCGATGGAATGGCACTAACGCCCATCTTCATCGGCCACCCACCCACTTGGGTCTTGGTGGAGAATCCGAAACTAGGAGCTCCCCAGCGGCTCACCATGCGGTAACCCAACTGCACCTCAATAATTTCTTTGTACCAGTACTCCGCGCCTACACTGTAGTTCTCGTTGTTGTCTGAAGGGTGGTTCAATTGGAACGAAGTGTAAACCTTATGATCGCCCCTGTCTATAGCGTTAAATCGCATCCCCATAGCAAACACCTGCGGAGGTGCTGCCACAGAAGAGGCCGTCGTATCTGTATTAATAGTCGTCGGCAAGGATCCGGTCTGAACAATGGACGTTGAAGGACCAAAGTTCAAAATGGCCGCAGCGAAGCTTAGTTCGCGATAGTCCAACTCGTAATGGAACCCAAGATCAAGGGCCACAGAATGTGCGGTGAATGCTCCTAGCTGCTCTTGCCCATACTTTAGTTGAACACCAGCATTGAAATAATCCGAAAAGCGTTGACTCACACCGACACCCACGGAATGTAAAGCGCCGTTTACAATTCGTCCCGTTCCCTCAGGCTGCCAAACCGTGCGTTCAACAATTCCTCCGGAAGTCAAAGAATTTAGGGACACACCCACCACTTGGTTAGGGTTGCGTGCCTTCGAAATGCTAAAGAAATCGTGCCCGATAGATCCGCCCAGCATTCTAGAACCCGTGAACACGCCCTGCTGCATACCTGCAGAGAGCAATGCGGGGTTAGTGACTAACCCATAAGACGATGTGTTTGCTAAAGCAGTTCCGCCCAAACCGGCACTCCATGGATCTACTGGAGATTTCAAATACGTAAAAGAACTAAGTCCTGCACGCTCTTCCCCGTAGTTTGGAAGCAGCTGCGCCTTCATTGCTGGGGCTACGGCTAATGCCAAGAAGAGTAGTATACGCTTTACCATGACATTTGAATTCCAATCATACATTGAATCGGGGCGGCGTACCGCGCAGGATTCCGAGGGTCCGTCCCACTTTCTTGCGGGCCATTAAATTCAGGTCGAGGATCGCGCCATGTTAGCGGCACATCGTCTCCATACTCGTAGGCTCTTCCCGTAATCGGGTTGATGATCTGTGCATTTCTTCTATTAGTGAAATTGGTCACCTCAGCATTCAGCGCCACTCCTCGTCCACCGCCAAGCGTGACCAACTGGTAGCTTGCTTTGGCATCCATAGTAAACCAGTAGGCACCTCTACCTTCCAGGAACCGGCTGTTATCTACTTCAAACTGTGGACGACCTAAATCATTGTAGCCGACCAAATTTTGAGGGGTGTATCGGTATCCCGAAGAATAGCGAGCACTCACTGTTGCGCGCCACTTGCTGCTGTCGTTGGCATAGGTAATCCCTGCGTTGAATTTCCATGGTCGGTCCCAGGCCAAGAATTGCTCTTGAGACAATGGTACCTCACCGGTCTGGGCAATCTGTAGGGCACTCTCTCGAGCCGAGTTACTCTTACCACGCGCCTGCTGGTAGCTACCATTAATAAACGTCTGGAAGCTCTCGCCCAAGCGGGCATTGAACTGGGTCTCTACACCCAAGACTTTCGCGTAGTCCTGATTGATGTACATGGTCTTGGTCACAGGACGACCCGTCGCATCCGTAGTAATGACACGGCGCGCCACGATGTAATCAAAGCGGTTGTTGTTGAAAGCATTCAACGTCCAACCTAAGCGCGTACCCAAAAGGGTCTTGTATCCAATCTCGTATGAAATGTTGACCTCTGGATTCAGGTTCGGATTCCCAAGGTTCGAGAGGAAAGAGCGGTCTTGGTATTCAGGGTCTAGGCCAGCATACAAGAA
>MDSZ01045262.1_pt1 | contig 10649 bp, 9 predicted proteins | sample 811201 | NCBI WGS metagenome assembly MDSZ01 (sample SAMN05326647, study PRJNA326480) | marine metagenome | isolation source: seawater | place: Indian Ocean: North | collected 2010
AAGTTCTGCTTCAGCATTCAGACCATGAATTGCTTTCAGGTCCTGAGCCAGTTCAAGACTGTACTCTGCTTTCAGTGCTCTTGACTTAGCAGTAACAGTGACTTTCTCAATAGAGAATGCCATCTGGTTGAAGGCATTACCAGCAGTACCATCAAGGTTTTCTGCGTCACCTGTCTGCATTCCCTGACCTACATCGTAGGCAGTGGAGTTAGCAGAACCAACAGGGTTCAGAACTGCAGGGTTGTTGCCAGACTGGGCAGTAGTACCCATACCAGCAGTGACATCAGACATGCCACCAGTGAGGTCAAATCCTTTGTCCTGACCAGAGAATGCTGAATCGACTTCATTGTAGAAGGTCTCATCACCACTCTGGTTGGTGTAGCGGGATCTCATTGCAAAGATCAGTCCAGTAGGACCAGACATAGGCTGAACACCTGCCAGGTCATAAGCAACCAGGTTAGGCATTGAGCGTCTGATCAGGGAGATCAGGACTGGATCAAAACCAGCAACAGGGCCAGTTTCAGTTGCACTACCAGAGAAACCAGCAGGGTTAGATCCAGCTGAGTTGGTAGGTGCTTCCATCAGGTTGATACCTGAATTGAACGCTGTTTCCTCTCTGAGGAATTTTTCTTGGTTTTCCAGCAGGACTGCGGTTACAGCTCTTCTGTGATTGTCTTTGATTGAATCAAGACCTTCGTAGTCCAGAAGAGGTGCCCACTTTTCCTGCAATTGTTCTGATTGGAACATTTGCTTTACCTATAAAAGTAGTGTATTGGTTTGAATTGTATAAAATTCAATTTTGCTTGAAAGCACCCAGTGCTCTCATGTATGACTCCATCCCCTGTGTAACAGGAGCTGTAGTGCTATCTACACCCTCAGAAAGGGTTTGAGTAGCAGGGGGAGATGCTTTAGCAGCTGGTGTTCTGGAGAAATATGATTCCTTCAGAGTTTCCAGTTTTTCACGATATTCTTCTTCACTTTCAAACTCTACACTTTCAGCAAGTGAGGCGAGCTTTTCCTTTTGGGTCTCTGCAAGACCTGAGGAAACTTGATCAAGAACTGAAACTGCAGTGGACTCAGCGAGTCTCTTATTCAGTCCAATGTTCTTGTCAATTTGCTCATTGAGCTTGGTCTCCATTTCATCAAGTTTTTCTACCATGCTTTCGAGTACATCATATTTTTCTTCAGGGATAGTTACATAATGTTCTTCAAAAAGACCCTTCATTCCTGAAAGGAATGATTCAGTCATTTCAGTCTTAAGACCTGCTTCAACAGCAAGTTCATTCTCAGTCATCCACTCTTCGCAGACATACTCAAGATATGCATCAACTCTTTCAGTAAGTTGATCCTTAAGACCTTCTTTTTCTTCTTGCAGTGCTACTGCATATTGTGCTTCCAGTGCTTCCTGGATTTCCTTGGTTTTAGAGTTCAGAGCAGCTTCAAAGATAACTTTTGCTTTTTCTCTGAATTCCTCGGAGAGTTCTTCACCACCCAAGAGAGCATTGACATCTTCTTCAATGTCAATCTCAGCAACTTCTTCCTCAGCAACAATTTCCTCTTCAGAAACCTGGTCCTCTTCAAGAACTTCTTCTTCTTCAGAATCAGTTTCTTCTTTGGCCATTTTCTTCATAGGATCAGCTGCCTTGGCACCCTTATTTACTACATCTTTGACAGTAGCAATTTTGGGTTCCTTGAGTTTTGCTGAATCATCATCTGGCTTGTAGTTCTCAGGAGTAGGACCCCCAAGATCTTCTACTGAACCCAACTGCGTACCTGGATCTGCCATTTTAGGCATCGATTCAGCAGGCTTAGCGTTCGCGTTCACAGCAGTTTTAGATTGCTCCATTTCTTGTAAATCTCCACGAGACATTTGAACTTACTCCGATTAACCTATGTATAATCTATATTTATTTATAATTTAGATATTTCTGTTACAATCAAAGACTGTTCAGAAAATCACTGAAGACCTTTGCCTTCTGCTCATCAAGTTGACCTTGATCTACAAGAGTATTAATTGTCTTGTAAGTCTTGGCAGCTTGCTGCTCTCTGAGGATGCCACCATCCCATACCCAATTCTTTCCTTCCATGATGCCTTCAACAAAAGCATCAGGTGCAGATGGATCAGCTACAATATCAGCAGCAGTTGAAAGCATAAAATCATCACCAACAATGTTTACACCCTCTCTTGTTTGCTTAAGAGAACCTATACCTCTTGAAGAAACACCCAACTTAACTCCTTCCCCAATGAGAGACTCTGCAATCTTACCCATTGGAGTTGACAGGATTTTAGCTTTACCAATGAAATTTGTTCCATTCTCTTTGAGTGAAACAATCTTGTGACTGACGCGATCCAGATTGACAGTTGGGCCATCTGGATGTCCAAGTTCTCCAAGAGCTCTTCCAGAATTAACATGATTTTCTGTATATCTCTGAACTTCTCTTCTCAAAGTTTCCATGGGATACATACGACCATTTCTGTTCTTGAGGTCTCCCTGGAGGAAGATTCCCTCAATGAACATGTTCTTTTTACCGTTTCTTTCTTCAACGATAAAATCAACTGATTCGATTTCTTCTCTAATGAGTTTCATTGGTTTTCAGGATACTTGTACTTGTTGAATGTAAACTTTTCCAGCTCCAGTATTTGATCTAACTGCAACTTTAATGGATCTTCTTAATGTTGCTCCTGCATCATTAAATCCTGCTGTTACAGAACTTGAGTCATGGTCAACAGTGATCCTTGTGTTATAAAAACCACCTACATTTGAACTGTTATTCACTGAAGTTACAATTTTATGCTCAAAATCATATGATGAAGCATTAGCAACTGTAAGTGAAACAGCATCGCCAACACCAAAAGGACTTCCTGTCCCTTCAGGGAAATCAATAATTGTGGTTGTGCCAGTAGTTACTCCAACAACTCTCTGTGAACCAACAGGTCCAATGGAGATAACTTGATCATCAGTGGAAGAAACATAAAAATCACTAGTGGTTGCTGTAGGGTTTGTTCCAATCGCAACATGAACACCTACAGTTTCTGCAACAATTCTGATAGAATCAGTTTATTGTGCAATTGCTGCTGTAGATGCTGAAGTAGCGCTGGTAGCAAAGGTTGAATTAATACCTACTGGTTTTAAGGCAGCCATTATTTTAAATTACAATGTTTCTATACGATATTTAGTATTTATTCTGACTCTGATTCCTCATCAGTGTCAATGGTTGCCTCATCTTCAACTTCAATAGGATTATCAAAGATTGATGCAGCAACATTGGGTCTGATTGCCTCAATTTTTTCTGCTGTCTTTGCAAATAGCAGGTCTTTAATTTGATCACTGATTTGTGATGGAGACTCATCGCTCACCATCAAATCCATTAATTCTTCCATGGTCTATAAAATGACTTCGTTGTTATTTAGATCTCTCCACCCTTGGGGGGTTTGATCTCAGGTGTGACTGGAACATTGCCACCATCACCATTGATGGTATTTCCTGAACCATTTGGAGCAATTCCTCCCATTTCAGGTGGAGCTGGTTGACCAGTCATTGGATCAACAGGCATGGCATTTGGATCAGGAATAACCCCATCTTTGATCTCTTTTTCAATCAATTTATCCTGCTCTTGGATCTCTTCATCAGTCTGTCTGAGAATATTTCTTCTAACATAATCATTAGAATAATACTTACCAACATATGGTTCAACCAACTGAGCCAGATTAACTCTTTCAGTTGTCAGTTCTGCATCCTTGAGTTCTGCAAAATGATTATCATACAGGAAATCATACTGAATATGATCATACATGATCTCCCAATCTTCTGGAGTGATGATATTTTTCAGAAGCAGTTGAGTCCTCAACATATCATTGAACATGTCAGAGAATCTCTTCCTCATTCTTCCAACAAACTTGGAGAACTTGATCTCATCTCTTAGGATTTCAGAAGAACGACCCATTGAGAATCCAGTATCTCCCTGCAATCTAGACTCAGGGACATTCAATGCTCTATAAAGTTTCTTCTGGAAATAATTGATATCAGTAATCTCACCCAAGTTCTGACCACCAGGAAGAGTTGTAATTTCTGTTCCCCTACCACCCTCTCTTCTGGGTAACCAGAAATCTTCAAGCATACTCATATGCTTATTATCATCTTTGATTTCACCAGTATTTGCATTATAGACTTGCTTATTTCTATAACGCATCATCACATCACGCAGATATTGCTCTGCCTTAACCTTAGGAAGATTGCCCACATCAATGTAGAAGATTCTTCTTTCAGGTGCTCTTGAAAGTCTGTAGATGACAAGTGAATCCTCAATCATCATCAACTGATTGAGAGGTTTGATTGCTTTATGCAACCAAGAAAGAGTTGATCCCTTATTTCTATCTACTAATCCTGATGTGCAATAGGTTATAGAATCTCTAGTCATTCTAATACCTTTTGATGTGGAAGTAGTTCCAGTTCCATAACCATTGGTTATTCCAGTTTGGAATCCACCAGGATTATAGAGAAAATACTCTTCAATCTCAGGGAAGTCATATGTAGAGGGGTTATTTCTATTAACTGCTACCCCAGTTTCTTTTGGTTTTTTGACCTGACGAACATAACGCATCTTTGATGCATCAATATATCTCAGTTCTTGAATCCCTGCTGTTGGATTCTTTTGGTCAATAACTTTATTGTAATAAAGTCTCCCATCAATATACCAATTCCTAAAAATTTCATGAGATTTTTTATCAAAGTCAAGTAACTCACAGATATACTTGAACTCTTCTCTAATTATTTTTTTAATACCATCACTTGCTTTCAGATTGGATAGTTCAATGGTAATTGGACTATCATTTGTATCTGAAACAATTGCCTCATTGACTACATCCTCAATAGCACTATCACACTCTGGATAGAGAGCCATAGATCTATATCTTCTGATCAATTCATTCTCATTTTTGTAGACACCTTCAATATCTACATAAGAACCATAAAACCCAGAGCTAACATAGTGTTCCGACCCATCCTGATTATTAGGAGGGATCGGAGATACTAGCCCTGGGGGATTCTTTTCATTGTCCTCAATTGAGAAACCAAATAATTTCGCCATTATCTATATGAAACTAGATTCTGTTCTAGTTATTTATCACTGAATCAGAGTCTGTCCTGTGGCAGCTCTATTTGCCTGAGTTGAATTACCAATAGTGAAGAACTGAACCTGGAAGGTTACCTGGAACTCTTCAATCTGATCAGTGTTGTCATAACTCAGATCAATAGCACTAACTTCTGTGGGGAAGATATCAAAGAACTTATAAGTTCTAAGATCAGATGACTGCCCACCAGTATTTCTGGTGGAATTAGCAACTCTACCTCTTCCAAGTTGAGTTACATATGCATCAGTCATATAAGAAGAAGGGTTAGTGACGCCAGTAGCATCATTCAACTTACTCATTACATTCATCCAGGTCTCAAAAGCAGTTCTGAGTTGGAAGTCCTCGTCATTGATGACTGTAACTGTCCAAGGTTCAAAGGTTCTGTCACCAGCAACTTTGAGTGTTCTGCCTCTAAAAGGAACAGGGACTTCAGCAATGGTTGATGCAGGCAACTGGGCTGCCTTGCAAAGGAAACTGAAAGTTTGTGACTCTCTACCTGCACCACTTCTCCAAACTCTATCTCCTATTGCAGAAGGGAAAGAAGGAATAACTGCTTCAAATAGATTGGAGCGGGCACCACCGCCCGCCAATCTGCTTTTAAATTGTGAGAGTGTTCTTGTGTCTGACATTTGTTGTTACCTCTTTTATAAATTTACTGATTTATATCAAACTGAACCAACAACTTCATCAAAACTTACCCCAGTTCTGGTAGCAACAAATGTCAGTGTGACATAGTTGATTGACCTGGTTGGTTTGATGAAAATGTCTGCTCTGAACTCATTGTTGTCAATGACTTCAGGAGTGTTATTGGTGCTATCACAGATGATAACAAACTCTTCAATACCTCTTTGAGATTGAACATCTCTCAGGTAGGGTTCAACAATGTTGATAAAGTTTGCTCTTGTTTCATCATCATTCAGTTCAAAGAGTTGATCATTTGCTGCACTCTCAAGTGCTTGCTCAACTGTGAGGAACAGTCTTCTAACATTGATTCTGTCAAAGGCAGAAGCATATGAAAGACCAGTCTTATCACCAAACAGCACAATACCTTGACCTGCCTGATTGATTACAGAGTTGACTCTGTTGCCATAGAGGATGTCTCTCTGTGCTTTGTTGGGATTGTAAGCCAGTTTGACAGCATTATTAATAGTTCCTCTCTGCTGTCCAGCAGGTGAGAACCATGGGAATGACTCAATGCTTGTTCTAACCATCAGACCAGCGATATCACCATTCAGAGGAATATATCTGAAGGTGTTGTTGAATCTGTCATAGATGTACTTGTAACCTGAGTCAAGCACTGCATAAGAAGAAGATTGAACAGGTGAATAGAAATTCACCACAGCATTGGTCTGAGCAGTTGTGTCTGTTGAACCAACAATGTTAGTTCTATCAGGTGAAACAGTTGCAATACAATCCTTTCTTTGATCTGCAATAGAGATCAGGAGATTTGCTTTTGCTTGTGACTGGACTGTATCACTACAACCAGGACCCATAATCAGATAATCAACTGAAATCTCATCCTTATTAGCAAATAGATTGTAAGATTTGGTCAGATCTCCAAGATCTGCACTCATTCCTTCATTTGCTCCATAATCTTGACCACCTAACAGTGTGTAAGATACATTACCAATCACATCAAACTGTGTGTTTTGTGCATCAAGACCCCAGACACCACCACCAGTAGCAATCTTTACAAATCCAGAACTAAATCCAGAAGCAGTTGGAACTGTGTTGTTGTAGGAATCATTACCACTAGAAAGATTTCTTCCAGCAAAGATGTACTGAGAATTCAGTGCAATGAAATCCTTATACCAAGATTTGGTGGGTGCATCACCATCAGTTTGACCATCAAGTGCTTTAGAGAGGAAGGTGTGTCTTTCAAGGATATTTCCCTGGATGCCAGTTACCTTACCTTCATCATCAACAACTGCAACGTGGAGAGCATCGTTTCTTCCACTTCTTGTAGCAGTGTAATTTGTTGTAAGAGGTTTAGGTGCAAGTGTCTTCCAGAAGACTGTTGAGTTAGTCAGACCAAGTGTCTGTGAATCATACCAATCTGTTGCAGTTACTACAGTATGGGATTCAGGTGAAGCTTCTTTGCCTGTCTGAATACCAGCATTGTTGAAGACCTGAATGGTATCTGCTGCTTCAATAGATCTTGAAGCATCTCCTTGCTGATAGTCCAGATTTGTCTCAGTTCCATCAGATGAAACTCTTGAAACAATTCTGACATCAATAGTGCTAGCACCATTTGTTGCATCAGTTGAAACACCAGTAATGATGCCCTTAAGGTGACCATTAAATACTGAAGTTGTACCTGCTCCTGGGATTACAGCACTTGAAAGTGTTGTTGTAACGCCAAATCCAATCAGGATGTTTGAGTCTGCAAGACTGGTTGTGTTGATACCAATGATTTGGTCAGCTTGGTTATCAATAACACAAACTTTTAATCCATCAGCATATGAACCAGGATTTCTTGAGGCAAAATTCCAGTCATCTGCAGTGGTATAGTTTAGGTTATAGTCATCATAACTCTTGATCTTAAGAGTTGTGGTTGATGCAATACCTACACCTGCATTGGAATTCTTAAGGTTTGAACCATCAGTTCTTACAACCTTGAGTACTCCTCCATAGGTCAAATATTCAGATGCAGTGAGCCAATACTCATACTGTCTATCATTGTTTTGTGGTTCTCCAAACACTTGGAGAAGTTGTCCTTGGGTAGAAATATCAGTTGGTTCATCTACTGGACCCTGTGTAAAGGGAGCAGCAATTGCACCAATATTATCTAAAACATTATCAGCTCTACCAACTGTAAGATCAACCTCTCTGACAATTACGCCTGGAGATAATTGAGGAGTCGCCATGTTTCTCTCCTAAAATGTCTCAGTTTAACTACAAAATATTTAGGAAAAAGGGCATTTTGAGTGGGGAAACTTGTGGTGAACTACCAATCTGGATAATTCCAGTCTACAAATGGGTCTGTTTTCTTTTTATATTCAAGCCCTCTTTTGATTGTGCATTCCTTACATTCATAAGAGTATGATGATGCTACTGGTCCTCTATCTCTTCTGGTTCTGTAAAAACTATCAACTAGATTTTTTGTTTCACCACAGGATCTACACTTCCTAGTATCAAGGAGCAAATGTCCTAACTTGATTTGCTCATCAAAGTTCATCAGTTATAGTCCCACATGTAGGACATGTCTCCATAGGTTGCTGTAGTCCACCTGTCTCCTTCTGCATCCACAAAACTATTATCATCAAATCCATCATTGATAAAACCAAAGGGTGCCATGTCTTGCTCAATCTGTTCTTTTTGTTCTTCGTATAATCTCTTTCTGACATCTTGATCAGTCAACTCCTTAAAATAATCTTGTGCAACTAACCAAGCATAAATGACCAGACACATAGCAAGGTCATCATTACATCCTTCCTCTGCTTCAAATGAATTATGCTTAGAAATAAATGTAGTCAGTTCAGAGATAATCTCATAGTTACAGAATTGCAACTTATCCTCCTCAATCATTGTCTTGAGGTTAAGTGAACCAACCTTCTTTACAGTCTTAGACATCTTAACACCCAATTCGGTCTTACTGCCTGAGAATCCTTGACCCACAATCTGACCTGCTCTTCCTCTCATGGAGCACATAAGAATATTTTGATACTCTAGATCATACTGTAAAATTGAGGCAACCTGGTCACCAACATCATTCACCTCACATAGAATAAATGCTTCATTGTATTTCTTTGCCACCTCATAGATTACACTAGGAAACAACATAGGTTTAATAGTGTTATCTCTATACTTTGCTACTACTCTATGTGGAAACTGTGTTATGTCAACAACAATAAAAGCACTGTAGTCATTACCAACACCGCGTGCAACATCAACAGTGATAGCGTAATCATGTTTATTCCTTGCTGCTTCATAGACATCTAAACCAGCATTCCTTTGGAGGGGTTGTTCATATATTAGCGTCTTTAACTTACTTGCTGCAATCAGTGTGTCAACAGATCCTAAAAATTCACACTCAAACTCAATCTTAAACTGCTGCTCAGATGTGTTTGCAATAGTTTGCTCTTTCCATTTACTGTCCCTACCTGGAACTTCTGACCAGTGAACATCAGTTGGGACATATTCATTCCTACCCTTCTCTGCATCATGCCACATCCTATAGAAGTGGTTCATACCATGAGGGGTAGAAACAATGATTACCTTCGTTGATTTACCAGAAGTAATAGTAGGATAAACAGATGCAAAGAAGGCATCCGCAATATGGTTTGGAACGAAGGCAAACTCGTCGAGGAAGAGAATGTTGAACGACATGCCTCTGACAGCACTTGCAGACGTAGAAGCTGCCAATATCTTACTGCCATTTTCTAACTCCAATGAACCCTTGTTCCATGATAATATACCCTGTTGCATCCATTTAGGTAAGTTCTCATATGCAATCTGTAATCTACTGAGAAGTTCCCTAGCAGTGGATGCTTTGTTTGCTAGGATGCCTATATTAACACTGTCATTGAAAACAGCATAGTGTAAAAGGAAAGAGACAACTGTAGTAGATTTGCCAGTCTGTCTGGGCATCTTACAGATGTTGAATCTGTTCTCATGAAAGTTCTTTACCAGTTTTTCCTGGAAGTCATATAGTTTGAATGGTTGAAGACCATGATCCAGAGTAACAATCTGGACGTAGTTCTTTGCAAAATATACTGGATCGTTCTTACACCTAATATACTCTTGAATTTGCTCTTCAGTAAATTCAATAGCAGTATTTGCTTTTTTTAGATTAGGATTACCAAGATAAATTTCACTCATAAATTGATTAGCAATTCCAGGCTCTAAGTGATTTATTTATTCTTGAATCTGGATCTCTTGCAGTCTTCTTGGAAGTTAATTTAGCTTTCATCCCCTTCATCCTGGCACAGAAAGATGCTCTGCGAGGGTTGCCAACTTTTTTTGATGGTGCTTTTAAATCAGAACCAGGATTCTCACGCTCATAAGACTTACGTCCTTTTTCATTGAGACCTCCTTCCTGGTTCTTACCAGACTTTTTTGTCCAGGCAGCTCCTTCAGAAACTTCAGTCTCTTCACCAACATTGATCATCAACTCTCCAGGTTGATAGTTTGCTTTATCAAATCTCTCAAGTTGGCATCCAGGATATACTTTATCAAGTGCTCCCTGAACATCTGTTCTGCTGGGTGTTCCTACCTCAGGGAAGAAGATCTTCATAAGCATTAACTTACCTTTAAAGGTAAACATCACTTGATAGACATTCCCAGTTTGAGCAGGAACTCTGATTGCCTCATCAATTTCACGTAGACCTGTTCCCTCACAATGTCTGCAACCCTCACCTAAACACTTAGGGCATTCTTTCTGTTCCTTGACCTCTACTTCTTCTTTCTGGGTCTTTTTCTTCTTCTTGACACAGTTTGGATATCTCTTACCAAACATTGTCTTCATTCCTTTCTTCTCATAACCATCCCAACAATCTTCACCCATGACTTGAACTTC
>MDSZ01031342.1_pt1 | contig 10648 bp, 11 predicted proteins | sample 811201 | NCBI WGS metagenome assembly MDSZ01 (sample SAMN05326647, study PRJNA326480) | marine metagenome | isolation source: seawater | place: Indian Ocean: North | collected 2010
AAAACTGTAAATATGGTAAGCAAAATTGGTTATGAAGGTGCTGGAACAGTTGAATTTATTTATGAAGATGGAAAATTTTATTTTTTAGAGATGAATACAAGAGTTCAAGTGGAACATCCAGTATCAGAAATGGTAACTGGGATTGATATTATTAAAGAACAAATTAATATAGCTTTTACTGGTGAAACTGCCTTAAAGCAAACTGATATAAAACCACGAGGCCATGCAATTGAGTGTAGAATTAATGCTGAAGATGCTAGTAAAAATTTTCAACCATCACCTGGAGTAATTGGCATGTGTCATCAACCCTCAGGTTTTAGAACAAGAGTAGATGGAGCAATATTTCAAGGTTACAAAGTTACTCCATATTATGATAGTATGGTTTGTAAGTTAATATGTCATGGAAGAAATAGAGTTGAAGCTATTCAAAGAATGAATAGATCCTTAGATGAGTTTGTCATTGAAGGTATTACAACAACAATTCCTTTACATAAAAAACTTTTGAACCATAAAAAATTCATTAATTCAGATTTTAACGTCAGTTGGCTCGACAAAGAAAAAATTATTTAATAGCAATTAACCAACCATATGTCATAAACTGGATGATCGAATGGTGCTATTGAAGGACTAGAAGAAAATATCCAGCCATTAAAAACAAAAACATCATTATTATCTTTATTTGTTAAATCCCTTACCTGAATATAGGCTGTAATTTCAGGATTATCATCAAATTCTGAATTTCTACACTTTAAACTTTTAATCGATAAATCTTTATATTTAAACTCTTCTCCATTTTGGAGTTTAATCAAAGTATTTTTTGAACTTATCTTATCTAAAATTTTTAAATCAGTGTTTTTACCCTCTAAATCATTAGCAGCGTCAGCATTAAAAAAAACCAAATTTAGAATTAATAAAATTAAAATAAAGTTAAAGTTACTAATTTTTCCAACTTTTATATTTTTTATCAATTTCATTTTTTTTCTTATTTGGGTAATAAGCTTTATCGGTACCAGTTAAATTTGATTGATGAGGTTTTTGCCAATCATATTTTTCAAGATCATGTTTTTTTTCAATTTTATTAGATGTGAAATGCATCCAAGAATACCATTCAACAGGAATTTTAGAGGCATCAATTTCATCATTATAGATAACCCATCTTTTACCATTTTTACTTTCAAAATATTTATTTCCAAAAGAATCTTTTCCAACCAATTTTCCAAAAAAAATTGTTTTTATTCTTGTACCAAAAGTATCTTGATTCCACCAAATGAAAATTTTCTTAAAAATTGTCAACATAAAAAAAGTTTAATATTTTCACCTTTAAATTGTAAAAAATAAATTAGACTAAAATTGGATAATGTATATAAATAAATTGATTCATAATACAAATTAATTTTTTTAAATTGAGGATAAATGGCAAAATATTTAATTGAAACTTACTATACTTGTACTTTTAAGGTAAATCATTATTTGGATGATTTGAATGAAACAGAGCTAAAAAATCTTGAAAAAAGAGATGATGGAAAGTTTGAGGTAATAGATGTCAAGCTTGACAATAGAAAAACAAAAAGCCTAGACCCAACAAACAATAAAATAATAGATAAAAAACCCATTGGCGTAGTACCTGAAAATAAACAAAACCCAAATATTAATATAGAAACTATTATTCAAAAAAATAAAAATAACTTAGAAAAAAGTAGCAAAAGATTTAGTATGCCGGATAGAAGAAAGGGTTATATTCAAAAAGCTACCATTGGAGATCACAAGGTATATTTACATACTGGAGAGTATGAGGATGGAAAAATTGGAGAAATTTTCATCGATACTAGTAAAGAAGGAGAGTTAGTAAAAGCTCTTATGAATAATTTTGCAATAGCTGTATCTCTTGGTTTACAATATGGAGTACCTTTAGACGAATTTATAAGTGCCTTTGTAGGAACAAAATTTGAACCTTCTGGAAAAGTTCATGGTAATGATCGAATATTAAGTGCAACCTCTATTCTAGATTACATCTTTAGAGAGTTAGCAATTTCGTATCAAAATAGAGAAGATCTAGCTCATACACCTTCGATTGGGTCTGAAAACCAAGATATAAATTCTGAAGATAACAACTCAGAGGACCAAAACCAATTACTAAAAATAGTAAAAGATATTACTAGCAAAGGTTTTGTTAGAAATAATTATAAAAAAAATCTTGTTGATTTATCTGACGTTAAAATAAATTTAAAAGGAAAAAAATAAAAAATTATTTTTTTGTTTTTAATACTAGATTTAATTCTTTCAGTTGATTTGCATTCACCTCTGATGGTGCATTCATCATTAAATCCTGTGCATTTTGATTCATTGGGAACATTGTTACTTCTCTTATATTTTTTTCATTAGCTAAAAGCATTACTATTCTATCTATACCAGGAGCTATTCCACCATGCGGAGGAGCACCATAGCTTAGCGCATTAATCATGCCACTAAATTTGTCATTTACTTCATCTTTATTATATCCTGCAATTGAAAATAGTTTATACATTAATTCTGGAATATGATTTCTAATAGCACCAGATGATAATTCAACTCCATTACAAACAATATCATATTGATATGCCAATATATCCAACGGAGAATCAAAATTTATTTTATTCAAATCTCCTTGAGGCATTGAAAAGGGATTATGGCTAAATTTAATCTTATTTGTAACCTCATCTTTTTCAAACATTGGATAATCAACAATCCAACAAAAAGCAAAAGTATTTTCATCAATTAAATTTAGATCGTTTGCAATTTTGTCTCTTGCTAATGATATAATTTTTTCTAATTCATCTTTTTTATTACAAGCTAGAAAAACACTATCGCCTACCTCAGCTTTAGTTTTTTTCATTATTTCTTTTATTGCTTCTGATGAAAAAAACTTACCAACAGGTCCTTTAGCTAAAACTTTTTTATCTTTTTCTATAGTGAAATAAGCTAATCCTGAAGCTCCTTGATCTTTAGCCCATTTATCAATGTTATCAAAAAAACTTCTAGGCTTATCTTTAGTGTTTTTAGTTACAATACACCTTACATTTGAGCCAGATTTAACAAGTTTTTTAAAGATTTCAAAAGAAACATCCTCTCGTGAAAAAATTTCAGATATATCTGTTACCTCTAAAGGATTCCTTAAATCTGGTTTATCTGTACCATATTTAAGCAAACTTTCTTTATAAGAAATTCTTGGGAATTTTTGAAATAATAATTTCTTATTTGAAAATTCTTTAAAAGTGTTAATTAATAATTTTTCTAATACTTCAAAAATTTCTTCTTGATCTACAAATGACATTTCTAAGTCTAATTGATAAAATTCCCCTGGACTTCTATCTGCTCTAGCATCCTCGTCCCTAAAGCAAGGAGCTATTTGGAAATATTTATCAAAACCTGAGACCATAATAAGTTGTTTAAATTGTTGTGGTGCTTGAGGAAGTGCGTAAAATTTTCCAGGATTTAATCTACTTGGAACCAGAAAATCTCTTGCACCTTCAGGACTAGAAGAAGTTAAAATAGGTGTTTGAAATTCTAAAAAACCTAATTTATTCATCTGATTTCTAATAAAAGAAATTACTTTTGACCTTAAAATTATATTTTCGTGAATTTTTTTTCTTCTCAAATCAAGAAATCTATATTTTAATCTTATTTCTTCAGAGTATTCTTGATCACTAAAAATTGGCATTGGCAATTCTTTACAATTTCCAAGGATCTCGAACTTTTCAATTTTTACCTCAATTTCTCCCGTCGAAATATCATTATTTATTGTTTCTTTTATTCGATTTAAAACTTTTCCATCAATCTTAATGACTGTCTCTAATTGAATCTTTTCCAAGGAAGAAAAATTTGAATTTTCTTTATCGATAATACATTGAGTTATTCCATAATTATCTCTTAAATCTATAAATAAAAGATTTCCATGATCCCTTTTTTTATTTATCCATCCAGAGAGCATCACTGAATCTCCTACATTTTTTTTTCTTAACTCATTGCAATTATGTGTCCTATATTTACTCAATCATTCTCCTAAGGCTTCTTTAATTATTTTAAAATCAATTGATTCTTTTTTTTTTAAACTAATTTGATCAATCTTATATATAAATTCAGATATTTTACCATAGGATCTCTCAATTCTATTAATGATATAATTAATTAACTTTTTATCTAAAGATATCTGTCGATCTGATAAATTTTTTAAGATTATTGCAAACATCAATTCATCATCTGGTTTTTTAAAATTGTATAAAAGGAAGTTTTTTGATCTTGAGTTTAAATCTTTTAATTCAAAATTCATATCTACAATTGGTTTTAAAGATGTAGTAATTAAATACTTGTCTGATTGATCTATAAAATTTATTAAAGTATAAAATAATTCCTCATTTACTCTTTCATCTAAATCCTCAAGAATAATATTCTTATGAATTTTCATATCTTCAAGAAAACTTTCATTTAAAGAATTAGCTTTTAATTTTATTCCTGAAAACTTTTTTAAAAAAATAGTTATTAAATGAGATTTTCCAGAGAACCTTTCACCACTTATATTCAAAAAATTTTTTTCCCATTTAGGCCATAAATTTAAATAATTAAAAATATCTTGATTACTTTTAGAAACGTAAAAATCATCATCTTTAAAATTTTGCTCATAATCAAATTTAATAATCAATTGATTTAAGTTTTTCATTTTAATATCCAAATTTTATTTTGAGTGTCAAAATTATAGTTATTTTCACTCATTGACTTTAAAAAGAAATTAGGAGTCCCATTAAAAATAATTTCATAAAAAACATAATCCTTAGTAATTTTTGAAATAAAAAAATTATAAATTAAATCCATTTCAGTTAATAATTTTTCAAAATTAGAAATTTTAATATTTTCTGAGTTCTTAATCTTTACACTTAAAGGCAATTTAATTGAAGTATTAATCTTATTTATATTTTTCCAATAATCTTCATAAGTAGTTTTTAGTTTTATTATTATATCTCTAATATGACTTTGCTCATCTAAATTTATTTTTGAGAAAGATTGATTCTTTAAAATTACATCTTTTTTCAAAGATATTCTTGATAATACTCTCACACCATTATCACTTTTAAATATCAAGGCAATTATAGAGTCATTTAAAAAGTATTTATTAGTTATTTCCTTAAAATCGTATTGTTCAATCAATTCATAATTCTGTTTTATAGTATTTAAATCTTCAAGATCTTCTGTTGGCAAAATATATTCAATTAAATGAGATTTTTCATTATGATTTTTCCACTCTTTAAAAATATTGTTTTTTGAAAAAATTAATAAATCTTTTTTTTTTTCATCTATTATGATTGGTATAAATAAAAATTTTTTTTTATAAGGAGATGATGGAAATATATTGTTTTTTTCAAGGTAACTAAAAACTTTTTTCTTATTAAACGTAACTCCTAGATTTACAAAATAAACTTGATTGATGAACCGCTCTTGTTTAATAGAAAAAGTTTCTATCATACTTTTAATTTCATTTAATTTTATTTGATTAATTTTTTTTTTGTCTAAAGATGATAAAATTACAGAGATCAGCTCATCAAAAGCTTTTTGAAACCCTTCATCTATAATATCCTTTTTGTCAAAATTAATCTCAAATGGTTGGGAAATTTCAACATTGTCTACCTCGAAATTCTTAGCGTGTACATTAATTGTGGAAAAAAAAAATTTAATTACAGCTAGAAATATAAAAAAAATATATAAAGTTTTAAAATGAATTATATTAATATTAATTTTCATATTATAATTCTGCATTCTAATGAATAAAAATTTATTTACCTATAAAAAAAGTGGTGTTGACATTAATTCAGCTGATAAATTTGTAAATTATATTGCTAAAATTTCATCAAAAAAAAGCGGCAAAAAAAAGTTTTCAAATTCAAATATAGGAGGTTTTGGGTCTATTACCAAAATTTCAAATAAGTTAAAAGATCCTAATATCGTAGCTTGTACAGATGGTGTTGGAACAAAAATAGAAATTGCTAATTTATTAAATAAATTTGACACAATCGGTATTGATCTAGTTGCAATGAGTGTAAATGATTTAATTGTTCAAGGGGCAAAGCCTTTATTGTTTTTAGATTATATATCAATAAATAAAATTCATTTACCAAAACTTAAATCGATAATCAAAGGTATTGTAAAAGGATGCAAGTTATCTCTGTGTAATTTAGTTGGAGGAGAAACTGCTGAAATGCCAGGAACTTATGGTAAAGATAAATTTGATATTGCAGGTTTTGCCGTTGGAATTGTTGAAAGAAAAAAAATTTTGAATAAAAAAAAGATTAAAAATGGAAATTTTGTTTTGGCAGTTCCTTCAAGTGGTCTCCATTCCAATGGTTTTTCTTTAGTAAGACATTTAATAAAAAAAAAAAAGATAGATATTAAGAAAAATCATTTTCTTAAAAAGGAATTAATTAAACCAACAAGAATTTACGTTAAGGAAATATTAAAATTAATAGATAAAAACTTAATTTGTGGTTGTGCTAATATAACTGGTGGTGGTTTAGAAGATAATTTAAAAAGAATAATTCCAAAAAAACTATCTGCAGAAATTGATTTAAAAAAAGTTAAACCTCTAAAAATATTTAAATGGCTTAAAGAAAATAATATAAGCGATAAAGAAATGCTTAAAACTTTTAATTGTGGTGTTGGTTTTTGTTTAATTATTGAGCCAAAAAATTTTGAAAAAATTAAAAAATTCTTCTCAAAAAAATATGAGCCTTACATAATTGGAAAAATTATAAAAAATAGTAAAAAAATAAGATTATATAATGAAGTTAAATGGTCTTAATAAAATTAATACAGCAGTCTTTATTTCCGGTAGAGGAAGTAATTTAAAAAGTTTGATCAAATTTTCTTTAAAAAAAAATGCTCCAATTAATATAAAATTGATAATATCAGATAAGCATAAATCACCGGGATTATCTTATGCTCAAAGTTTTAATATTAAAAAGAAAATATTTAAATTTGAAAAAAAAAATAAATCAGATGATAAAGTTTTATCTTATTTAAAAAAAAATAATATCGAGTTAATTTGTTTAGCTGGTTTTATGAAAATTTTAACAAAAAATTTTATTAAAAAATTTAATGGTAAAATATTGAATATTCACCCGTCTTTATTGCCTAAATATAAAGGTTTAAATACCCATCAAAGAGTTATTAATAAAAAGGAAAAATTTTCAGGTTGCACTGTGCACTATGTAAATACAAAACTAGATTCTGGTAAGATAATTTTACAAAAAAAAGTCAAATTAAAAAAGAATGAGAATAGTTATTCTTTAGCAAAGAAAATACTAAAACAGGAGCATATTTTATATCCTAAAGCTATCTTAAAAATTTATTCCTAATCTTTAAAAAAAAAATCAATTTCAATTTTAGCATTTTCAACACTATCTGATCCATGAACAGAATTTTTATCAATTGATAGGCCAAATTTTTTCCTGATAGTTCCCTCTTTTGCATCTTTAGGGTTTGTTGCTCCCATTAATTCTCTATTTTCTAAGACAGCATTATCTCTTTCTAAAACCATCACGATTATAGGTCCTGATGATAAGTACTCACATAAATCATTATAAAAAGGTTTAGTTTCGTGAACTTTATAAAATTTTTCTGCTTCTGATTTTTCAAGTTTAATCTTTTTTTCTTTTAGAATTTTAAAATCATTATTTTTAAAAATTTCTTTTATTTCTTTATCCAAATTTCTTTCTACAGCGTCTGGTTTTATTATTGATAATGTTTCCTGAATACTACTCATAGTTATCCTCTATTAGTTTGTTTAATAATCTTACTCCAAATCCTGTTGCACCGGTTGAATTAAGAGCCCCACCATATTTAGAAAAAGCCATCCCAGCAATATCTAAATGGGCCCATGGTGTTTTATTTATAATAAATCTTTGTAAGAATTGTGCTGCAGTTGTTGATCCTGCGCCGCCAACATAATTTATATTTTGCATATCAGCGTTTTTTGAATCTATTAATTTATCATAGTTTTTATGTAAGGGCATTCGCCAAACTTTTTCTCCAACTTTATCGCCTGCTTTAAAAATCTGATTTGATAACTTGTCATCATTAGAGAAGAGACCCGCGTATTCAGAACCTAATGAAACAATTATTGCACCAGTAAGTGTTGCAAGATCTATAATAAATCGAGGTTTAAATTTTTTTTCAGTATAAGTAATTGCGTCAGCTAAAACTAATCTTCCTTCTGCATCTGTATTTAAAACTTCTATAGTCTTTCCACTATAAGATTTTACAATATCTCCAGGTCTTTGTGCATTGCCACCTGGCATATTTTCAACAAGACCTACAACTCCAACAGCATTTATTTTAGCTTTTCTTAAGGCTAAACTTTTCATAAGACCAACTACAACAGCTGATCCTGCCATATCGTAAGTCATATCTTCCATAAATTTTGCTGGCTTTAATGAAATTCCTCCTGTATCAAAACAAACTCCTTTACCAACAAAAGCTAAAGGTTTTTTATTTGATCTATCACCTTTCCATTCTATAGTAACAAGGTATGAACCCCTTATGCTACCTTGTCCAACACCTAGTAAAGCTTGCATGCCTAATTTCTTTAATTTATTTTTATCATATACATTTACTTTCAAACCATTTTTTCTCAATGATAGTAATCTTTTTGCATATTCATCAGGATGTAAAATATTTCCAGGCTCAGAAACTAAATCTTTTGTGAATTTTATTCCTTCAACTAAGGAATTGAATCTTTTATTTTTATCAAATCTAAATGAATTCGTCTTAGAATAAACTTTTATATCAAATCTTTGTATTTCTTTTTTTGTTTTATATTTGTCAAAATTATAAGACTTTAATTTAAATCCATGAAAAAATTCATCTAAAAAAAATTTATTCTTATCAGCAAAGTCTCTAAAATTATTTTCATAAAAAGTTAAATCTATAAAATGGTTTTGTTTTACGAAACTAAAAAATTCAGCACCTTTTTTCTCAAGATCATAGTTTGACCTATTCTGATTTAATTTTATGAGGATAATTTTTTGATCTGAATTAAGATTAAAGTAGAAAAACTGATTTTTTTTTGTTTTGTTAGAATTAATTGCTTTAGTTATAAAATGAGATTGATTATTTAATGAAAGTTTACTCAAACTAGCTATTTTAAAATTATCATCTGTAAACAGAACGTAATTTTTAACCAGTTTTTCATTTAATTTCTTTTTAAAGCTTATTTTTATTGACATTTTTTATAAATATGTAGTTTAGGTTGTATTTAATTGTAAACTATTAGTTGAAAATATATAATTACTATTTTGTAAGATTTCAATGAAAAAAATTTTATTCAGAAAATTATTATCAGATTGTTTGGTGTTTTTCTTTCTTAGTTTAATTTCAATAAGTGCAATTATCTGGGTATTTCAGGCTGTAAACTTTTTGGACATAATTATAGAGGATGGTAGAAATTACTTTGTTTATATTAATTATTCGTTATTAAATTTTCCTAAAATCATAAGCAAAGTTCTTCCCTTTGTATTGTTTTTTAGTTTTATCTTTGTAATCACAAAATATGAGATGAATAATGAACTAATAATTTTTTGGAATTTTGGTGTTAGCAAAATTGAACTTGTAAATTTTTTTTTCAAAATTTCTCTTTTGATAATGGTTTTTCAGATAATATTAACCTCAGTCATAGTTCCGAGATCTCAAGACTTAGCTAGGTCATTTTTAAGAACCTCAACGATGGATTTCTTTGAAGCATTTATCAAACCTAGGAAATTTAACGACTCTGTAAAAGGCTTAACAATATTTATTGACTCAAAAAATAAAGATGGTGAATTAAAAGAAATATATTTGAAAAAAGGTGACTCAACAGAAAATTTTCAAATTACTTTTGCTAAAAAGGGTAAATTTAAAAAAGTAAAAGGTATACAAATTCTCGAACTTTACTCTGGTGAAACTATAAGTATTATTAATGATAAAATTACTAATTTTAAATTTTCAAAATCAGATTTTAATTTAAATAATTTAGAACCTAACACGACAACTTACAAAAAAACTCAAGAAGTAACTACTTTCAATTTAGTGAGATGTTATGGAAAATTAAATAATTTTAATCTTTTGAATTCAAATCAAAACTTTTCAGTTGAAAACTGTAGAGATGAAAATTTAGATAATATCCTCAAAGAACTTTATAAAAGAATAATAATTCCAATTTATATACCAGTATTAATTTTAATATCTTTTTTATTAATAATAAGATCTAAAGAAAATGTTAATTATCTTAGATATCGTATTTTTATTTTCTTTCTTGGTATATTTGCAATTATTATTTCAGAAATGACATTAAGATTTATTGATCGAGAATTTTTAGAAAATATAAAAATTATAATTATTCCTTTAATCTTAATTTCATTTCTTTACATGGTATTTCTATCAAAATTAAATTTTAAAGAGTCTAAACTATGAATACATACTCTAAATTTTTAATCAAAATTTTTTTAGTTGCCTTAATTAATGTTTTTACTGTAGCGTTTTGTTTAATCTTTATACTCAACTTATTAACTGAACTTGATTTTTTTAAAAATATTAATACTGAAACTTATTTCTTATTATTTTTATCGGTTTTAAATTCTCCATCTATGCT
>MDSZ01239633.1_pt1 | contig 10648 bp, 9 predicted proteins | sample 811201 | NCBI WGS metagenome assembly MDSZ01 (sample SAMN05326647, study PRJNA326480) | marine metagenome | isolation source: seawater | place: Indian Ocean: North | collected 2010
AAAGAAGAAAAATAAATTGGCTCTAAAAGTATTTTGTATCAACGGTTTTGGCTCGATGAAAAAAAGTCAAATACACACTTAAACAGAAGGGTTTTTGCAATAAGGTGACTTATTAGGGAAATTTATAAAATTAATTAATTAAATTTAACAACAAAATGTAAAAATTTAAAAAAAAGGATATATTTTGATTGGTAAGATCATACTTAATTATGATAGCTTATTTAAAAAATGTAAACTATTTATTAAAAAATCATCTAAAATTAAGATTTAAATATCTCTTTAATTTAAAGTTATATTAAAATTAAAAAAATTAAAAAAATTAAAAATATTAAAAATGTTAAAAATTAATAATAGAAAAATAGGTCCAGGTTCACCAGTTTATATAATTGCTGAAATAGGTATTAATCACAAAGGCAATTTGAAATTGTGTAAAAAAATGATTCATTCAGCAAAAAAAAATGGGGCAGATGCAGTTAAATTACAGATTGCTGTTCCTGAATATAGCTATTCCTCAAATACAACTTCTTTTAAAATTTTTAAAAAAAATCAATTAAATACAAAACAATTAATTAATATTAAAAATTATTGCAAAAAAAAAAATATTACTTTATTTGCTACACCTTGCGATTTCCAAAGCTTAGAAATTATTAAAAAATTAAAATTTCCAGCAATAAAAATTTCTTCAGGTTTATTAACTAATCTACCTCTAATTCAGAAGGCTATTGAAACGAAATTACCAATTATAGTTTCAACAGGTATGGCTTATTATAAAGAAATTGAAAGTGTTATTAAATTTTTTAAAAAGAAAAAAACAAATAATTTTGCGATACTTAAGTGTACTTCTTTATATCCATCTCCATCAAAAACAGTAAATTTAAAGTCTATAAAAAAATTGGAAAAACTTAGAGTAACTGTAGGTTTTTCAGACCACACACAAAATAATGATGCATGCCTAGCCGCAGTTTCTTTAGGTGCAAAAATTATAGAAAAACATTTTACAATTGATAGAAAATTGAAAGTTCCTGACCAAAAAATATCAGCAGATCCAATTCAATTTAAAAATCTTGTAAATTCAATAAGAAATATAGAAAAATTACTTGGTTCAGATGATATTTTTCCATCATTCCCCGAGATAAAAAAAAGAAAAATTAATCACAGATCAATCATTTCAATTAAATCTATTAAAAAAGGAGAAAAGTTTAATTATCAAAATATTTCATTAATGAGATCAAATGGTTTGAAAATGGGTTTAGATCCAAAATTTTATTTTAAAATTATAGGAAAAAAATCTAAAAAAAATATATCAAAAGAAACAAAAATTAATAAAAATCATTTTTAGTTACAAAAATAATTAAATCATAATTTCTTAAACTAGATGTATCTTTTTAAATTCTCTTTAAAGTTTTATATGGTATAACTAGAAAATTTTTTTTTGGTTTCTTATAATCTAGTTTATATTTGTTAATTATCCTTAATAGATTGTCAATTAAAGGATATCCAGCAGTGATTGATGTAGCTAAACTTCCACTCATTCTTGGATTTATCTCAATAATCTTTATATTACCATTCTTATCCGTCATACAGTCACAATCATATAGCCATGATAAATTGTAGTTTTTAATTATTTTTTTTCCTATCTCTTGAATTTTTTTGTGTCTAATTATTTCATGACCATCATTTGGAACTTGTGGATTAAGTCTTTTTCTAACCACAACATTAATCATTTTGCCTTTAAAACCTAACATATCAATATCATAAATTGGAGAAAATAATCTTTCAGATAAAATTAGTGGATATTTTCCTTTATAATTTTTTTTAATTTCAAAAATTTTTTTTTCTCTATTTGGAAAATGAATTTCTTTTTTATCATTATAAAAATAAATTTTTGATATATCATTTCTAAAAACACTCACATCTCTCCCCCCTCTAGAAATAGATGGTTTTATAACAAATTCTCGTTTATTAAATTTTTTTATATATTTAATTAATTCTACTTGATTTTTAGCAATATAAAATTCTGCACAAGGCAATTTATTTTTTTTTAATGATAGGTATGTTTTTTCTTTGTTGGTAAAATTAGATAAAGTTTTAAGATTTACACTTCCTAAAACACAATTTTTATTTTCAAAAAGAGATCTATTTTTACACAAGTTTTCTGCCTCTTCATCGGAGCCAGGAATAATTAAATTAATTTTATTTTTTTTTATTATTTGTATTATTTTTGATGAATAATCCCTCTTATTTGGTGATGGAACTTCATAAAATTTATCAACAAAATATCTGCTTGGTGTTTCTTTTGACATATCAACACCTACAATTTTAATATTTTTAAACTTAGTTTTTTTTTTAATCTGTTTAACTAATTCAATTGATAATCCACCACCAATCGAAGTAATTAAAATTTTATTTAACATTAATTTATAGAATTTTTATTATTATACACTAAATATTCTTTGAAGTTTAAATAATTTTGTTTAATTTAAATTTAATATCAATTTTATAAATAAATTTTAATTATATTTTTATACTAAATTGAAAAAATATTATTTATTTAGAAGTTTTTTCAGTTGATTTGCAATATGAATTGCTATTTTTAATTGAGCATCGTTAGTTGAAGCTGCAATATGTGGAGTATAAAAAATTTTTTTTTCTTTTAATAAAATATGGCTATTTTTTTCATATAACTTATCATAATTAGGTTCTGGATTTATTACATCAATAGCAGCGTTTAAAACTTTCCCTTTTTTAATTGCATTTACGAGAGCTTTATTATCTATTAGCTCAGCTCTCGCGCAATTGATCAAAAGTAAATTTTTTTTAATCCTATTAAATTCTTTATCACCAATTAAATGATGGTTTAAGTTATTTAAGCTACAATGAAGAGTTAATATGTTTACTTTAGAAATTAAACTTTCAATTGAATTTACAAACTCTCCACCTAATTTTTTAAATTGTTTTTTCTTTTTAGACTTTTTATCAAAAGCATAAATTTTACAGCCAAAAGGTTTTAGTCTTTTTGCAACTTCATAGCCTATATTTCCCATACCAACTATTCCAACACTTAAGTTTCTTAACTCGTAACCTTCAAATAAATGTCTTCTATAGTCTTTTTTTATTAATTTTGGATAAATTTCAGGCAATCTTCTGCATAAAAATAAAATTTGCATGATTGTGAATTCAGCAGCAGATATAGAGTTAGCATTTGGAACACTAATAAGTTTAATTTTCTTTTTTTTTAGAAGATCTAAATCAATATTATCTAATCCTGTTCCAGCTCTTAAAACAACTTTTAAATTTTTAGCTTTATTTAAAAATTCTTTATCAATTATAGTTGCACTTTTTATAATTACACCATAACAAGAATTAATTTTATTGAGGTATTGAATTCTTTTAGAGCCCAAGAGATATTTTAATTTTGCAAATTTTGAGATAATTTTTAAACCATCATTGTGGATCCTCTCTAATATCACAATTTCTTTTTTCATTTATTTTACTATTGTATTTAATTTAAGTTTAAAATTTCAATTTTTTTTAGAAAGTGTTTAATCTATTTATTTAAAGTTTAAAAGATTCTATTTATCAGGTGATAGTTTGTTTTTAAGGCTAAATAAAGTGTTATGTATATAAATGTTATCTAAAAACTGACCTTTTTTTAAAAATTCATTAATTATATCATTACTATTATTTATAATTGGTTTTTCGTGAACATTTAAAGAGGTATTTAATAATGCACCTATTTTGCTAATTTTTGAAAACTCCTTGATTAGTTGATGATATTTTTGACATGTATTTTTTTTAACAAATTGCGGTCTCGCAGTGTGATCCTTCGGATGTATTGCAGCTTTAAGTTTTTCTCTACCTATATATGTGGTATCAAAACTAGATGTCATATAGGAAGCGTCAAAATTCTTTTTTTTTATTACAATATATTTTTTAAAATAATCTTCTAATATAGAGGGTGTAAATGGCATCCAAAAATCTCTTTTCTTGATTATTGCATTTAATCTCTCTTTTGCATCAATATTTGATGGGTCACAAACGAAAGATCTATGACCAAGCGCCCTAGATCCAAATTCAGCTTTATCAATGCATAAAGCTATTATTTCCCCTTTAAGAATTTTTTTAGCAGTTAATTTAAAGTTTTTATCTTTTGTGCTTTTATAATATTTTTTAACTAACATATTTTTTGAAAAGTTTATTAAATCTAATTCAGATATTTCATATCCCCAATAAGCGTTTTTTTGAGGTTCAATCGTCTTACTTGCTTTACGATATCCTAATTTTTCATAAATTAAACAACAAGCAGCTCCGAGAGACAAGTTTTCATCTCCAGGGCCAGGAGGAACAAATAAGCTTTTTATAGAATTATTTTCAAATATTATTTTATTTGCTTTAACATTATTTGCTACGCCACCACTAAAAATAAAGTTATTAATTTTTGTCTTCTTTTGAATGTTTATAAACCATTTAAGAAGGATATCTTCAGTAAATTTTTGTATTCCATAAGATATAGTGTCAAATCTGAATGTGCTAAGCCTTTCTTTAAAGTAAAAAAAGAAATCTTTCATATTTTTATTTTTAATAAATTTTAATCCTGAAACTTTGAGAGAATCGGAAAATATTTTTAGAATTTCTTTATTTTTATATTTCGATGCATATGGTGCTAAACCCATAACTTTATAATGATGTCTGTGAGGGTGCATACCTAACAATAAAGTTATCGAGGAATAAAATTTTCCTACTAAACTAGTTCTTGAGCTAGATAATATTTGTATTTTACCATTATTTACAATGTTAACAGAATCATACTTTCCATCTCCTCCACCATCTGAAGTTACAATTGCATATTTTTTAAATTTTCTGTTATTTATATAATAAGCATAATAAGCATGACACCTGTGATGGTCATAGAAATGTATTTTATTTTTTTTAATTTTTAAGAATTTTGAAATATATTTAATTCTTAAGTCATTTAGATTATTTTTTTTTGTTTTCTCCATGCTAGTAATAAAAGGAATTTCTTTTAAAGGATAAAAAATTTTACCTTTTGGATAAAATTTAGGAAATATTGTTTTTAACTTGATATTTTTTTTTTTATAGATGTGAGGATAAAAATAATCTGTTTGAAGTTTATAGAAATCATTTACCGAAAATTCATTTACAATATTCCACAAATTTGTATTTGTTACATTCACATTTGCAACTGCCACATAGTCAATATCTTCTGGTTTTAATTTAAATTTTTTGATTAAATAACCTAATGATTTGATTGGAAAAGAAGACATATTCTTAATTCTTTGAAATCTTTCCTCTGCTGCAGCAAATAATAATTTTCCGTCTTTAAAATAGCAACATGATGAGTCGTGTGTGTCGTTAATACCAATTATATTCATTTAATGCTTTATTATTTCCTGCAATTTTTAAAAATTTAAAGATCATTTATACTAATTTCTAAATAATTAAAAGTTAAATGAAAAAGTAACTATATTGATATGTTTAAGATTTATTTGCTAAGTTTTGTGATATAAATATTTTTAATTATTATTATAGAGAATTAAATCCATATAATGTTAAAAAAAGAACGTATAATTAATGAACTAAATTCCAAAGGTTTTGTTGTAATCAAAAATTTTTATTCAGATAAAAAATGTAATTTGATCAAAAATAAATTAAATAAAATCTTAAATAGTAGAATAAAAAAAAAAAAATATATAGGTAAGAAAAATGCAATTGTTCTATATAACTATTTTATCGACGATAAAAGCTTAATAGATACTGTTTACAATAGAAGACTAGATAATATTTTAACTAAGTTGATAGAAAAAAATTATGGACTCACTAGTTCTTCAGCAAGAAATAAAGTCCTATTTCCATTAGATTATAAAAAAGAAGGAGCAAGTGGAAATAAATGGCATCGGGATAACAGATATATCAGGGGTCAAAGTGTTAAGCCTTCTTTATCATACTTTGTTATTACAGCAATTGAAGACTTTAAAAAAAATAATGGGTGTACACTTTACATACCCGGATCACATAAAACACATTATAAAATTAAAAAAAATCAAAAAGTAAAAAAATTTAAATTTTTAGAAGCAAAAAAAGGATCCTTAATTATTTTGGACACAAACCTTGCTCACAAAGCGGGTAAGCCAAGTAATATAAGTAGATGGTCTATTTTTAATATGTATAGTCCTTGGTTTATCAAACCTTATTATGAATATTATAAAATTAAAAAGATCCCTAATTTTGGAAAAAATATTAAAAAAATACTTCACTACAATTATATCCCTCCAACAGACTATAATATGAATAGAAATACAATATCAGATTACAATAAGAAAAAAATATAATAGACTGAAATTAAATTTCAAATTTCATATTTTTGAAAATTAATTTAGATTCAATTATATTCGATAATAAAGTAGGGAGTATGTAATTCATGCTTTTGTCTTTATTTAGGTTTGCCCTTAATATTACACAAATTCTTCTCATAAGTTCAGTATTGGCAAAATCGTAAATATATTTCTTTTTGTTCAATTTATTACAATATTTTTTTTCTAGATTTTTTAAAAATTTTAAACCAATTAATTCATATTTTTTAATATTATTTTTATATATAGTTTGACGGCATAATTTAACAGCTGTAAAAGCTGTAGAGAATTCTATTGGCATATAATTAATACTGTTTAAATCTATTATCTTAATTTTATTATTCTTGATCATTATATTATGTGGATGCAAGTCATAATGTGAATATTTTTTTCTTAATTTACTAAATTCAGATTTATATAATTTAACTCTATCCCATTCAGTTAAAAAATAATTATAAAGTGTTTTTTTTAATTTTTTATCTTTCAAATTTAAAACTTGGTCCCATAACATATAATTTTTTTTATATTTATTTACAATCTCACAATCTTTTCTGTTAAAATAATTATAGTATTTTTTAAAAATTGAAATTTTTTTAAATTTATTTTGAATTTTAAAATAATTTCTACTTATATTTTTTAATTCATTTGTTGAACCACTAAAATGACTGGCCTCAAAATAATGATAAATTGACCATATATAATTATTTTTATTATAAAGATGCTCATAATTTGACGCAAGTGGTATAAAAAAATTACTTTTATAAATTTTTGTAAGTTCTTTTAATCTCTTTTTTTTAATCGAAATTTCTTCTTTTCTATTACTTTCTTTTTTTAAAAAGTAAGACTTTTTATTAATTTTAATTATAAAATTTTTAGAGTTAGTAGCGCTACTATTTTTTGGAATATATAGTTTTATTTTATTAAAAGAATTAAAGCCAAAAAATTTAAACAATTGTTCAAAATTTAAAGCTCTTATTTGTCTGAGATTTATTTTTGAATTTGAAAATATGTCTCTTCTAAATATGAGTTTTTTGTACATTTTTTCCATAATCAATATTTTAAGGAATTTTTTCATAACCAAGCTCAAATGCTTCTGCAAAAAAGAAACCAACATTAGAACCTCTTAATTTTGCTAAGTTTTGTATATTTTTAATTGAGCGTGGATGAGGAAATTTCTTTATTTCATTTTTATAAAGTTTCATTGCCTTAATTTTTGAATTTAAATTGGATTTTGAAATTTTTATAAAAACTTCTGGTCTAAACCTCTTAGATTTAAAATTCCATTCTGTGCTAGATAAGATTTCAAAGAAATATATTTTTTTTAAGAAATTATTTATATTCGTAGGTCTACAAGCTGTAAGTACGGCCTTATTGCATATTTGGTGATCAATGTTTAAATCTTTATCGCTATGTGTAAAAATTATTTCTGGTTTTACTTTATTTACTACATTTTCTATTAATTTAACTACAGTTAAAAGACTTATTTTATCAATTTCATTATCTGGTAATTCACATCTATAAGTTTGTTTTATACCTATTACTTTTTTTACTTTATTGATCGTATTAATATTATTTTGTATAGCTGCTTTTGTCCTGTTACTTCCCCCGTTGGTTAAGTACAAGCAATGAATATTATAATTTTTTTTAAATTTATCTAATGTTGCTCCACATCCCAATACTTCATCATCAGGATGGCTACATACAACTAAAATATTTTTTTTTTTCAACATAATACTATCTTGTTATATACATATTATATTATTACTAACTTTTTAAACCCTTTTTAATTTGATTAGCAATCGAATGAATATTCAGATTGCTTTTTAGATTAGGGTTTTTCTTATTTGACACAACTAATTTATAAAAATTTATTAATTCACTTTTATATTCATCATTCCTATTATAATTCAATCTTTTTGTAATTTTTTTGTTTCCTAAAATTTTCAACTCGCCTTTTATAATATCTGCTTCCAAATAATTCTTAGAACCACAAATTGTAATCTCTCTCCTAATATTTTTATTTAAATAGTCTAATTGTATATTTGAAATTACACCACTATTATGTTTTAGAGTTAAATTTGCATACTCATCTGATTTAATTTTAAGAATATTTAAATTATCTAAATAATATGATTTAAGCTTACTATTACCAAAAAAAAACTCAGCTAAATCTAATTCATGAATACTATCAAGCAAAACACCACCATTTATTTTTGAATTGGTGTAACTTTTGTGTATGTTATAGTTGTTTCTCCAATTTGGTAGATAAGAACTCATTAAAAACTTTGCCCAGTAAATTTTACCTAAATTGTTTCTATCTATTTCATTTTTTATAAACTGAACTATTTTACGAAATCTTAAGTTGAAGCCCACATAAATGACTTTATTTATTTTATAATAATTAATAATTGTTTTGTAAAATTTATTAGTGTTAAGTAATAAAGGTTTTTCAATAAATATATTTTTTTTTAATTGCATAGATTTTTTAAGATAATATTCATGACTATTCAAAGGTGAGCAAATAAAAATATCATCACAAAATTTATAAATTTTATCTAATTTTTTTTTATCGTGATATTTGGGATCGTATATAATTATTGAAGAGAAAATTTCTTTAAGATTTTTATAATGTCTTTTACCAATTGAGCCATATCCAATCAAACCTACTTTTCTGTATTGAATTTTTTTAATAAGCTGATTGTAGTTAATTTCCATTTAATTTTTTTACTTCTTCACAGATCGTCTTAGCAATTATACCCGCATCTTTTAAACTTATTTCATCATGAATAGGTATACTTAAAGCACTTTGATAATATTGATCACTATTTTTATAAATATTTTTACTTTTTTTAAATAACGGTTGATAACTTAAAGGCAAATAATGAATTTGTGTAATAATATTTTTTTTTTTTAATAAATTTATCAATTTAATTTTATTAATTTTTTGATAATTTTTTATGAAAATTGGATATAAGTGATATGCACATTTTACCTCTGGGAAAATCTTCAATATACCAATATTTTTATAATTTTTAAAATAGTTATTGTAAAATTTGGCAATCCTTCTTCTGTGATTAATTTTTGATCTAAATTTATTTAATTGACTTAAACCTAAAGCACAATTTAAATCACTTATTCTAAAATTATATCCTGGGTTATTTATTTTATAATAATCATGAAAATAATTATTTTTTTTAATTTTAAAAGGTTCATAGCCATGATTAATAATTTTTTTAATTTTACTAAAATATTTTTTTTTATTAGTTAATATTGCACCGCCTTCACCAGTTGTAATTAATTTTGTTGGATGAAAGGATAATGTTGAAATATCTGAAAAGCTATTGTCTCCTATATAATAGACTTTATCTTTATATTTATACTCAGTTCCAAATGCATGACATGCGTCATCTATAATTTTAATATTATTTTTTTTACAAATTTTATTAATTCTACTGATATTTTCTATATTTCCATTTAAATGGACATTTATAAAACAAGAAATTCTTTTATTTTTTATTTTTTTTTCTAACTCTTTCGGCTCAACTAATCCAGTTTTTTCACTAACATCAATTAATTCAACTTTGTGTCCAGATAATATTACACTATTTGCAGTAGCTATAAATGTTATATTCGGAACAATTATAGTGCTATTTTTTTTTAATTCTAAGGCTTCAATGGCACCTATTAAAGCTGATGTTCCACTATTAACTGCGACTACAAATTTAGATCCAGTTAATTTTTGAAGTTTTTTTTCAAATTTTACAACACTCGGTCCTCTACTAAGATTTTGAAATTTAAGAATTTTAGTTACTGATGCTACATCGGCTTGATCAATTTTTTGTTTTGAATAATTAAAAATTTTCAACGAACTTCTCGCAACAATTGTTTTCCTTCCAACCAATTTTCATTGTTGTTACTTGAATATTCAAAGTTTTTATGTAGCCTTTTTCCTTTGAAAGAATAGATTTTTTTTGTCCAAAATTTAAACTCAGGCAAAATTATATATGATTGCTTACAGTCATAAACATTTTTAGTTTCCTCATGTATTAGTTTTTCATGAATTTTTTCTCCTGGCCGAACACCCACATAATTAATTTTTGCTTTAGGTAAAAACGCTTTTATACAGTCAATAATTTTCATACTTTTCATCTTTGGAACAAAAATTTCTCCACCTTCCATTTTCGAGATAGATTTACCCACAAAATTAACAGCCTGATCTATAGTAATCCAAAATCTTGTCATTTCTTTATCAGTTAAATTAAACTCTTTATCTCCAT
>MDSZ01146595.1_pt1 | contig 10646 bp, 10 predicted proteins | sample 811201 | NCBI WGS metagenome assembly MDSZ01 (sample SAMN05326647, study PRJNA326480) | marine metagenome | isolation source: seawater | place: Indian Ocean: North | collected 2010
CAGTTCAGCGTCATCGACCATGGCCGTCCCCCCGTACACCAAGGCCCGAACGAGGACGCTTCAACCCTTGGGCGTGGGATAGGATGAAGGGACGAGGGCCGGAGTGGATGCCGATGGCTCGGACCTTCATCGTCGCCCTCGGAGGGAGCACCCTCCGCCCAGAGGCACAGGAGGACCGTGCACGGTGGTTTGGTCGCCTGCGCCAGGTCGTGCTCAGCATGGAAGGCGAAGGACGCCGCCTCGGCCTCGTCGTCGGCGGCGGCGCACCGGCCCGCGAAGGCATCGCCTTGGCCTCCACCGTGCTCAGCGACCGCTCCGCCCTCGACGAGGTCGGCATCGCCGCCACCCGACTCAACGCCACCGTGCTTCAGCAGGTGCTCTTGGACGTCGGCCTTGACGTGGCTTCGACGGTCCCCACGACCGTCGATGACGCGGCCGCACTGCTGGACGCGCACCACGTCGTCGTGATGGGCGGCACCGTGCCCGGCCACACCACCGATGCGGTGGCGGTCGAACTCGCCCGCGCAGCGGGCGCCTCGACGTGCATCATCGCCACCAACGTCGATCGCGTCTACGACGCCGACCCACGCGAAAACGAAGACGCCCAAGCCTTCAGCGAGATGACCATCGATGAACTCGCGGCCATCACCGGCATCGACGAGCCCTTGGCACCGGGCGCTTCCTCGGTGGTGGACCCCATCGCCGTCGGCCACGCCAAGCGCGGAGCCATCGACCTGGTCGTGCTCGACGGTCGAGATTTGTCGCGCTTGGAAGCCGCTTTGGAGGGCAAAGCCTTCGACGGCACCCTCGTGCGCAGCAACAGGTGAACAGCATGGTCGACGCCAAGGCAGCCAAGTCCCGCGCCAAACCTGCGGCTCAATCCGTGCCACGAGGCAGCAGCAGCATCCCGCCTCACGCCCATTGCCGCATCTGCCAATGCCCGGTCGACCTGAAGGCCGACCCACGCGTGTGCAAGGACCCCGAATGCATCGCGGAGTTGGAGCGACGCGAAACCTCCGAGCGCCGCATGCGCACGTGGATGCTGATCTTCTTCGGGCTCTTCGCCTTCACCTTCATTGGACCCCTCCTGCTTCGAGCTGCAGGCTGAGGCTCAGGCCTTGTCCGAGCGGTGCCATCCGTCAGGGAGCGCCAAGGGATCGGCCTCGTTCTTCTCCGCACACAAGCGGACAAGGTGCATTCGGAGGGCATCCATGCCCACGTCTTCCAGCGCCGAGAGCGTGATACGGCCTTCTTCGTCGTGCAAAAGCGGCAGGTCCGGCAGACCTTCGCTGCCCGCCTCACGCCACGCCTGCTCGGCGGCCTTCACCTCGTCCCACGCCGCAGGCAGCGGCTTGAGCAGGTCCGCCTTCGAGGTGATGACCTCCAACGGCGTACCAGGAAGCAGGGTCTTGACTTCCTCAAGGAGATGGAGTTGCTCTTCGGGCGGCGTACCGCACGCCCCGCTCGCATCGAAGAGGAAGAGGGCGACCGAGCCGACGTGTTCGAGGGCCGCGATGGCCTGCTGCTCGATGGCGTTGCGGTCCTCCATCGGCCGGTCGAGCAAACCCGGGGTGTCGAGCATTTGGTGCGCCAAACGACGGTGCGTGAAATGGCCCACGTGGAGCTGCTTGGTCGTGAAGGGGTAGTGGTTGACCTCCATCGTGCCCGTCGACAGAGCGCCAATGAGCGCGGACTTGCCGACGTTGGGCGCCCCGCAGACCACGATGATCGGTTGCATGGCGTCAAGATGGGGCAGCCGCTTCAGCGTCTCACGGGCTTCGCCAAGCCATGCGAGGCTCGGCCCGACGCGGCCCATCACCGAGGCGATGCGCCCGTAGGCTTCCTTCCGCGCATCGTGCATGAGCGGGATGCGCGCCGTGCGGGTCATCTTGCGCACGTTTTGCGTCGCGATACGGCCGATTTGCCCTGCACCCCATTGCAGCATGGACAGGTGGTGCCGGTACTGGTCGGTGCCCACGCAGGCTTCGATCATCGCCACGTCGAAGGTCGGCGATTGGTCGAGGGAAGGCCACAGGCCAACGGTGTCAAGCAAGGTGGTGCACAACACGTCCGACGAGGTTTGCACCATGCGGGTGAGTTGTTTCCTGGTGCGGAAGACGCGGTTCGAATCCTCAACCCGGTCCGCCGCCTTCTTGGCGCGCCCGAAGGCCTTGTCCAGCATCTCGTCCTCGGTGAGGACCGTTGGAAGCGTCCGCCACTCGATGCGCATGGACAACCCCAACCCGACGGCCGCCGCCCCCGATTTGAAACCACGCCCCATTGGAGGGTTCAAGAAGTCTGGACGCTGAGGCCAGAGCATGGCGAAGAAGAAGAGCAGCGTCACCCTCCCTGATTGGGCCACGCCGTTGTGGAAGGAGCTCGGCTCTCCCGACCTCGAGGCGCACCTCAGCGTGCCCTCCGGTGATCTCTTCGATCGGCGTCACGGCCTGCGCCGAGACGACATCGTCGAAGTGATGATCGACGTGCGCTCCATTCCCGAAGGCGACGACCCATGGGTGCGCGGACGCATGATGTCCCGCACCCCAACGTCCATCGAAATCCTGACCACGGAAGGACGTCACGTCTACATCGCTCGGGAAGTCGTCGTGCGCATCGATCTCATCGCCCACACCCGGCCCGCATACATCGACGACGAGGAACTCTTGCGCTTCGAACGTCGGGACCAGAAGCGTCGCTCGTCCCTTCACGAAACCGCTGAGCGCAAGGCGGAAGGGAAGGACGACGGCCACCTTTGGGGATGATGCTCTTGTCCGCCTGGGACGAGGTCAACGGCGGCTTGGAGCGGTCGTGGTCCTTCGACAACATGGCCGAAGCCGCCCGTTGTGCCCAACGCATCGCCGTCCTGTGCGATGAACACGACCACCATGCCGACGTGACCTTTGGTTGGGGCCACCTCAAGGTGCGCAGCACCACGCACGACGCAGGTCACACGGTCACCGAGAAGGACCACGCCTTGGCCGCGGCGGTTGACGAACTGATGGCCATCGAATCCACCTCCTTCCGAAAACACGTCTTTGTCTGCTTGCACGAGCGACCTGAAGGCGCACAGCGCCCGTCCTGCGGGCGTCGTGGCTCGATGGAACTGATGATGGCGCTGAAGCGTTCTGCGAAAGCGATGGGTCTGGGTGACGTCAGGGTGCAGAAATCGGGTTGCCTCGATCGATGCGAGGAAGGGCCGAGCGCGGTGGTCTACCCCGAAGCGACATGGTGGACCTTGCCCGATGACGTCGACCAAGCAGCGGCGTTGGCCGAGCACCTGCGCTGATCAGAGTTTGACCGGTCGCGTCGCACCGCACGCCTGACACTTCAGCAGCGTCGTGCGGTCTTCCTTGATGAAGTGGGTGTCAGGGGCGCCACACTGGTTGCACTTGATGTACGTGTTCACGTAGTTCACGATGGTGCGGCGAATGCGCTTGGGAGGAATGCGTCCCTTGAAGCGGACACGGGGCCCATCGCGGGAGGCGGAGGTCCCCAATTCGTTCTGGATGAAGTGGTACACGTGGTTGTCGTCACGGTCCATCATCGCCACGACGGCGTTGAAGTTCTGAAACAGGGTGTTGCTGCCCTCAATCAGAATCTGAGGCTCAGGCAAACGCCACCTGCGACGGTTGGAGATGTCATCAGGAATGTTTTCCCGGGCTCGGTCGAGCAAGGCCTCATACTCGAAATCGCCCATGTGGACGGCTCCGCTGCCCCCATTTTCAATCTGTCCATGATGGGCCGCTTCTTGAGGAAGGGTTCATGGCGCAAGGGGAGCAGGGTGAAGCGAGCCCCATGACGATGAGCATCGAGGAACTCCGGGAAATCGCCACCCGCCTCCGAACCGAAGGTCTGAACTCCCAGCAAATCGCGGACGAGCTCTCGCTTTCCCAAGACACCGTGTCCTGGTTGTTGGCGGGCAGCCAAAGCCGCGATACACCCACCGACGTGCGCATCGGCTGGCGCACAATCGGCGTCAAGCCCGAACGCATCGAGGCCATCGGCGACATCATGGCTGACGTGACCGCCGAAGAGACGGGCCACGACCCCATCGATACCGTGGTGGGCATCTCCATCAACGGCATCGTCTTCGCCCAGGAGACGGCCAAGAACCTGGGGGCGGAAGTCGCCATCCTCCGCAACATCGAGGGCGGCCCCGGTCAAGGCGCCCTGTCCGACAAGTACGGTCGCGTTTCCGGGAAGCGGGTGGCCATCATCGACGACGTGCTCTCCTCTGGCGTGACCATGTCGAGGACCATTCAAGCGGTGCGTGATGCAGGTGGTACGCCTGTGCTGGCCGTCGTGCTGGTCAACAAAACCATGCGCAACGAGATCGACAACGTCCCACTCCGAGGCGTCATTCGAGCCGTTCCCGTCTGAGGTGAACTCGTGGTCCACTGGTCCGACGTCATCGGGGCACGCCTCGTTGAGCAGCGTCCAGACCATCTGGTGAACACCGGCATCACGCCCAGCGGCGAATTCCACATCGGCCACCTGCGTGAGATGCTCACCGGCGAGATGATCGCCCGTGGCGTTCGTCGCGCAGGCGGCACGGCCGAATTGTGCTTCATCATCGACAGCGCAGACCCGCTGCGCAAGGTGTACAGCTTCCTCGACGAGGCCTACGCGGCCTACATCGGCGTCCAACTCTTCCGCATTCCACCGCCCGATGCTGATGGGAAGCCTGACCTCGCCGCCTTCGAGGCCGGTACCTCCTACGCCGACCACTTCCTGGCCCCCTTCCTCGAAGCCCTGGACATGCTTGGGGTCCGCCCTCGCTTGGTCTATAACCACCAGGCCTACGCCGAAGGGCGCTTTGTGGAGCACATCAGAACGGCCCTGAATCAGCGCGAGCGGGTGCGAGAGATCATCGAAACCATCTCCGGCCGGGAGCTCGCTGAAGACTGGTGGCCGTACTCGCCGGTGGACGAACGTGGCTGCATGGACGGGCTCACGGTCACCGGCTTCGACGACACGCACGTTCACTGGCGTGCAGAAGACGGCCGCACCGGCTCCTGCAACTACACCGCAGGCGAGGGCAAGTTGCCCTGGCGGCTGGATTGGCCGGCCAAGTGGTGTTGGCTTGACGTCACGTGCGAAGCCTTTGGCAAGGACCACGGCACCACCGGCGGATCCTACGACACCGGCGCGGAGTTGTGTCGCCTTTTCGGCTCCGAGCCTCCAGAGGGGCTGACCTACGAATGGATCAGCCTCCGAGGCCAAGGCGCCATGTCCTCATCAAGCGGCACCACGGTGGGACCCATCGAGGCCTTGCGCCTCGTCCCTCCCGAAATCCTTCGCTACCTCATCGCCTCCACCAAGCCTGCCAAGGCCATCGAATTCGACACCGGCATGGGCTTGGTGAACCTCGCCGATGCCTACGAGCGTTTGCTTCGTCACGACCTCGAGGCGAAATTGGACGACGAGGAACTCAGCCGCAGAAAGCGAGTGGCCATCGAAGACGACATCTCGGCCACAAGACTGTCCTCTGTGGAGGAGCGAGATCAGCGTCCAGGTGCTGTGGGCGTGACCTTCCGCCACCTTGCGATGCTGGCGCAGATCCGCTCCAGCGACGACGAAGTCTGGGCCATGATCCCCAACGAGGACGTGGACCGTGGAGAATTCAACGCACGGTTGAGGAGGATGCGCCACTGGATCGCCAGCCACCACTTCCCCGACGAGATGCGCGTCGGCATCCGCGAGGAACCGAACGCGGAGCGTCTGGCCAGCCTCAGCGGGGAAGAGGAAGCGCTCCGGCAGGCCCTGATTCGCAACTTCGAATCCAGCCAGGCGTCCGGATGGAACGAGGCCAACCTCTCGGCCAACGTCCCTGATGCTGCTCGAGAGGTCGAACTCCCGCTGCGTGACGCCTACAAGCTCACCTACGAACTCCTGCTTGGGGTTGACGTGGCTCCGAAACTTGCGCCGCTTCTGGCCGCGATGGAGCCAAACCGCGTGCTTCGATTGATGCGCGGCGCCTGATCAGCAGGCGTCGAAAGCCTCGATGAGGTACTCGGTCTGCGGACTGGTCCAGGCCAAATCCCTGACCTTGTCCCGACCGCCGCTGGCGTAGGCGTGAATCACGTCCGCCACACGGACGTTGCCTTCCGAGGAGCGGGCCAAGATGGTCTTGGGCTTGAGGGTCTTTCCGGTGCCGTGCGGGTCGTACACCGTCACGAGCGCGTTCTCGAGGAACCACTCGGCTTTGCCGCCCTCTGGGCCGTCGTAGGTCATCTTTGGGCGCTTGGCCCCGAACATGCCGCCGCCGGCCTTCTTTGGCTTGGAGGAGGCCTTGCTCTTCGCCTTCGCTTTCGCGGGCGCGGTGGTGGCCGTCGTGCTGTCCTTGGATTCAGCCTCGCCCTCCTCCTTCTCGGCAGCATCGCCTTCATCAGAGCCTGAATCCGTCTTCATTGCAGCACGGACCTCGGCTTCGATCTCAGCACGCAAGGCCTCAACGTCGACCTCAGGCCCCTTTGACCCCGCTTCATCCAAGCGGTCTTGGTAGTGGGCAGCGAGTTCGACCAGCGCTGCTTCCATCGCGGCTTCGAGTTCCAGCAGCAAGACGCCATCGGCCGTGCCGCGCCATTTCGTCCATTGATGGGCGGTGAAACTGTTGATGTCAGAACCGCACTTCGGGCAGAAACTGCGCTCTGGAGGCGTCAGTTGCGTCACCTCCTGCATGGCTTCATGGTCGGCGCCTTCGTGAGCCCCGCAAGCCACCGCATGCAGGTGCCGGCCGGCTTCGAAGCCGCGGTCCATGGCCGTGCGGAAGGCTTCGGAATCGCGGTCGATGGTGCCGGATTCGACCATGCTCATGGCCCTCGAGGAGCGGGAGACGGCCTCGGCCGCGGCCCGAACGGCCGGCGATTGGCCCCATCCGCCCGTTGGGGCTTCCAGGGTGGTCACCTGCGTTGCAGCCTGTTCGCCCTCCGCGTGTTCTTCACCTCCCGCAGGAGCTTCTGCAGGAGCAGCGATGCCGAGCAGGATGGGGTTCGCACCTTCTTCCACCTTGGCGATCAGGTCAAATTTCTCGGCCATGGAAAGGTCTTCGCGAAGGCGAACGACCTCCTTGAGTTGGTTGAGGTCGTGGCCCGTGGAGGGGATGGGACCCTGCACGCTCAAGTCATGACCGCACGCCAAACAGTAGGCTGCAGAAGCGGACACGACCGCCTCGCATGTCGGACAAAACACGCCGGCCATGACGGACGATGTTGCTCACGATTTATGAGCATCACGAAGCAGAAGGGCCCTTGGCTCAGTAGTGCACTTCCAAACGCCGCGGGCGGGGGTCGCCCTTGGCGAGGACCGCCATCGCGGCGACTTCCATCACCGCACCGCGCAACGTCGTCACGAAGGGGATGTTGAGCTCAACCGCAAGGCGTCGCATCATGTTCCCGTCACGAACGGCACCACCGCTCACCGTCGGGATGTTGACGATGAACTGCACCCGCCCCTCACGCATGATGTCGAGGGCATCAGGATGCTGAGGCTCCGCGATCCGGTACACCGTCGTGACCGAGAGGCCAGCCTCACGGATCACGTCGGCCGTGCCGGGTGTGGCGTAGAGTTCGTAGCCAAGTTCGACCAAATCCTTCGCAAGGTCGACGATGGCCGCCTTGTCTTCGTCACGCACCGTCAGGTACACGCCACCGCCGTTGGCCACAGGAACTTCGGTGGCCAAACGGGCCTTGAGGTAGGCCATGGCGGGGTCTTCGTCAGAACCGAAGACCTCCCCCGTGCTCTTCATCTCGGGGCCTGGCGCAGGGTCCAGCCCTCGGAGCTTGATGAAGGGGAAGACGGGGGCCTTGACGCAGACGTGGCCGGTCACCCGCTTCGGGATGTCTTGCTGAGCGAGACGCTGGCCGATGGTCACGTTGGCGGCGATGCGAGCGAGCGGAAGACCGGAAGACTTGGCCACGAAAGGCACCGTGCGTGAGGAACGTGGGTTGACCTCAAGGACGTACAGCGTCTCATCTTGGATGGCGAACTGGATGTTGTAACAGCCGACGATACCAAGCCCGAGACCAATGATGCGGGTTTGCTCCTCAACCTGTGCGAGGATCTCGTCCGAGACGTTCTGGGTGGGGATGAAGCAGGTAGAATCACCGGAGTGGATGCCGGCCTCTTCGAGGTGCTCCATGATGGCACCCACCAACACCTCCTCGCCGTCACAGGCCGCGTCCACGTCCAATTCGGTCGCATGACCAAGGTATTCGTCCACCAAGAGCGGCCGGTCTGGGGCAAAGAAGGCCTCGGCGAGGTAAGCGTCGAGTTGGGTTTGGTTGCTGAGGATCTCCATGCCGCGCCCACCAAGCACGTAGGACGGGCGAATCAACACCGGGAACCCGATGGACTCCACCGCTCGACGAACGTCGTCGGGGGTGGTCCCCGTCGCGCCGCGCGGCATGCGCAGGCCAGCACGCTTGGCGAAGGCCTCGAAGCGTTCGCGGTCGCTCGCTTCGTCGATCGCGTCACAACTGGTCCCGAGGATGCCAACATCAGCGCCCGAGGCCGCAAGCAAGGACCGGCGTGCCTCGAGCGGAAGGGCGAGGTTGATGGCGGTCTGCCCACCGAATTGAAGCAAAATCCCGTGCGCTTGTTCACGCAAGAGGACTTCAGCCACGTGCTCAAGGATGAGCGGTTCGAAGTACAGGCGATCCGAGGTATCGAAGTCCGTGGACACCGTCTCAGGGTTGTTGTTGATGAGGATCGCGTCCTTGCCTGCGCCTCGGATGGCGTTCACCGCGTGCACGCATCCGTAGTCGAATTCGATGCCTTGCCCGATGCGAATCGGACCCGAGCCGATGGCCACGACACGCTCCTTGGTGCGTGACGCAAGGTCGGGCAGAAGGTCGATGCCGTCGTCCCCGAGGGGTTCGTAGGTGGAGTAGTAGTACGGCGTGGCTGCGGCAAATTCGGCTGCACACGAATCGACCATGCGGTACACCGGATGCACCTTGAGGGCATGGCGACGGGCCATGACCGCCGCCTCGTCCCGCCCCTTCGCAAGCGAAGTGGGGCCAGCTGCTGGGAATCCGGCCAAGGCATCGGCGATGTGAGCGTCCGTGAAACCATGCGCCTTCCATCGGCGCAGATCCTCCGCGCTCAGTTGGTCTGGTGCGACGCCCTGTGCGGTGATCTCCGCTTCCATGTCCGCCAGCCGCTTGAAGCGATGAAGGAACCAGCGCGTCATCCGCGTCAATTCGTGGACCCGCTCGATGGACCAACCGCGACGGAAGGCCTCCAGCAAGGCACCCATGCGCCGGTCGGTGGCGACGGTCAGCCAATCGATGAGGGTGTGCTCGGGCAGCGGTTCCTCTGCCCGCTCCAACTGGTCTTCACCGTCGGATTCATCGGCCCGGGTCAGGGGGCGGGGATGGGCGACGCCTTGCTCCAACGACGCCCAGGCCTTGAGGAAGGCCTCTTCGAAGCAACGGCCGATTGCCATGACTTCCCCGGTCGACTTCATGCTGGTGCCCAGCGTTCGGTCGGCCGTCCTGAATTTGTCAAAGGGCCAGCGAGGAATCTTGACCACGCAGTAGTCCAAGGTGGGCTCAAAGGCAGCCGTTGTGCCCTCACCCGTGATCGGGTTGGGCAACTCATCGAGGGTGTACCCGACGGCAATCTTCGCCGCCATCCGCGCGATGGGGTAGCCCGTGGTCTTGGACGCCAACGCAGAGGAGCGTGACACACGCGGGTTGACCTCGATGACGCGCACCTCACCCGTGGCTTGGTTGAACGCGAACTGAACGTTGCAGCCGCCCTTGATGTTGAGCGCCCGGATGAGGCGCAGGGCGTGGTCGCGGAGGATCTGGTGGTCGACGTCGCTGAAGGACTGCAACGGCGCGACCACGACCGACTCGCCGGTGTGCACGCCCATGGGATCGATGTTTTCCATCGTGCACACGATGGTGGCGTTGTCCGCCTCGTCGCGCATGACCTCGTATTCGAGTTCCTGCCAACCGAGGATGGATTCCTCGATGAGCACCTGGTTGATGCGCGAGTTGCGCAAACCGAGGGTGGCGATTTCCACGAGTTCGCCGACGTCGCGTGCCGTACCGCCACCAAGACCGCCCAGGGTGAAGGCGGGCCGGATGAGCAACGGCCAACTGCCGAGGAAATCGGCGGCAGCCAGCACTTCCTCCATCGTGTTGCAGGCCACGGAAGTGCAGATGGGCAGGCCAATCGAGGTGCAAACCTCGTTGAACAAATCACGGTCTTCCGCCTTGTCGATGGCGTCCAAATCACTGCCGATCAGTTCCACGCCAAGGCGCTCCAGCGAGCCGTCATGCGCCAATTCGCTGGCGATGTTGAGCGCCGTCTGGCCGCCCATGCCGGCCAACAAGGCGTCAGGGCGCTCCGCCTCGAGGATGTTACGCACCGTGTCAGGAAGCAAGGGCTCGATGTAGACGACGTCCGCCATCTCAGGGTCGTTTTGAATCGTTGCAGGGTTGGAGTTGACCAAGATCACCTTGTACCCGTCCTCGCGCAAGGCACGCACGGCCTGCGAACCTGAGAAATCGAATTCGGCCGCCTGCCCGATCTTGATTGGACCGCTTCCGAGCACCATGATGGTCTCAAGGTCCTCGCGTCGTGGCATCAGGCCTCACCCCCTTGCAGGTGAGCGTCAACCATGCTTCGGAAGC
>MDSZ01056970.1_pt1 | contig 10644 bp, 6 predicted proteins | sample 811201 | NCBI WGS metagenome assembly MDSZ01 (sample SAMN05326647, study PRJNA326480) | marine metagenome | isolation source: seawater | place: Indian Ocean: North | collected 2010
TCCTAGATGCTTCTTCGGAGAATTCAAAATGGACTTTGAAGATTGAGGAGGGTTTCACTTCAGAAACGCCCATTCTTCTGAATATAGAGGCTGAAGGAAAATTCGATGTAGTCCATATTGGCCTAGATGTTGGTTTTCGAGCAAATTTTGAATTAGTAACTAAGGTAGTCGGGGAATGTGAGTGGTTTGGAATACTAAGAACGGGACATATAGGAGATGGTGCGATCCTAAATGATGTTCTTATGGGGCTACAAGAGGAGGGGGCGATGCTTAGATCGGACTCAATTACACTAGGAAGAGATGCGCATGTTAGAGCCGGAACCGTGTCTTCTGGCTCTGAGAGGACCAAAGCAGATCTTCGATACAGATTGAGTAGTCCCGGAGGTTCCGTTCGAGTTCTTGGATCAATCCTTTCTGCTGATTCTATGCATCTTGACCACCATATTGAGATTCATCATGAGGCTCCAGAGACTTTCAGTAGACTTTCATGGCATTCTGCATGTGGCGGCAAGAGCAGGACTGTGGGGACAGGTATGCTGAGGGTTAAAGAAGGCTCAAAGGGAGCGGATGCCGCTCAGATTTTCCATAATTTACTACTATCTAATGGGGCCGAGGCCGATTCAATTCCTGAGCTAGAGGTAATGGAAAGTGACGTAGTCGGATGTGGGCATGGAACTGCCAACGGACCAATTGATGAAGAGCAAGAGTTCTACCTACAGGCAAGAGGTTTTGATAAACAGGATGCAAGGAGAGCGCTTATTGCAGCCTTCCTAAATTCAACTCTGTCGGAAATGGGAGGGGTTAGTCTCCATGAATGGCTGGTGGGGGCCCTGGCTAAAGAACTTGAGAGCTTGAATTCTTGATGAGGGAATTGATTTTAGTCCTTGGATGGTAATTTGACACATGGACGTTGATCACTGCGACTACATCTCATGCCTTTGCGGGTATCGAGGCAGAGCAGTTCCAATACGACAGCACATGGAATGCCCCGATTGCTGCAGAGTAGTCGAGGCATGTTGCGAAGGCATCCCCCAATATTGATAATCGAAATAATCATATTTCAGTGAAATCTATGAAAGAAATCCAAGTGGGTTGATTTAGGGGATTTTAATGAAAAATAAGAACGGCAGAGAGGAAAGGAAATCGGAAATTAGGGTTTCAATGTTATTGGGGGGTTTAGTATCGGCATACCTAGCACTATGCTTCATTGCCCCCATGTCACTGCCTTCGGATTCTGTTCCTGAGCTATCTGGTAGAGCTAATGCCATAGACTATGCATTCGAAGGAAGTTGGGGTAATCAGGACCATGGTGAAGGTTCGGAAGTAGGACATGACCAGTCTGCTCATGGAGGGAGTTTCGTTTGGACCGATCTAAGCCCGATATGGGCCTTCGTTTATGCATTTGGGGACTTGAATTGTCATCAGAAATATGAGAGATCATGGGAAATAAATGGCAATCAGCAACCAGTTTGTACAAGAGATATTGGAATATTTTTTGGATTTACCATGGGATGCCTACTTTTTGGGTTGAGGGGTTTTAACAGATGGACAGTGAGGGATACATTTCTTTCGGTCTTTCCAGATAATTTGATGGGAGGCGTATACAAGAGGGATTTCCGGCTAATTTCAGTCTTGGTGATTATTACTTTGGGAGTAATGCCTATGGCAGTAGATGGCTTTACACAACTTTTAGTGGGTTCATATGAATCTAATAATCCTTTGAGGCTAGTTACTGGAGCAGTTGCCGGCTTCGTTGGTGGGTGGTGGGTTTGCTCTGCCTTCAGTGCTAGGCCAAGATTCTTCACAGGCGCTGATTCCGTAGGACTTCCATTGGGCTCTAGACTAGTAAGTAAGTGATTTCAGGACCCTTGCCACCACTGGGATAGTTGGCCGAGGTCCTTGGGGTTTGAATTGTCCTTGGAACCGCTACCGATAATTGACAATCTCTCTATTGATTCTCTCAATTGAGATTCATAGAGCCCTGATTTTTCTAATTGGCCCATGCAGAATCTTAGATGGGTGCCTGGGTTCCTTCTTTGCCAATCCCTAATTTCTTTTCTAAGCGGCCAAATTGCGAGCACGAGTCTACCAAATGAGTAATACTCACTCTTCAGTTGAGATTTAGGAGAATCTCTCCCGTGAAGGTTCTTTCTCTGAGAAACCCAACCGAAGTCCTTGAGGAACTTAATAATGCGACGAGTATGCCTTTCTGAGACTGATCTAACTGGGCCCATATTTGATCTGATTTCTGATATTTCTGCAGATTGAATAAGCGAAAGTGTTCCACAAACTGCTGAAACCGAGTGATTGAGAATATTTTTTGGTATTTCGACTAAATTATCGGATTTATTGTTCACGAGGGAATTAAGCATTTCTTTGTGATCATCTTGGGCTGATTTCAAAACCTTCCATGGCGCATTTCCTCGAAGCCAATTAGAGTTATTCTTTGGGGGGCTGAAGCCCAAACCCGAAAGAGTACTCTGATATCTAGATCTCTGGATTATTGATTTGATTTGAAACTGGTCTACCATTTCCATTCTAACATTAATTGGGGAGTTCCTTCTATTCATGAATGACCGAATTACTTCTTTGAGTAATCTACGGAAATCTTTCTGTGAACCTTCATTGGAAATTGGACCTATTATTGCCCCCATATCGAAGGGAGTGGGCATTTCCATTTTGCCAGACAATAGATCTTGGTATCCTTGCCTAATTCGAATCTGAAAATCTGATGTTTCGAAGTATTCTTCTTTATCTGAAAGTCCTCTTAATGTTTCAGAACGTATTCTCCCCAGAGCTATTTTTGGATCACAGTCAACCCAAACACATAGATCTGGGATAAGTGCTGCTGAGTTTATTTGGGCCACCCTTCCTATCCCGATACCGCCAACTATTCCTTGGTAAACCAAAGATGAGTGGATATTTCTCTCACTTACCACAGCTCTTCCTTCTAGTAGCTTAGGAAGAATCCAGCCATGGGAATGATCGAGTCTGTCAGCAGCGAATAGGCCTGCCTCCTGCTCTGGAGAAGTATTTTTCTCTCTAACTGAATCTATGGCAAGCCTACCCAATGGGTGGTTCCTCCTGGGCTCAGCAGTTTTCTCTACGGAAGTAAAGCAGAATTCTTGTTCTAAGATCTCGGAAATTACCTGTGTTGCAAAGCCTTTTCCGCTCCCATCCCCGCCTTCTACTGAAAATAGAAACATGCTATGCCACTATTCCCTAATAGCATCCGCAGAAAACTGTTCCTTTGATAAAGTTACTAACCCCATTCCGATAAGTATTAGCAAAGGACCGATGAAAATCATCCCCCTACTCCAGAGTCCTAAGAATGAGAACCACCATGATCTTCGATAGCTCTCACCACGATATGCTTCTATTCCACCATAAACGCCTGCAAGACCGAGAATTATTGTTAGAATGGCAATTGTAGTTGCAATCAGAACAGATTGTCCGAGGTAGCTTTCACCACTCAAATCAATGATATTTTCCCCATCACCTGGAGTAATCGTAACAATGATTTGTGCATTATCACCCGGAGTAAAATATACCTTAGTTGTGTTATTACCGGGATAAGTGAAAGAGAGAAGGGAAGGTTCCCTCCTAACTTCCGGAATAAGAAATCTTCCATTTGAGTCGGTAAAGTCCTCCTTGCCAGTGGTGCTTCCGTCTTCAAAAAGTAGCCTTACCTTTACTCCTTCCACTGGATCTCCACCGGTATTGTTATCAGAAAGTGCTGAAATTACTATTCCAGAAACATCGGAGTATTGCTCTGTTGAGTCCACTGATCCTGAAAGAATCTCCTCTGGATCCACTGAAATCAGAAGAATGCCAAGTTGAACACCCAGTATACTTCCAATAATTATCATAACTGCCCCTACAACTCTAGTGGATGACTCCATTGAGATATCTTCAAGAAAATACTCAATATCAATACCAGAAGAGTCGTCCTGTTCGACCATAACTACCCCTGACGGCGAAGGTCCTTGAAGTTGGGCGTTTACAGGGCTTATTTTCTCCCCATTACAAGTCTGGATAAAATTAGAGAAATCGTAATTGATAGCAATACTACCAAAGTAGTCCAATTATCCAAAATTTGGATTAATATTACTGAGTCTTTTTTATTTTTTTGATTTTCGCTGATACTTTCGAAATTTACAAGATACATCTCACTCCAATTCTTCCCCGTTACCCAAAAACCATCTCTGTTATGATCTAACGCAATTCCATTCAATACTTCATTTAGGGGGCCTTCATGATTTTCTGACAAAGTCTTTGCTGAGGCGAACATTTCTACCATACCTGTTGTGGAATTGATCACGATAATTGTGTCTTGCATCCATATATTCGCGTATATCTTGTCATTGACGCACTCAAGCTCATTGAGATTTTGTACCAATTCTCCGTCCCAAGTAATATTTACAGAATAGTTGGTTTCAAATGTTTGCTGGTCCCTGTAGGACAAAACTGAGGATCCATTAGAGGTTACAAAATGATCGCCATTAAAGCAAATTCCCCAACCCTCTCCCTGATATGTGTAGTTCCCGATTATTCTAAAATCTTCGATATCTATTTCTAATGCCAATTCCTCCTTCCAAGTTAGCATAATAATTGAGTCCCCCTTCACAGTAATCCCTTCAGCAAATAGTGATTCATTTATTTGTAATGACCGGATTATCTCCCCATTAGCAGGGTTTACCTGCCTTATAGATGAGCTGCCATAAAGTCCGGAGCTCTCTAAAAGGGTTCCATTGTAATATTCTAGGCCCTGAGTAAAAGAATTCGAGTCGTGTGCAATAGTATCAACAACTACTATTGAGGATTCTACGGCATTATCCAAATTTTCTGAAGAAGAATTTGCAAATGATTCACTAGTAAAAGAAATAATCATGATGAGAACTGAAGCCAGTGCGCGCCTCCCCATGTACGAACGATGCTCCATCGATGTTAAAATACGTCCTTGAACGGTTTACAACGGGACGTAGTAAGGTGTTAATGATGAGTTCTGATTCCCGAGGCCCGAAGATTGGTTTTTCATGGGTCGTATCTTTGTCCATGATGGTACTACTTCTCGCCCCTCTAGTATCTTCAGACACCATGGGGTCTGAGAATAGAAATATTCCAAGAAATTGCCAGAATTCATGGTCCGTTGGCGATACAGACAATATGACAAATGGTGACGGGACATTCGCTGTAACCGTTGAGAAAATTTCTGCTAATTTGGCTATATTTGTTGAAAATGGGGAGATTGTTTCGTCGACCACTCTCAATGACATATCTTCCAATTGGGAGTCGATAATCTTCTCAACCGGTACGAATTATTTTGGCGATGTTCCAGATGTGGATAGTAATTGCCAAGTTGAAGTAGCTATCCTTTCTATTGATGGAGTAGGTTCGACTGAAGGTTACTTCGAACCCGGGATATCATCGGTTAGAGAGGTAATTTTCTTAGACATTGACGACTTAGGCAATCGAAACAATATCCTAGCTCATGAGTTTGAACAATTGATTCATCACAGTTCTGATCCATTTGAATTTATATGGATCGACGAAGGTGCTGCAAAGTTATCTGAATTCCTAAGTTATGGGGCAGATTCCTCACTCGAGGATGTTGTAAACTCATGGACTACCAACTCGAGCACTAGCCTTAGATGGTGGGACGATAGAGTTTCTGACCTAGGATCTAGTTTCCTCTTCATGAGCTACCTGGAAGAAAAACTTGGGGGGGCCGATGCAATGAGGAGGTTGGTTGCCGATCCTTCTTCTGGAGGTTCGGGGATTGAGAATATTGCTAGAAATCCTAGTCCGGGATCGACACCGATTGGTAGTACAATGAGTGAAATTTTTGCTAACTTCAGTGCCGCTGTTACTCTAGACAGCCCTCAGGGAGCATTTGGTTTCGATGATATTGAATTAGCGAATGATTGCTTAACTGGGGGATTTTGCAAAGTGGTTGCCAGTGGGGAAAACGATCAATGGAGTGATGCGTGGCAATCTTCAGGCCATACTATCGAAGGATGGGGGCTCAAGACATTTAGGTTTACAGAAGGAAATGGAGATCCTTTGAGCATCTTGGTCCAACCAGATAGGTTCGGTTTTGAAGGCTCAGTAATTTCGAAGGATAGCTTATCGGGTACTTGGTCAATGGAGAAACTTAGGATTGACTCCGATGGAAGAGGCACGGGACTAGTAAGAGACTTTGGCAATTCTACTTCAGAAGTCTGGCTTATGGTATGGTTCAACTCGATTGTCGATGACTGTGATTTCGACTTTGCAAACTGTGGAGTTTTGTCGGGAGGGGCATATCCGACTGGCTCTTTCTCTGTTAGTGCGAGTCTTGTTACAAATCCAGCTCAAGTATCCATTGACTCAATTTCAGATTTTGATAGGGACGGCGATGCTCTTGCAGATAGTATTGAGATGGGGTTGACAGTCAGTTCCAGCGCTTACTTCGAAACACTGGATTTGGAAATTTCAGCATTCAATAATAATTCAGAGATTGATTCTTTTGATTTTGTTATTTCAGTCAGAAACTCCCAATCGGAATCGCAACCGATTTGGTTCACTCCCCCCTACTCAGGAGACTGGGAGTTTTCAGCAAAAATCCGAGATATTGCAGGGGAAGTCCAAGACATAGCCCAGACTCTGCCTATACAAATATTCAATATGAAACCGGTAGCTTCCGGGTCAATTTCATCTAACACTACAGAGACTTGGTTGCCGACATATATTTTTGGAGGTGGTTACGACTCGTGGGGATTCGGGGTTCAAAATGGAACCTTCGGCCACAATGACACTCCAAACTCGTATATTTGGGACTTGGGGGATGGAAATTCATCTAGACTGAAAAACCCTGTGCACTCTTATTCTGAGGAGGGTCATTATTTGGTCACTTTGATAATTGGTGATCAAGGTGGTTATTTCTCCGAATCGGCATCATGGAACATTTCTGTAAATGACTCCTCCGTCCCTGTTCCTGAAATTTCTATTGATGGTTTAAGAATCCAGGATAATCTAACAATCCAAACGAACCAGCGGATACAATTCTCTTCCTTTGGGACTACAGACAATGTCCCCTTGGAGTTACTACATTTTTCATGGGATTGGGGGGATGGTTCGTTTGATTCTGGAGTTGGGCTGTCCGAAATTGGGCATGCTTGGGTTGATGGGACGGGAGAAGGAACAATCTATTCGATGAGTCTGCAAGTTAGCGATGGAAAGCAGGCTGCTTCAGAGGATATTCAAATTCGAGTTCTGAATAGAGTGCCTAGTCAAATATTCGACGAGAATCTTACGAGTTATGCAGTCACCCCGATTAGGATGCCTGACGTTTTCGAGGATGAAGATGGCATGATCGTGGAATACAGGTGGAGTTTCTCTGAAGGAGTAAATCTTGATGGAGAAGGCGTATCACTGACTTCGGACTTCACAGAGAAAACTTCCTTCGAGTCAAATCCGTTTGTTACTTGGAAAGAGCCCGGAATTAAAAACGTGACATTAGAGGTTGTTGATGATGATGGTAACCACTCAATTGCGCACATGGCGGTGGAGATACTTAATCAGAGGCCTGTGGCATTATTCGAAAGACCAGTTGATGGAAAAATAGGGGATGCATATGTCTTCAGTAGCTCATCATTTGACCCAGACGGGGATACATCTTCCTTAATTCATATCTGGACTTTTTCAGACCGAGAGGGGACCATAGAGAATGTATCTTCAGTGAGTAGGACTTTTTCTAAACCTGGACTATATAGTATAAGCCTAGAGGTTGTGGATGAAAGAGGGTTGAAGTCAGCGCCAAAGGTATTTCTAATATTTATTGAGAATCCTTTACCTGTTCCAGTCATTAAATTCAGTTCGCCTGGTGATGATGTCTCGATTTTCGATTCAATTCCTGACGAAGGGGACGAGGGTGTAATTTGGAAGATTCCCATGACTGAAGATGGAGGAGTTTTCGTAGCTCCGGGAGATATGCTTAGGTTTGATGGAAGCAGTAGTTTTGACTCTGATCCTGAGTTCGATGGAATGGCATCAACGGATCCGAATGACCCAGATTGGTCAGGAATAGTGGAGTGGATTTGGGACTTCGGAGATGGTAGTCCCTCTAGTATTGGACCTTTTGTATGGCACAACTATGAAAGGCCCGGAGAGTATACAGTTAGGCTAACTGTAGTGGATGGTTTTGGCGAGGGAGAATCGAATACTACTGAGATTTCAGTGATTGTTTCAAGTGCACCAATTATCACTACCACTAATCCCATATCTACAGAATACGTAGTAGTTGGCGATTCTGTAAATCTTTCCGGACTAGCGAATGACTCTGATCTCAATTCGGGCATTATTGCATGGATGGACGAAAATTCGCTTATAGACAGCGACGGTGATGGGATTGCATCTAACGACAGAGACTCAAATCTTACTGGCCCATTGTTGTACAAATGGGACATAAATGTCTTCCTCGATGAAGATTGTAGGACGGATTTAGGGTGTGATGGTAACGCTAGGAATGATTGGATAGCTACTGATCAGATTTGGGAGGAGCCCGGAGAAGTAAGAATTTCGATGACTGTTTGTGACGGAGTTGGTGTGTGCTCCTCGAAGGACTATGTTGTAACTGTCCTATCTATACAGGATACAGCCCCACCCAAAACTCTCTCTGATCTCTCTATGGAGGACCTAATTCCCGGAAGAGAAAGTGCTGGAATACTTTTTCTCGTGGCCTTAGTTGCTATCCTGGGGTGGATGGTAATGAGGGATCGAGATGATGATGAGGCTGATGCATTAGACATGGTCAAGAAGTATGATGTAGACGAGATTGAAGAGGAAGGAGGTTTGCCTGGAATGGATCAACACACCCCACCGCCTCAGCCAAAATATCTCACCAATGATGAAAGAACAAATAGTGAATCTGGTTACGTCAGACCAATTAGGACGAGGCGGAGATAGTGGTAAGTGCCTTTCAAAATCTCAGTTTCGTAGTTGGGGTACTGATTTTTTTAGCCGCATCGTGCGCGACTGTGATATTTGCTTCTACAACTGCAACATCACAGTCGATTTCTTGCGAAGTCTCGCCAGATAGCGACTGGGAGAGTTATGAGAGGCCAGAGGATTACCTGTCGGTAGAGCAACCAGGAGAGGGATTAGGGACTTTTTTTGGTTTCGGTGGCGACTCAAATTTGATGCCTCTTGACAAGAGCCTTAGCACAGAATGGTCAGATGGATCGTGGGAAGAATTCCCCGGAATTCGTATAAACAATGGTTCTGCGACATCTATAGCTTTCGTTATGGAGCCCGGTAAGAGATACACATTCTGCATCGATTTGAGCGGTAAAGGCGATATCTACCTAATTGCAGACTCTGATTATTGGCTATACGAGTCTGAGCGAGATTGTAGTGAAGACGATGACTGCTTTCCAGAACTCTTAGAAGAAATTCCGTTAGAGTGGAGGGATTTGGGGACTTGGATACCTTTCAGAGACACGCACGCGTATGAGTCAATTTCATATCAAGAATTTTCGGTTGCTTTGGATTCAGATGGTTCGACTTGGTCATTTGCAGGATTCGGTGGCTCTTCGACTCAAACATTTTACTTGGTATTAGATAACTGGGACAATAGCAGGCCCGGAGATCAAGTTCCATCTGGCAACATGAGTGCGGAAGTTATTATTGAGGTAGAGGAGAGAGTTACTCTTCCCAAGATTACAGCGTATTTCTTGGTAGGGGCTCTGCCTATTTCTTGCATAATATTGCCCCTCATCCTGCATTGGAGATACCATTCGGCGGCACTAGAAGTCGAAGAAGAAGTCCTTGTCGAAGTTCCATTCCTAGATAAGGAAAAGACATAGTTACGAGTATTCTAGGACTTCCCAGGCAGTTCTTAGGTCGGATGCATTTATTCTTCCCTGTTGAGCCAAGTGCCAACCAGATTCAGTAGTGGCATATACAATACCCTGTCCAAGAATTGGAGCATGAATTCTAGCCCAATCCCCTCCTGGGCCCATTCCCATTAGTGAAAAATTCGCGTCTGAAGACTTTAGCTCCATTGCTGCCTCAAAAATTCTCAATGCGTCCTTTCTGTCTTTAGTCTTGTAGCATATCTTTACCAAATCCCCCATATCCTGAGCTTGGATTACTTCCTGAGAGATTTCTGAAGAGGAAGGGACATCACTAAAATGATGAATAGAGGCAATAATCTTTATTTTATCCGAGGCTAATTCTAACAACTCATCTCTAAAATCAGATGTTAGCCCTACCTCTAGATCTATCCAACTGGGTCTTTTGTCCATGGCTGCTTTTAGTACTTCGAAATATTGGTCTTCATTTCCAGGGAAGAAGCCTCCTTGATCCTTGGTTCGGCATGTTAAAACCACCTCCGTAGTAATTGAAGTGAATATCTGATCGAGAGCCGCTGTGAGGTCAACTTCATCCAATTCCAAATTATTAATGATTTTACGAGTTTTTTTCTCTTCGCCGTCATTTGTATCATCTTCGGCGCTGATTATCTCTTCGATCGTCCAAAGTCGATCTAGTCTTATTTCTACCAAGTCTGAACCCATCTCCAGAGCTCTAGATGAGTCGGTTACCAATTCCTCTGGAGTTCTTCCCTGCAAGGTGGCACATACGAGGGGCATTTGCATAGTATAA
>MDSZ01072691.1_pt1 | contig 10644 bp, 13 predicted proteins | sample 811201 | NCBI WGS metagenome assembly MDSZ01 (sample SAMN05326647, study PRJNA326480) | marine metagenome | isolation source: seawater | place: Indian Ocean: North | collected 2010
TAGAATTTTATTTTTACCTGGGTTCATCCAATTTATTAAATTTCTTTTCCAGATTCTATGAACTCCAAGTGACATCAAATCATTCATGATGTCGTATTTGTCATAAACTTTGTCAAACACTCCTTGGACTAGACCTTTTTGATTTTGAAGATTTTGTTGCATAAATTTAATAATAATTAATATAATAATTAATGCCAGAATTGCCAGAAGTAGAAGTAGTTAAAGAGTCACTGAGTATAGCAATAACGGGAAAAAAAATAAAAAAAGTAAGTGTTATAAATAGAAATTTAAGGTTTAAAGTTCAAAAGAATTTTGAAAAAAAACTTAATAAAAAATTAGTTAAAAATGTAAAAAGATTTTCTAAGTATATTATTTTAAAATTAAATAATAATTTATTTTGTTTAATTCATTTAGGTATGTCTGGAACAATACATATAGTAAAAAAAAATAATATAAATCTCAAAACTAACGCAAGTTTTTATCATAGTCCATATTTACCAAAAAAACATAATCATATTATTTTAGAGTTTGAAAAATTTAAAATTATTTATAATGATCCAAGAAGATTTGGATTTTTTAAATTTTTGAGTAGTCAAGATGATTTAGAAAATTTTTTGAATAAATATGGGCCAGAACCTTTTTCTACAAAATTTAATTTAGTTTATTTAAAGAATTATTTTTACAAAAAAGAAAAAAATATAAAAAATTTCTTAATAGATCAGAGTTTTGTATCTGGAATAGGCAATATTTACGCTAGTGAAATTTTATTTAAATGTAAAATTAATCCCAAAAAAAAAGCAAAGAATTTAAAAAAAGAAGATTGTATTAACATTATTAATTACTCAAAGCAGATACTTAATTTAGCAATAAAGAAGGGGGGTTCAAGTATTAGAGATTTTAAAAATACATCAGGAAAAATTGGTTCATTTCAAGACAACTTTAAAGTTTATGGTAGAGAAAATCAAAATTGTCTCTCTAAAGGATGCAAAGGAATAATAAGAAAAAAAATTATTACCAATAGGTCGACTTTTTTTTGTGAATATTGCCAAAAATAAAAATTATTTTATTGACCATGCAAATTTCTCGTTATATATACTCGCGCTTATGGCGAATACTAAATCAGCAATTAAAAGGACAAGACGAATTTCAAGACAGACTATTGTTAATAAATCAAGACGAAGCAGATTTAGATCATCTATAAAAAAAATGAAAATTTTAATAGAAAAAAAAGATAAAAAGGCGGCATTATCATATTTGCCAAAATTAAATTCTGAATTAATGAGAGTAGCTAAAACTGGTATAATTAAAAAACAAAATGCTTCAAGAAATATATCAAGAATTACAAAACAGATTAATCAATTGTAACAACTTCGAGTTTGTAAAATTACAAATTTACAACCTTTAATACATTCTTTTAAAATATAAATATAAGTAATTTAACTTAATGACAATTATAGTAAATTAAATTTTACTATATTCATCTTCAAGATAAAATAAAAAAAGATTCAATTACAGATTTATACAATTATAAATTTTATTTTTTTTTTAATTTTTGAATTAATTTATTGAAAAAAAATATTGCATAGGATTTAAAGGATTCTCTGCATGAAAAATAACTTACAGAATTCCAATAAATCTTCAGACGGTAAACTAGATTGGGAACAAGTTCAGTTAACTATGAAAGATAAATTTGGTACAGAAATATATGATAGTTGGTTAAAAAAAATTGAACTAATTGATGAATTTAACAATTATATTTTAGTCTCTGTATCCACTAGATTTATAAGAGACTGGATTACATCTAGATACTTAGATCAAATAATACAAGTTTTAAAAAATTATAAAAAAGAGATTGTTAGAATTGAAATAATTATATCAGAAAATAAAACTAATGAGAGTAATGTTAAAAATTTAAATAAGCAGGATAATTTTGCAAACAGTCAAAAAGTATCATTCATTAAAAACTCTTTTCTTCAGTATAATAGAATTGATCCAAATAAAAATTTTAATAATTTCTTAACGGGACCAAGTAATAAATTAGCATTTGAGGCTGCAAAAAAAGTTACAGAACAATTAGCATACTATAATCCGTTGTATATTTATTCGGGTGTGGGCATGGGGAAAACTCATTTACTTAATTCAATAGGATTAACATTAAAGGAAAAAAATAAAGTAATGTTTATTTCTGCTGAAAGATTCATGTATCAATTTGTAAAATCTATAAAAGCAAATGAAATGGTAAAATTTAAAGAATACTTCAGAAATACGGATTTATTACTTATTGATGACATTCAGTTTATGAATGGTAAAGAAGCGATGCAAGAAGAATTTTTTCACACTTTTAATGCTTTGATAGATAAAGGATCTCAAATCATTATATCTGCAGATAGGCCTCCGAGTAAGTTAACTCGAATTCAAGAAAGAATAAAATCAAGGTTTTCTGGTGGTCTTGTTGTAGATATACAAAACCCCGACTTCGAATTGAGATATAATATTATCAAAAGTAAATCAGAAGAATTTAAACTTTTAAATGGATCTTTTCCTGAAATAAGTGAAGAAATTTTGAAATTTATTAGCAACGAGGTTAATACAAGTATAAGGGAACTGGTTGGAGCTTTGAATAGAATTGTATCTTTTTCAAGAATATACTCAAAAACTCCAACAATTAGTGAAGTCAAAATAATATTAAAGGATTTAATAAATCTATCTGAAAACAAGGTCACTATTGATTTTATACAAACCATTGTTTGCAAATTTTTTAAAATAAGCAAAAACGAGATGTTATCACCTCGTCGATCAAGATATTTAGTGAGACCAAGGCAAACTGCTATATATTTGTCTAAACTATTAACTTCAAAATCTTTACCAGAAATTGGAAGATCTTTTGCAAATAGAGATCATACCACTGTTATTCATTCAGTTAAAACAATTGAGAAATTAAAAAAGGAAGACAACGAATTAAGTCTCAACATTGATAGTTTAAAAAACAAAATTCTATACAATCAAAACAATGAAGTTTAATGTTAATCAACAAGACCTTCAAAAATCATTAAGTTATTGTCAGGGTGTAGTCGAAAAAAGAAGTACTTTACCAATATTATCTAATATACTTCTTGAAGCAAAGGGATCTAAAATCACAATTACGGCAACTGATTTAGATTTAATATTTATTAACGAAATTCATAATGTTGAAATATTAGAGGAAGGAAAAACTACCACTTCATCGTCAATTATGTATGATATAGTAAGGAAAATTCAAAGTGGGAATAAAATTCAATTTGAACAAAAAAGTGAAAATAAAATTCAATTAGAATCTGATAACTCTGTCTTTAATTTAAATTGTATAAGTGCAAATGAATTTCCTTTGACAGATGAAGATTTCAATGAAAATGTTTTTAGTATCCATTCTAAAGAATTTTTAAAGCTACTTAATAAATGTAAGTTTTCGATTTCAAACGATGAAACAAGACATTATCTAAGCGGAATTTTTTTGCACCAAACTCAGGTTGATGAAAAAATATTTCTTACTGCAGCCGCTACAGATAGTCATAGGATGTCAATTTCTAAAGTCAGACTAAAAGATAAAATTGAGTTTGATCCTATAATAATACCGAAAAAAATGATTTTTCAGTTATGTTCTTTGTTAGATGATTACGAGGGTGAAATTAAAATCTATAATTCTAAATCGAAGCTCAAAGTTGAATTAGATAAAAGCATTATAATCTCAAAACTTATAGATGGAAAATTTCCGAATTATATTCAAGTGATACCAAAAGAAAACCAAAAAAAATTAGAAATTAATTTAAAATTATTTCTAAACTCAGTTGATAGAGTAGCTTCTGTATCTTTAGATAAAAAAGATGGTGTAAAGTTTAACTTGTCAAAAGATAATCTCAACTTATCTGTAAACAATACTAGTAGTGGAGACAGTAAAGAAAATTTAAAAGTTAATTTCGACCATGAATTAGATATTAGTTTCAATTCTAGGTATTTGTTAGATGTAGCATCACAATTAGATGGAGATAAAATTGAATTATTTTTAAATGATACTGCTTCACCAGCTTTAATTAGAGATCCTGGTGATGTTAATAGTATATATGTTGTGATGCCAATGAAGGGTTAGTGTATATGATCTAACTCTGAATAAATAACTTTTTCGATAATTTCCAAAAAATTTTTTTGATCAATGCCAGGTTCAATGGGTTTTAAAATCGAGATTGTTATTGATTTATTATTTTTCATTGAACCAGATTTTGGCCAAACTGAACCAGAATTTATCGCAACTGGTAAACATTTTATATTTAATTGTGAGTATATCTTGCTTACTCCTTTCTTAAATGGCGATCTATCTTCACTTGAAGTTCTAGTTCCTTGAGGAAAAATAATTAAAGGTCTATTTGTATCATTCATTGTCTTTTTTATTTTATCAATTAAACCAAAGTTTTCTTTTGTTATCTTATTTCTACTTATTGATATTGAGTTAATTTTTTTTAGATACCAACCAAATACTGGAATATTTAATAGTTCTGTTTTCAAAATAAATATTGGAGAATTAAATATAGTTTGTAAATAAAATGTTTCGAACATAGATTGATGGGAGCAAGCGATAAAATATTTACCAATTCCATCTAGATTTTCTAGACCTTTAACATTTATTTTAGTCGAAAAAAAAATTTTTAGACAAATCGCAGTCCATTTACCCAGCAACTTTCCTCCAAATAAAACGTATTTATTTGATAAAAATAATGTTGGCAAAAATAAAAGTAAAATTATTATTAATCCAAAAAAAAATACAAATTTAAATATAAAATTTCTCATTTAAACGCTGGACTATATTATGTCTTGGATACTCTGTCTTTTTCTTATAATAGAAATATTTTTTCCTTTTATCAGAATTTCAGCAGGTTTTACTCTAAGATTATAATTTGACGATAATGAAAAGCCATAAGCTCCAGTATCACATATTATTACGTAATCTTCCTCTTTTAATTTATTAAATTTTTTTTCGGTCAAAAATTTATCTGTTGACTCACAAATTGGCCCCACAAATTCCAATGATTTTCTAAATTTACCGCTTCGACGCAAAGCCGGAACTATTCTATGTTTTGCTTTGTACAATGCAGGTCTAATTAAATCATTCATAGCAGCATCCAGAATTGCAAAAATTTTATTTTTATTCTCTTTTAAGTAAATTATTTTAGAAATTAATACTGCAGTATTCCCAATTATTGATCTACCAGGCTCAAAAATAATTTTACAGTTATTTCTATTTTTAAATTTAATTATTTCCTTTTTATAAATCGAATAATTTAAAGACCTATTATTATTATCATATTTAATACCCATGCCTCCACCAAGATCTACATATTCAAAATTATAATTTGTTTTCTTAATAATTTTCTCTAAAGTTTTTAACATTTTTAAGTAAGGTTTATAATCAAGTATCTGGCTTCCTATATGAACACTAAGACATTTAACATTTATATATTTTGAATTTTTCATAGAGTTCATAATTTTAATAAAAGTTTTACTATCAACTCCAAATTTGTCATCTATCTTGCCAGTTGAAATCTGTTTAATAGTTTTAGCGTCAGTATTAGGATTTAATCTTAATCCAATGTTCACAATTTTATTTTGTTTTTTTGCAATTTTTTCTATCAATCGTATTTCATTCATAGACTCTGCATTGATTAATAAAATTCCTTTTTTTATTGCAAATTTTAATTCTGAAGTAGTTTTGCCTACCCCAGAAAACACGATCATTTTTTTGTTTATTCCGGCTTTGAGTGATGCAATTAACTCTCCTTTTGAGACAACATCTGCTCCAAGCCCCATTTTTTTTATCTCTTTCAGTAATTTTAAATTAGAATTTGATTTAACAGAAAAACATATTAACGGAGAGATGGGCTCAAATACTTTTTTAAATTTTTCAACATTCTTCCTAAGCTTTTCATGTGAATAACAATACAATGGAGTTCCGAAAGTTTTTGCCAAATTGATTGTAGAATTCTTCTCAATATGAAACTTATTTTTAATATAATTCATTATATTTTATTTATGTGTAAGTCATATTTTGACTGATATTCCGGATCCCCTTTTCTGCCACAAGCAAAAATAAAACAAAAGCACAGAACTAAAACTATTATTCTCTTTGACATTTAATTTCTATTTTTCCTAATCATTTTTCTGATGTTTTCAAACGAAGTTCCACCATATGATTTTTTTAAATTTAAAGAATATTTTAGATCAAAAATTTTATAAACATCTTTATTCAATCTTGGCTCCAATTTTTTTAATTCATTAATATCTAAATCTGATAAACTTTTTTTCTTTTGTTCTGCGTAATTTATTATTTTTGCAGTAATTTTGTAAGCCTTTCTAAATGGATACTTTAATTCTCTAACCATATAGTCTGTCAAATCTGTCGATGTTATATATCCAATTTTGGCAAGTGATAACATTTTTTTTTTATTTAAGATAATATTCTTTAAAATGTCATTTAAAATGGCTAATGAGTTCTTCAATTGATCATAAGATCTAAAAACAAGCTCTTTATCGTCTTGTAAATCTTTAAAATAAGATAATGGTAAGCCTTTTAAAATTGAAATCATTGCATTTAGATTTCCAACAAATAATCCTGTTTTACCCCTCAAGTATTCAAGAGGATCAGGATTTTTCTTTTGTGGCATTATTGAAGATCCAGTAACTATTTTGTCATTTAATGTTATTAAGTTAAATGCATCAGAATTCCAGATTATAAGATCTTCAGAGATCCTAGATATATGTAAAGAACATGATAAAGAAATGTAAAGAAAATCCAAAACAAAGTCCCTGTCAGATACAGTATCAATTGAATTATCAGTAGGTTTTTTAAACTTAAGTTTTTTAGTTGTGTAGTGTCTATCAATATTAAAAGATGTACCAGATAATGCTCCAGAACCAAGTGGATTTTCATTTAAAAATTCATAATTATTTATAAATTTTTTTTTATCTCTCTTAAACATTTCAACATATGCAAGGAGGTAATGAGCAAACGAAATTGGTTGAGCATTTTTTAAATGTGTAAAACCTGGCATTATTGTTTCAATATTTTTACTGGCTAAATTTAATAGGTTTTTATTAGTACTATCTAATGATTTAATAATTTTATTTGTTGAATTTTTTAACCAGATTTTTAAATCAGTTATTACTTGATCATTTCTTGACCTTGCAGTGTGAATATATCCTGCATCTTCACCGATAAGTTCAAATAGTCTATACTCAATATTCATATGAATATCCTCAAGATCATTATTAAATTCGAATTTTTTTTTAATTATTTCATTTTTGATTCTTTTTAGTCCCCAAATTATTTTATTTTTTATTTTTAAATTAATTATCTTTTGTTTATTTAACATCTCCACATGAACAATAGATGCAGCAATATCCTCATTATATAATCTTTTATCTATATCCAATGATGCACCTACTCTCTTGAAAAGGTTATTAGTACTTTTTAAAATCCTTGTACCCCAAATTGGCGTTTTGTTTTTATTCTTACTCATGCTATCTAATTATATGTTTATGAAAACTAACAAATTAAAGATTAATATATTCATCTTGTACTTCTTATCATTTAGTTCTGCATATTCAATAGAAGTACCAAAATTAAAAAATCTATTGATATATGAGGAAAAATCAAAAATTGAAACTATTGAATTTTTTAATGAAAAAAATGAATTGGTAAATCTATCAGATTTCAAATCTGATATAATTATCATAAATTTTTGGGCTACATGGTGTGCACCATGTAGAGAAGAAATGCCTTCATTAAATTCTTTACAAAAAAATAATGATCAAATGAGCATAAAAGTATTACCAATTAATATTGGAGGTGAGAGTTTAGAATTATCAAAAAAATTTTTTGATGAATTAAACATTAACAAATTAAGTCTATTTATTGGTAATGGAGCTGAGATTGCTAAAAAATACAAATTAAGAGGACTACCAACGACACTATTTATAGATAAAAATGGTTACGAATTTGCTCGCGTAATAGGATCTATTGATTTTAATAATGAAGAGTTTTTAAAATGGTTGAAAAATCAAAACTAATTTTTATAAAAGTAAGCTAAAGCTACTAGAACGATTATAGCTACAAATTGCAATAAAACTCTTAACTGCATTAATTTATTTGAAGTCTTCTTATCACTATCACCTCTAAATAGTGTTCTGATACCTAGAATTAGAACAACAGCTACAGCCCCTAATAAAATTAGAGCAGCAATTTTTACAAAAATTTCAGAAATCATTATTTGATTGTAGTTAATTTTTGAAATAAAAAAACATAATTAAATATCTATGACATTTTGCCTTAATACTACAATAGTAAAACCCGAGGAAGAAAATGTAATTAAGAATGCTGTGATTTTGTTACATGGATATGGAGGAGATGGGAAGGATATCAGTGTGTTAACACTAAATTGGAAAAGATTTTTAAAGAATACTATATTTTTATGTCCAGATGGTCATGAAGTTTGTAAAATCAATCCAATTGGGTTTCAATGGTTTGATCTCGAGAATAATGATAAACTTTATATTTTGAATGAGGTAAAAAAAGCTGAAGATATATTACAGAAATATATTGATGAGGTAAAAAAACAATATAGTTTAAAAAATTCTCAAATTTGTTTATCAGGATTTAGTCAAGGTTGTATGATGTCAATAAATCTTGGTATAATTAGTGTAGAGGAATTTGCATGCGTGGTTGGTTTTTCCGGAAAAATTATTGATAAAAACGATCTAGTTAAAAGAATTAATTCTAAACCGCGAACTCTTCTTATACATGGAGAAAAAGATGAGATAGTTCCTCCAAATAATTTATTAGAATCTAAAGATTTTTTCTTGAGAAATAATATCCAACTAGAGACTATGCTTATAAAAGACTGCGACCATCATATACCTATTGAAGCTTCGAGCACAGCATTAAAATTCATATCAAATAAATTTAATATTTAATAAAGAGAAGTAATTTAATATGTTACATTGAAAATTAAAAATAAATACTATAAAAAAACGTATGACCTTGTTACTTGATGAAAAATTATCCTTAGAAAAATGTCCAGCACTTGTTTTAAATGCAGACTATAGACCATTAAGCTATTATCCATTATCACTCTGGTCTTGGCAGGACTCAATCAAATCTGTATTTTTAGATAGAGTTTCTATTGTTAGTCATTATGATAGAATTATTAGAAGCCCCTCATTTAGTATGCAATTACCTAGCGTCATAGCCTTAAAGTCTTTCATTAAACCAAGAGCTAATCCAAATTTTACAAGATTTAATGTTTTCTTAAGAGATAAGTTTGCTTGTCAATACTGTGGAAGTAATAATGAACTTACATTTGATCATCTTCTACCTAGATCAAAAGGCGGCAAAACTGACTGGGATAACGTTGTAACAGCTTGTTCATCATGTAATGTGAAAAAAGGCGGAAGATTGCTTAAATATTCAGGAATGAAATTGAATCAGTGGCCATATCAACCATCTACAGAGGATCTTCATAGAAATGGCAAAAATTTCCCGCCAAATTTCTTACATAAAAGTTGGATGGATTATTTATATTGGGATGTAGAGTTAGATCCTAGTTAGACTTTCTCAGATATATTAATTGCAATTTTAGAACCAGTTTTTATGATTTTATCCATTATTGAATACAATCCTTTTTTTGTTGCTCCATTTTGATAAGCGATATCTTTATGTTCTAATTCATCTGCTCTGAATTTTTTTATTTTGTCTTTAAGTCTTTTTTCATCATTCTGTAATTGATCTATTTGATTTTGATAATGTGTGTCAATTACTTCTTCAACAGATGCTGTACATAACATTGCTGCTTTTTTTCCTAATATAGTTGAGCCAAATCCTAAACCTACACCCAAAAGATCCCAAAGTGGTAAAAATTTTGTTGGCTTTATATTTCTTTCTCTAATTTCATTTTCAAAAAAGTCGCTATGTTCTTGCTCATGTTTTTTCATTTCTTCAATCATTTTTAATAATTCTGGGTCCTTTTTAAAAGTTTTTAGAGCTAATAGTTGGCCTTCATATATTTTAATTGCTCCTCTCTCTCCTGCATGGTCAACTCTGATGAATTCCTCTAATTTTTTTTTATTAGTCTTTTTCATAAATTAGAGCTCTTACAGAAATTAATACAATTAGTAAAGATGTTAAAAAATTCAATCCAGATAAAGAAATACCTAATACAGTGAATTCTACATTTTTACAGTTTTTGGCCATACCAAGAGTCTCTAAAATTTTTTCTTTATTTAAAATATCTATATTCGTATTTGTGCAACCACCATATTCCTCAAAAACACCTCTTTCTATTCCAAAATGGTATCCTGATACTACTGCACTTAATGCAAATAATAGAATTAAAACAATTAATATTTTATCTGACTTAAAATAATTATATCCCAAAAAGCATATAAATATTGCTACTACAAAAGGTATTCTCTGATAAATACACAACTTACATGGTAGGTATCCAAGCACATTTTCAATGTAGATTGCAGATAATATAGCAATAATTGAGTATATAAAAATTAATAAATAAATATTTTTTCTTTTAAAAATAAAATTCATTTTAGTTCATAAAGTTTTGCAAA
>MDSZ01196902.1_pt1 | contig 10644 bp, 10 predicted proteins | sample 811201 | NCBI WGS metagenome assembly MDSZ01 (sample SAMN05326647, study PRJNA326480) | marine metagenome | isolation source: seawater | place: Indian Ocean: North | collected 2010
CCTACAGGGTCGGAGCGTCCACCTCAGGTTCGGGCCATCGCGTTGAACACCGCCCGGTTGGATGAACGCGAGGCTGTTCGCGCTGTTGAACATCTCGAACAGACCCTGCAACTGCCCTGCACAGATCCCGTGCGCTGGGGCGGTGAGACGATCCTGGATGCAATTCCGTCCTGAGTGAACCTCAGGAAAGTTGAGGGCGAGCGAGGGGATTCGAACCCCCGAATAGCGGCGCCACAAGCCGCTGCCTTAACCACTTGGCGACGCCCGCCGCGTCAGAGAGAATCTACCAATTGATGACAGGGCTCACAATGCCTCGGCCTCAGAGGCGGCTTCGACTGCCTGCAGGCGCACTGCTCAGCCTGGGACTCTTTGGGAGTGTTGGTGTTGCTCTGGCTCTGACCAATCCGTCCTTCAGCGACTATGAAGAGCACGCCGGAATTCAGCTGGTGGAGTTGGCGAGTGCTGAATTCTGCGCTCCGGGTCAGATGCCGATGTTGTTCCAGCTCTTGTTGCGGGATTGCCCTGGGGTGATTGCCAGCCAGCAACCGACGTTGTCGACGTTGGCTGGGCGGTTCAGCACGCGCTGGAATTTCGGCTTGGCCAGTGTTTATCGCCTCTCAATGGGGGGCCAGCAGCTGCTTCCCGGTGTGCAGCTGCCGGCGGTGGATGTGCTGACCCTCGGAGTGGCCGGTCAGTTCGTTCCGCTGCGGGTGTCGACCTCAGACGGTGAATGGAAGTCGTAGCGGCGAGGGGTTCATTGCGGGCCTGGGTTCCGCGGGGCTTGCTCCAGCTGGACCGTTGGGACGGTCAGCAGGCGAGTGGCGACGGTCTTGTGGCCGTTGAGCTGGCCTGGATGGACGGCCGTTTGCTGGCGCTGCGAGTCCTCTCGGATGCTGAGCCAAGACCTCACTCTCTGGCCTTACCGCGTTTCGCAGATCCCCATGTGCACCTCGATAAGGCGTTCACTTGGTCCGAAGCGCCCAACTTCACCGGCACCTATGACGGTGCCTTAGCGGCCAATCTTCAAGAGCACCGATTTCGCACAAAGGAGGGCGTCCTCGAGCGGGGGGACCGAGCCCTGCGACTGGCCTGTAGCCATGGTCTTCGAGCCCTGCGCAGCCATATCGACAGCGTGGGGCCGGGGGCCGCGGCGAGCTGGTCTGCGCTCTTGGAGCTTCGATCCCGCTGGAGCCATGCCATCGATCTTCAGCTGGTTGCCCTGGCTCCCTTGGATTACTGGTCGAGTGCTGAGGGCCTTGCGCTGGCTCAGGAGGTTGGTGCCAACGGTGGGTTACTGGGTGGCGTGTTGGTCCCCCCGTTTCGGGCCGTTGATGTTCGTCGCCAGGTCCATGTCTTGCTGGATCTGGCGGAGAAGGTTGGCTGTGGCATTGATTTGCATATCGACGAGGCGGGGATTCAACCCGCGGCTGGGTTAAACCAACTGCTGGCCGTGCTGGATCAGCGTCCTTGCAGCATCCCGATCACCTGCAGTCACTGCAGCAGCCTTGGCTTGGCTTCGAGGGATCAGCAACGACGCATCGCGGAACGACTCGCTCAGCATCAGGTTGCTGTGGTGGCACTTCCTTTGACCAATGGCTGGCTCTTGGGGAGGCAAGGGGATCAAACCCCGGTGCTGAAGCCATTGGCTCCAATTCGCACCCTTCAACGGGCTGGGGTGACGGTGGCGGTTGGGGCGGACAACGTCGTCGATCCTTGGTTTCCCGTTGGTGATTTGGACCCTCTGTCGTTGATGGCTAGTGCTCTGCCATTGACGCAGTTGGCACCTTGGGAGCGGCTGGGTTTGGCACCGTTCACGACGGCGGCGGCGGCGGCAATGAATCTGTCTTGGACGGGACTGCTGCATAACGGTGCACCCGCTGATCTACTCGTGCTGGAAGCGACCAGCTGGTCTGAGGCCCTATGTCGCCCTAAGCGCAGGGTGCTCGTGGCCGGTCGTTGGTGGTCGGCTCGCAGCCGTTAGACCGGTGCATATCTGGGAATGCGTTATGGGTCGTCAGGAGGGTGTGGATGCTCTGCTGCAACGCCTGCAGGGGGCCTCAGATGTTGACCTTCTTCAGGGGGCGGACGATCGGGTGCGTTTCTCGCGTGATTTTTTCGATTACTCACCGGTTCTCAGTCAACAGCTCCGCGATGTTCGCGCCGATCTTGTCGTTCGCCCCCATGGCCTCGATGGGGTGGAACGGGTGGTTCAGGCCTGTGTCCATCTGGGAATTCCCCTCACCCTGAGGGGGGCGGGAAGCGGCAACTACGGCCAGTGCGTTCCGCTGGAAGGTGGCGTGGTCATGTTGACCTCGGCCTTGCGGACGATTCGAGAGATCGATTCCGATACGGGGGTCGTCACGGTGGAACCGGGATGCTCCATGCGTGACCTGGACCAGGCTTTGCGTCGCCATGGCAGGGAGCTTCGGCTTCTCCCGAGTACCTGGCGTAGCGCCAGTATTGGAGGCTTTATCGCTGGCGGCTCAGGGGGCATTGGATCGATCCGCTGGGGGTTTCTGCGCGACCCCGGCCATCTGTTGGGGCTCGAGGTGATGTCCATGGAGGCATCACCCCAACGGATGTGGCTCGATCAGCGAGCCGCGGAGCCGCTCAACCATGCCTACGGAACCAACGGAATCATCACCGCATTGCAGTTGGCCACGGCGCCAGCGGTGTGCTGGCATCAGCTCACGATCGACTGCCAGCACTGGGATCAGGCGGTGGCATTGCTGCAACGGTCTGTGCAGAGTTCGATCACGCTGCAGCTCGCCACCCTGATCGAATCGGCGGTTCTCGCACAGCTGCCGCCCTGGAGCGGGCCGTCCACCGAGTGTCATCGATTGCTTTTTCTCGTTGCGCCGGATGGCGTGAGCAGTCTTCGGCGCCTCGCGGAGGATGCAGGCGCGTGCTGCCATGACCTCGGCCCAGAGGATTTGACAGGAGGCAATGGCTTGAGGGAGCTGAGCTGGAACCACACCACCCTCCATGCCCGCGCCAAGAACTCCAGCTGGACTTATCTACAAATGCTGCTCCCCCAACCCGAAGCCCCTGCCATGCAGGCCCTTCGAGAGCGTTGGCCTGACTCCTTGCTTTGGCACCTTGAAGTGGTTCGCCAGCAGGGAGCCGTTCGTATGGCCGCTCTGCCTTTGGTCCGTTGGCAAGGGGAGGAGTTGCTGAAGCAACTGATGCAGGATTGCCGTGAAGTGGGGGCTGTTCTGTTCAATCCCCATGTGATCACCGTCGAAGATGGAGGCCTCGGGGTTATCGATGCCGATCAGGTGGCTGCGAAACGTCGCTTTGATCGCGACGGGCTTCTTAACCCTGGGAAATTGCGTGGATGGATCGAGCGCAACTAGCAGCCGAGGCTGTCTGCAGTCGATATGCCCGTTGTGGGGTTGATGCCATCGGCCTCGCGGCAGAGACGGCGCTGGTCGTCCCTGTCGAGCAAGGCATCGCTGAAATCGGCTCCTTCAATTTGTGCATTGGAGAAGCTGCTGCCGGACGCGATGATCCCTGTGAGAACGGCATTGCGTAGGTCGGTGTTGGCGAAATCAGCCCGATCCATCAGCGCGTCGGAGAGGTCGGCACCACGGAAGTCCGCCTCGGCAAAGGCGCCCTGGGTCAGGATCGCGCCATGCAGCACGGCATCCCTGAAATCCGCACCGCGGGCGACCGCACCGGCAAAGGAGGTGTTGGCGAGGTCCTGACCGTGAAAGTCGCCGTTGCTTTGGTTGGTCAAGGTGTAATCCACCTTGTCTTGAAACAGAGCTCGGTCTTGGAGGCCCACTCCTTTGCTGGTGTCTAAGGCCTGCGCTGGCGGCACCATCCAGGCCAGCACGATCAGACACCAGGCAAGCAGTCCTTGGACGATCGAGTGCGGAGTCATCGGCTGCTGGAGGGATGGCCTCACTTTGCCGTGACCTGTCCGCTGCCGAGCAGATCTCCGATCAGGTAGAGCGATCCGGCAATCAGAGGAGCAGGCTCAGGCCAGGTGCTCCGCTGTGCGAGGGCTTCCAGTGCCTCTTCTGCGCTGGCCGCGTCGTGCAGTTGCGCGCTCCAATGCGGCTGCTCTGCAACCAACCGCTCTGCCGTCCAGCTCTGATGCCCCGGAACTGGAACGATCCAAACGTCATCGTTGGGCCCCAAGAGGTGCTGAAGCATGTCGACGGCTTGCTTATGGGATTGGATCGCCAGGATCCAGCATTGAGCCGTTGAGTGTTCCTCAGCATCATGCTGCAGCTCTTGGGCGAGTTGACGTGCCGCGGGCGGGTTGTGGGCACCGTCGAGTCGCAGGGGATGCCCTTTCCAGGTCCCATCCTGTAGTCGTCCTGGCCAGCTCGCTTGCTCGAAGCCCTCGCGAATGGCGCTTGTTGGCACCGGAAAGCCAAGCGGCGCAAGGGCCTGAAGCGCTCCGAGGGCAACGGCTGCATTGCTGCGCTGCCATGATCCCGCCAATCCCAGGGTCCACGACGTTGATAGCGGTTGGACCCAGTGCAGTTTGGCGTTGTGCTGTCGACAGGTCTTCTGGAGAATTGCTGCGACCTCTGGTTCCTGCGCCGCACTGATCACGGTCGCTCCCGGGTGAATCACAGCTGCTTTTTCGCGGGCGATCGCTTCGATGGAGTGGCCGAGGTGTTCCCTGTGATCGAGGCCAATGGCGCCGAAGGCGATGACCGGACGCCAGGGATAGGCGGTGGTTGCATCGAGGCGGCCTCCTAACCCCACCTCCAGAACCAGCAGATCAACATTGTGTTGCTCGAAATGACTGAAGGCTGCGATCAGCAGCTGTTCAAAAGGGGTAAGCCGATGCTGCTGAGTTAGGGGGGTCTGATCACTCAGGAGTTGCCGCAGCTCATCCAATGGGATCAGCTCTGCGTCTATACGGATGCGTTCACACCAGCTCACCAAATGGGGAGAGGTGGTGATTCCTGCCTTGAAAGGTGTCTGCTGCAGTGCAGAGGCGATGAAGCTGCAGATCGATCCTTTGCCATTGGTTCCAGCGACCTGGATGGCAGGGCGTCGCCTTCCCGGCAGTGTCAGATCAGCCATGGCCAGAAGCATCCGCTCGAGGCCAAGATCCATCCCCCGTTGATCGAATCGGGGCAGCAAGTTATCCAAGGCGCCGGAAGCCATCGCCGATTCAGCCGTTGGCCAAGGTGGTGTCCAGACGGGTGAGCAGCGTTCGAATCTCGCGGGAATTGATCACAAGAGGGGGCACCATCCTCAACACTGAGGGACCAGCGGCGACCACCAGCAGGTTGTGATCCAATGCTTTGGCAGCGAGTTGGGCGGCAGTCACGTTGGCGTTGTCCTGAAGCACGAGGCCCTGAAGCAATCCCCACCCGCGAGCATCTTTCAGCAGGTGTGGATAAGCCTCGATCAGTCGAACTAGTCCAGTCCGTAGTTCGTTGCCGCGGTCGTTGACATTCTTGAGCAGGTCGCGGCGTTCAAGCTCACGGGCGATCGTGAGCCCTGCGCGGCAGGCAAACGGGTTGCCTCCAAAGGTGCTGGCGTGATCTCCAGGGGTAAAAACATCGGCTTTTTCTTGAACAAGCAGAGCCCCGATGGCGTGCCCTCCTCCGAGGCCTTTGGCCAGGGTGAAGGCGTCGGGTTCGATTCCGAGCTGTTGGTAACCCCAGAGGCGTCCACTGCGGCCCATTCCCACCTGCACTTCATCCAGGATCAGCAGGATGTTGCGCTCAGTGCAGAGTTCTCTGACGCGTTTGAAAAAAGCCGGATCGCCTGGATTGACGCCACCTTCTCCCTGCAAGGGTTCGATCAGAACAGCAGCAACGGCCGGTCCTTTGGCTTCATGGCTCTCCAGAAGTGCTTCAAATGCCTGAAGGTCGTTGTAGGGGAAGTAATCAAAGCCCTGGACTACGGGCTCAAAACCCTGGTGGTATTTGGGCTGACCGGTGGCTGTGACCGCCGCCAGGGTCCGACCATGGAAGCTCGACATCGCCGTCAGAATCACCGGCTGAGTGATGCCGCGTCGGGTGTGGCCATGTTTGCGGGCCAGCTTGATGGCAGCTTCGTTGGCTTCTGCTCCTGAATTGCAGAAGAACACGCTGCTGGCGCAGCTGTTGGCGGTCAGCCAGTGAGCCAGTTCCTCCTGTTCTGGAATTTGATACAGGTTGGAAACATGCTGCAGCTTCCGCAACTGTTGGCTCAGTGCGCGGCGCAGTGCTGAATTGCTATGGCCAAGGGTGCAGGTGGCAATCCCTGCCACGGCATCCAAATAGCGCTTTCCGGTGTCGTCCTTGACCCAGCAACCGTTGCCTTTGACCAGGGTGACGGGGAACCTCGCGTAGGTCCCCATGACTGAAGTTGGATGGGAGCCGGGGGACTTGAACCCCCAAGACCAGTGGCCGGCTGATTTTGAGTCAGCTGCGTCTACCAATTCCGCCAGGCTCCCGCTCGCCAATTGTATGGACTGGCGTTGTCCTTATTGATCAGCCGTTGTGACGGTTGATCTGTGCACCACAACTTGTGAGCTTGGCCTCGATGTTGTCGTACCCGCGATCCAGGTGCTTCAAGCCAGACACCTGGGTGGTTCCAGATGCGGAGAGTCCAGCCAGAACCATCGCAGCTGAAGCACGGAGATCGCTTCCGGTGACAGGGGCACTGCCCAGGAGTGGCACGCCTTCAACGATGGCTGTGCTGCCATCAAGACGTATGGAGGCTCCCATGCGTTGCAGCTCGCCAACATGTTGCATGCGGTTTTCGTAGATCTTTTCGCTGATCACACTCGTTCCCTTTGCCGTCGCCATCAGCGCCATGAACGGGGCTTGAAGGTCCGTGGGGAACCCGGGGAAGGGTTGGGTTGTGATGTCGACAGCTTGGATATCGCCTGGGGTGATGGTGAGTCCGTCCCCCTCAATCTCTAGCTTGCAGCCGCAATCACGCAGTTTTTGCAGGACTGCGCTCAAGTGTTCCGGGATCACCGGAGCTACATAAAGACGAGAACGAGTGATGGCGGCAGCCATCAGAAAGGTTCCTGCTTCGATCCGGTCTGGAATCACTGAGTAGTTGCGGGAACCGTGCAATGACGCAACGCCCTCAATCGTGATCAAAGGACCCCCGGCCCCTTTGATTTTGGCGCCCATGCTGTTGAGGAGCCCGGCGAGATCCTGAACTTCAGGCTCTTGAGCAGCATTTTCAATCGTGGAGACGCCATCTGCGAGAACCGCTGCCATCAGGATGGTTTCGGTGGCCCCCACGCTGGGACAATCCAGGACAATCTGTGCCCCTTTGAGCCTGTTGCGTTGCCCAGGGATGGAGGCTGTGACGACGCCATGGCGTACATCCACGACAGCGCCAAGAGCTTTCAGCCCCTTGATGTGCTCCACCACCGGGCGTGCTCCGATCCGGCATCCACCGGGCAGTGGAACGCGGGCATGGCCCAATCGCCCGAGCAGGGGACCGATGCTGAAAAAGCTGGCTCGCAGACTGTTGACCAGCTCGTAGGGAGGTTCTGAACCATTGAGTTGATCGGCCACCAAGGTGATGCGGTCACCACGCCGGCTCACGCGCATCCCCAGCGACTCGAGGATGGAGCACATCCCGGCAATATCAGTCAGAGCGGGAACGTTGCACAGTTCGACAGGCTCCTGAGTCAGCAGGGCGGCCGTCATCAGAACGAGTGCGGAATTTTTCGCACCACTCACTCGGAGGGTTCCACCTAGTGCATGGCCACCCTCTATGGCCAGATGCGGCTTGAGAATCTCTTGAGACGCAGCCGCGACCACCACCATGTCCGGTTTTATGAGGCTTTACACACGCAGTTTGCATAGAGAGGATGAGACCGTCTAGACGGCCGGCCCTGAAACTGGATTGAGACCCTTCGCGATCTCCTCGGGAATTGTGGTGTTGATGGCGTATGTTTTGTTCGTCGCGTTAGCGGCACGCCAGCGGATGTGGCGGAATTGGTAGACGCGCTAGTTTCAGGTACTAGTGGTGGCAACATCGTGGGAGTTCAAGTCTCCCCATCCGCATTAGTTTGTTCGACGACAGGTTGACCAGGTCACCATGATCGTCCTCAAGATCTCAAACGCCTCTGAAGTGGTGGCATCAAAAGTTGGGCGTTTTCTTGAGCGTTTAACTCCCGATGCCATCGACCAGAATGCCGTTGAGGATCAAGTGATCAAAAAGCTGGTGGAAAACCTGGCGGCTGAAGGCATAAAAGGTGAAATTGCTGCTGTTCAGGGTGTTGATTTCAACGGTGAGGAATTGTCATTGCATGACGGATTAAAAGTTCGGAAGCAGGCCAGTTTCTGAGTCACGCTGTGATTCGCCCTGTTTCAGACCGTCCGCTGATTAGTAGCCGTCGCAATCCACTGGTGAGGCGGCTGCGTCAACTTGCAACCCGGCAGGGGCGTCTTGACGAAGGAAATCTGCTTCTGGAAGGGACTCATCTGCTTCAGGAGCTCGTCGGTCTGGACCTGCGACGACTCGAATTGTTCGCAACTGAACCTTGGCTCGAGGGCCATCGTGATTTGATCGAGCGCCTGCCAGGTGAAGCCTGCATCCAGCCGGTGTCCGATGAGGTGCTCAAGGCTGCACTCACCACGGTCCATCCCGATGGCGTCGCCGCGGTGGTGTCTCTCGAGGTCCTTCCGGTGGCCGATCATGCCGCTGATTTTGTGCTGGTGTTGGACCGGCTTCAAGATCCAGGAAACCTAGGATCACTTCTGCGCACTGCCTTAGCGGCAGATGTGCAATCCGTCCTACTGGCCTCGGGAGCTGATCCCCTGAGCCCGAAAGTCTTGCGGGCCTCAGCTGGAGCGCTGTTGCGGTTGTGCCATCGACGTTTTGGTCCCGCTGAGCAAGACGGCATCGATCAGCTGGTGCCTGAGCTGACGGCTTTGGCTGCGGCCGGTGTTCAAGTGGTGGCCACATTGGTACCTGAGGCCAGGGGGCCGCTGAGACCGATTCCGTACTGGGAGCTGGACTGGACCAGGCCAACGGCCCTCGTCCTCGGGACGGAGGGAGCAGGCCTGCATCCCAGTCTTCAGGCGTGCTGCACCCATGCCGTCACGCTGCCCCACAGCAGCAAGGTTGAGTCGCTGAATGTGGCTGCTGCGTCGGTTCCTCTCCTCTTGGAGCGCCGAAGGGCGACAATGACCGCCACATCGCAGCAGTTCGGGTGAGCGACGCCAGCTTCGACTTCGACGTCATCGTCATCGGTGCCGGCTATGGGGGCTTTGATGCCGCCAAGCATGCGGCGGAGCATGGGCTCAAGACGGCAATCATCGAATCCCGCGACATGGGCGGCACCTGTGTGAATCGCGGATGTGTGCCGTCGAAGGCTCTGTTGGCCGCGAGCGGCAAGGTGCGTGAACTCGCCGACGACAAGCACCTCGCCAGCTTTGGCATTCATGCGGCACCGGTTCGTTTTGAGCGCCAAAAGATCGCGGATCACGCCAATCAGCTGGTGCAGACCATCCGCGCCAACTTGACCAAGACGCTTGAGCGGGCTGGGGTGACGATCCTCAGGGGCGTGGGTCGCGTTGAAGGGTCCCAAAAAGTCGGCCTGCGCGAACCCAGCGGGGTGGACCGTGTGTTGTATGCCAAGGACGTCATCCTTGCGACCGGCTCGGATCCATTTGTTCCCCCTGGCATCGAAACAGACGGCCGCACCGTGTTCACCAGCGATGAAGCGATCAACCTGGAGTGGTTGCCCCGCTGGATCGCGATCATCGGTAGTGGCTATATCGGCCTCGAATTTGCCGACGTCTACACGGCCCTTGGTTGTGAGGTGACGATGATCGAGGCACTGGATCGGGTGATGCCCACCTTCGATCCAGACATCACCAAGATTGCCCGCCGACATCTGATCGAGGGGCGCGATATCGATGCCCGCTCTGGTGTGCTGGCGTCCAAGGTCACCCCGGGCTGTCCAGTGCAAATTGAGCTGGCGGACTTCAGCAGCCGTGAGCTGGTGGAAACCCTGGAAGTGGATGCAGTGTTGGTCGCCACCGGCCGTGTTCCCAGCAGCCAAGGATTAAACCTGGATGCCCTGGGCGTTGAGCTGAATCGAGGCTTTGTGCCGATTGACGATGCGATGCGCGTGCTGGTGAATGATCAGCCTGTTCCCCACCTCTGGGCCGTTGGTGATGTCACCGGCAAGCTGATGCTGGCCCACACAGCAGCGGCCCAAGGCACCGTCGCTGTCGACAACATCCTTGGCCATGCCAGAACGATCGACTACCGCAGCATTCCCGCTGCCACCTTCACCCACCCTGAAATCAGCTCCGTTGGCCTGACCGAGACAGAAGCCAAACAACTTGCCGAGCGAGAAGGCTTTCAGTTGGGCAGCGTGCGCAGCTACTTCAAAGCCAACTCCAAAGCGCTCGCGGAGTTGGACAGTGATGGCCTAATGAAATTGCTGTTCAACAAAACCAGTGGTGAAGTGCTGGGGGCGCACATCTACGGCCTGCATGCGGCTGATCTGATTCAGGAGGTGGCCAATGCGGTTGCCCGACGTCAATCCGTTCAGCAGCTCTCGACGGAGGTGCATACCCATCCAACCCTCAGCGAAGTGGTTGAAGTGGCCTACAAGCAGGCTGCATCGCAGCTTGTGGCCTGAGTTGATCGAGTTTTTTTATTCCCCTACTTCCTGATGGAGATCCGTCGTCGTCCCCC
>MDSZ01022771.1_pt1 | contig 10642 bp, 12 predicted proteins | sample 811201 | NCBI WGS metagenome assembly MDSZ01 (sample SAMN05326647, study PRJNA326480) | marine metagenome | isolation source: seawater | place: Indian Ocean: North | collected 2010
AATGAATCTTCTGCTATTTTTGAAACTCCTATAAATATTTTTTATTCTAGAAGAATTGGAGCATCAAACGATAGTCTTAAAAATAATATTAATTATGCAATAAAGTATAAGGGTAGCTCTGAGTTTGGATGGGATTATGGATTCATATCAGCGTTAACATCCAATCAGCATAAAAAGCAGAATATTTATTTTGCCCATAGATTGACAAAAGATATTATGTCTGGCAATAGTATAGTTGGATTAGGGGGCACCACAGTAACTGAAAATAATGAGTATTTCTACACCGTATCATTTGATAATATTTCATACATATTTTCAAACAACTTAGTCTTTGATTATCAATATGTGCAATCAATCAACAATACTAAAATAGGTAATGGTCAAAATATCTCATTATTCTATGATTCTATGTCTCCATTTATTTGGTCAATAGATATAGAAATTTATGATAAGAACTTTGATATCAATAAACTTGGATATAACTACAGAAACAATTTAAAAAGTATTGAATCTAGCATCGGATATAAGAATGTAAAACCTAGACTAGGAATATTAAGAAGATATCGATTGGATTCATATTATCAACTAGCAGAAAATTTTGATGGATTAAAGATTAAAGATGCCATCGGATTAGTAGGAAAGTTTTACACCTCAAATTATAACAAGCTTCTCATTGCTTATTATTTGGAGAATGAACATTATGATGATAATTACATGTATGACTATGAATTAAGAATTAATGGCCCAGCTTTTAATATTCCAATGATGCATCGATATCTCTTCACATATGAATCAGATACAAAAAATAGGATGGCCTTTAATATTAAAATTGGTGCAAACATAAATGATTTTATAGATAATAGATTATTTCAATTAAAAATTGGAGCTTCTTTTAGATTGGGTGATTCCTATTTAATTAAAACTAATTTTTCTCAATCTGATGTTCGTTCAGAATATAATTTTCTAGAAATTGTAGAAGACGATGAATCCCAAGGACTTAACCATTATATCTTTTCTCGGATTAGAGGATGGGACAATAGATATTCCTTGAAAATAGAAAAATATTTTAAAAATAATTTCAGTCTTGAAGTGTACTCTGAGTACCTTATCCACTACATCCATCATGATAACTACAGGGAATGGAACAGTCAAGAACAATTGCTAGAAGAAACACCTTTTATAGATGGGACTAATCAGTTTTTACCATTGTATACTTCAGGTAGCACAGCTCCAGGGTATTCTGTCGTAAATGGAGAGGTAGAAATCGAGCAATTTTTAAACCCTAATTACTATGTTGGCTTTTATCCAAAGTACAGCAGTATAAACCTCAACTTATCTTTTAAGTGGGAATATTCAACAAACTCTGATTTATATTTAGTTTGTAGATTAACTCGATCTGTCAATGGGAAAATATTTTCAAATTTAAATGATTTTTTTGCATACTCTAATTCAGATGATTGGGTAGAAAAGTATGTTGATGGTGCAATATATTTTAAAATTAATCATTGGTTTGATATATAGCTCTTACTATATAATTTTTATTAAATTATAATTATGTTGAATCTAAAAAATAATATTTTTATACATGTTGTAATTCCAATGTTAGTTGGTGGGTTCATTTATATTTTATTTAGAGAACAAAACATACTAATGTTTAGATGGTTTGATTTTTTAGGATTTGATTACCTTATAACTCATTCAAAGGAAGCTTTTTATAATAATAACATGCTACCATTTTGGGTAAAATATAGTTTGCCTGATGGGATTTGGGTTTATTCAATGACTTCTCTAATGTTAATTATTTGGCATAATAATACTAGCAGTTTTAAATATATTTGGATATTAATTGGACCTTTTTTTGGACTATTCTTAGAACTTGGTCAATTAGTTAATATCATTTCTGGTACATATGATCATATAGATCTTTTATTCACAATATTTTTTAGTATCATTCCATTTTTAATCTTTAAACTCAAACTTAATAGGAGACCCTTATGAATAAAACAATAACAAAGAATCTAATATCTGTAGCATGCTTGGCTCTGTTCATGTTTTTTGCAATTGGAAGTGAAGAGGACAGTGAAATTGAATTAGATGTATCTTCACAGTCATCAGCTTACACAGTTACTGCACCTCAATTATACAGTGAATATGATAGTAATGAAGTTGCAGCTGATTTAAAGTATAAGGATAAAGTGATAACAGTTGAAGGAATTATCGATGATATAGGCAAAGATATAATGGATGATATTTATGTTACACTTAAAGGTGATCAATACTTTGGAAACGTTCAATGTTTTTTCTCTGATTCACATACTGATAAAGCAGCTAGTCTTCGAAAAGGAGACAAAATAACTGTAAAAGGCTTGTGTACAGGAAAAATGATGAATGTACTTGTTCGAGGTTGTATTATTCGTTAATTAATTTCTATCCTATTGATTGGATTTTCAACTAACTGATTCTCTTTGCATTGTACAAGATAGGCGTTTTTATCATTATAAAATGATACAGCTGTTTTTATGCTTTCATTTTCATAATGTAAAGCAGCTCCATCTTCAATGCAAAGACAAGAATCGATTTCTTTAGATTTTAGAAATTTTTCAACTGATGGACGCCTATTTGCTTCACCATCATAATGGGGACAGCATACTCCATCGAGTATAGACATGCAATCTAAAACCCGTAGCCCATTTGCCCAGGAATCTGTAATGCCTTTTTCAAACCAGCATATTGCTCCAGCACTAACGCCTGCTAAAATTTTACCTTTATCGTAAGCATCAATAATAAGTCTATCTAGATTCCATTCACGAAATACAGCTAGCATACTTTTTGTATTCCCACCACCTACATAGATTACATCAGATTCATCTATAACAGATTTTAAATCAGGTGTTTTTTTAAATAGACTAATATGTTGTGCTTTGCAATTGAGTTTGGAAAAGGCTGTATAAAAATTAACTATGTAGTTACTATCCTCCGCAGAAGCTGTTGGAAAAAATGTTATAGTTGGTTTTTTTGAATCAGTAAGATTTAGAATATAATCTTCTATTACTGGTTTATTAGGATTGCGTCCGAAACCACCGCCACCAATAGCAACTATATGCCTACTCTTAGCCACTAAATTAATTCTCCTTCAGCATTATATTTATTTGAAGGACCAAATCTATTGTCACCTTTTGTTCCATCAAAAAACATAAAAACAAATGAAGCTATAAGTACTCCTACAGCACCAAGATATACAATAATTGCTATAATACCGCCAATATACATCGGCACCTCTGAACCCGCGTTAAAGCTCATTCCTGCCATCATAACAAAAATTAAAATAGCAGAAAGCATAGCTAGCACTGGAGCAAAAAACCACCATCCTGTTCTATCTGAATCATGCAACCTTCTAACTGTGATTGAATACATAGGGATAAAATGAAATAGCGCTACAATAGTGTATATTGGTCCATAGCCAAGACTTTGCTCATAGTAACCATTATAAAAGCTATAATCTATTCCCAGTGCAATATCTAGAATCATTGCTATTATATATATAATGATTGCGAAAAGATAAAACATCCAGAATTCTTTTCGACGGGCTCTTCCGCTGAAGTTAAAATAATTTGTTATTGCTAAGCCATACCAACTCATGGTGCCTCTCCTTTATTAATTTTGTCATCAATCAAATGTGGTTTGTCATGACAATTTTCACTAAAGCCACAATTTTTACATGTATAGTGACAATCTTGTATTATAACTTCAAATCCACATACTATGCATTCTTTTTTTTCAATCATTATTCTTTTTAAAAATTTTAACAGCACTACAAGGCTCTCCATATACTATTTCTTTTGCATGTAGCGCTAATTGAGCTGTAATGATTAAGTATGACCACGTTGGCACAGGAGCTGAGGTGCATCCCTTAATCATAACTTTCTTATTTTGATATTTAGACCAATTAATTTGATCAACCTTAACCCTAAATTCAGCTTCTTTTATTATCCCATCAGTTAAAAAATCATCTAGATATATAGTATCCATATTTTTATTCCCAATCACGTTCAGGGGTAGGAGGAGTCTCTTTTTTTTCTCCAAAACCAAGTTTTTCTCTAGCTGAATCATGCATCATTTCAGGCTTCCATGGTGGTTCAAATGTCACATCAACCTGAACTTCATTTACCTCATCTAGCCCAGAAGCTTTAGTTTTAATATCTTCCGCCATATATGATCCCATTGAACAGCCAGGTGTAGTAAGTGTCATTAAAATTTCAACATTTGATTTATTGTTTTCTGATTCACTTATTTTAATATCATAGATTAAACCTAAGCTCCATAAATCAACAGGAATTTCAGGATCATAACATTGTTTTAGTATATCAATGATTTTATTTTTATCTATCATTTCATCCTCTCTTGCTAGTTTTAAGTTTATTAACAATCTCCAATATATAATCTGCAGCAAATTCAATTTCTTCTAAAGTATTAAATTTCCCGATTCCAATTCTCATGGTACATTCTATTAACGATTTTTTTAATCCTATCGCTTGCAAGACATGAGAGGGTGATGGGTTTGAAGTAGTGCAAGCCGATCCACTAGATATTGCAATTTTCCTAAATTTTTGGATAAAAGGCTCTTTATTTAATCCTGGAAAAGAAATATTTAAATTTCCTGGAATTCTATTTTGCATAGAGCCATTAATAATAAGGTCATCAAATCCATCTGATAAATTATTGAGCATAACATCTCTTAGAGAATTTATATTTCTATAATTATCATCGATTTCTTTTTTAGCAATTTCACAAGCTTCTCCAAATCCAACAATATTATGCACTGCTAGTGTTCCAGGGCGGAAGCCACTTTCATGTCCACCTCCAAAGACAATGGGTTTTAATTTATTTTTTGTAGTTTCACTATTTATATAGATTGCACCAACTCCTTTAGGAGCATACAGCTTATGAGCAGAAAATGACATTAAATCTACATTTAGCTTTTTTAAATCTATATCAATTTTACCCATCGCCTGGGCGGCATCAACATGCAGAGTGATGCCTTTTTCTCTACAGATGTCACCTATTTCTTTTATTGGCTGTATAACACCTATCTCGTTATTTGCCATCATAATTGATAATAGAGATATATCTGAAGTTAGGGATTCTGAAATTTCATTTAAATCAACAATTCCTTTATTATTAACATCTAGATAGATAGTAGAAATGTTTTTTTTAGATAAATTTTTAAATATATCTAGAACAGATTTATGTTCTGTTTTAACCGTCACAGTATGTTTTTTAGATTGGATGGATTCAATTAAACCTAATATTGATATGTTATTAGATTCAGTGGCTCCACTTGTAAAATAAATTTCATTTGGTGAGCAGTTTACTAAACCAGAAATTTGTTTTCTTGCCACATCTACAGCTTGGTTGGCTTGCCAGCCATACACATGTTCTGAGCTTGCTGGATTACCATAGTTTTCGTTCATATATGGTAACATTTTGTCTAATACTTGGGGAGATATTGCTGTGGTAGAATTATTATCTAGATATATAGGATTCAATTTAATTTTTAGATGAAGGTGTAAATAAATTTAATGTCGGAATTTCTACTTTAAAAATCATTTCGTGCTCATCTTTCATTTCATACCAGCCATTCATCATTCCAAATTCTGTAGCTATTGGGCAAAAGCTTGAATATTCAAATTTTTCATTTTTTAGAATTGTAGGTTGAAGCCCTACTACACCTTTTCCATTAACTATATTTACCATTCCATTCCCATCAGTGATTTCCCAGTGTCTATTTAGCAATTGAATCTTCCCATTACGATTATTTGTTATTTCTATCTTATACTTAAACATGTATAGGGGAAGAGCTGCGCTTGATTTTTCTTCTAAGTAGACTACAGTTGATGATATATCTATATCGCTCATTAGGAAACTTTGATATAATGCTTATTATCTAGCTGTTCTATTGCACCAATTTCTACATTGAAGCAATTTAAATTTGTTAATTTAGTTTGTAGATCTGAAACTTTATCCTTTGAAACACTAATCAGTAAACCTCCAGAAGTTTGCGCATCTGCAAGAAGATGTTGTTGAACACTATCTATATTAGCTGCAAAACTTATGGAATCTTTCACATGACTTAAATTTCTTTTAGTTCCTCCAGGTATAATACCATCTGAAGCAAGCTCTGTAGCTCCATTGATAAATTGAATTGAACTGTAGTTAATATTGGCAGAAGTTTTTGACCCTTTGCACATCTCAAGAAGGTGTCCCAGTAAGCCATAACCAGTCACATCAGTACAGGCATTTACTCCAACTTCAATCATTACCTCAGATGCAGTTTTATTTAGCGTTGTCATTATTTCTGTAGCATCATTAATCATATCATTAGATGCAATTTCTTTTTTAATTGCAGTTGATATAATCCCAAGGCCTAGTGGTTTTGTTAAAATAATCGAATCCCCTGGCTTTGCTGTCGAATTTTTGATTGGGGAATTATCACACACTCCAGTAACAACAAGTCCATACTTTGGCTCCTTATCTTTTATGCTATGGCCACCTAGTATAGGAATCCCTGCATTTTTAGCAACATCCGCTCCTCCCTTTAAGATTTCACCTAATATATCCATGCTTAAATCATCAGATGGGAATGCCACGATGTTAAGTGCAAAAGTAGGTTTTCCACCCATTGCATAAATATCAGATAATGAATTTGCTGCAGCTATTCTTCCAAAATCATAGGGACTATCTACTATTGGAGTAAAAAAATCAACAGTCTGCAGTATGGTATTGCCATTTATATTAAATGCAGCAGCATCATCATAAGAGCTAAAATCAATTAGAGCATCATTTGTGCTTGCGCTATTTAAATTTCTCAGAACCTGAGAAAGATCTTCAGGAGATAATTTGCACGCTCAACCAGCACCACTACTAAATTTTGTTAATTTGACATTTTCTTTCATAATAATAATTTAAGATTATCAAGGTTATTTTCATATGTAGTAAAAAAATAAATATTTTTTTTTGGCTACTTGTTTATAATGGGGTAATTTATGGCATAACTAATTAAAAAAATAATACAGTGACGACACAACAAAAACCAAAAGAAGCATTAGATACAGTAGTAATTAGATTTGCAGGAGACTCAGGAGACGGGATGCAGTTGACTGGTAATCAGTTTTCTGAAAATACGGCAATCTTTGGAAATGATTTAACTACACTTCCAGATTACCCAGCTGAAATTCGCGCACCGGCCGGTTCTTTATTTGGAGTAAGCTCTTTCCAGTTAAAATTTAGTAAAGATGAGGTTCATACTCCAGGTGATGATCCAGATGTTTTGGTTGCTATGAATCCTGCGGCATTTAAAGTTCATTTAAAAGATTTAAAGAAGGGCGGAACTCTAATAATTAATACTGCTAACTTTACTCCTAAAAATTTAAAGCTAGCAGAATTTGAGTCAGACCCTCTTGAGGACGAAGATACACTAAATGAGTATCGTCTAATAAAAATAGACATGACTCAGATGGTTTATAACGCTTTAGAAGATTTGGGATTAACTTCTAAAATCATGGCAAGATCTACAAACATGTTTGCCCTTGGATTGTTATACTGGCTGTATGATAGGGATATGCAATCATCCCTTGACCACTTTAAAGTTAAATTTAAAAGTAAGCCTGAAATTATTGAGGCAAATACAAGAGCCCTAAAAGCTGGTTTTTATTATGGCGAAACAATTGAAGCTATAAAAACAACCTACACTGTAGCCAAAGCAAAGTTTGAAAAGGGAACCTATAGAAATATCATGGGTAACCAAGCTCTATCTTTAGGTCTTCTTGCAGCATCTGAAAAATCTGGTTTAAACTTATTTTTTGGAGGTTATCCAATAACCCCTGCTAGTGAAATTTTACATTACTTATCAAGTTATAAAAATTTTGGAGTAAAAACTTTCCAGGCAGAAGATGAAATAGCTGGGATATGCAGTGCACTAGGTGCCTCTTTCTGTGGTGAGCTAGGAGTTACAGCTAGTAGTGGCCCTGGGATAGCCTTAAAGGGTGAGGCGATGGGTTTAGGTGTTATTACTGAATTACCGATTGTTGTTATTAATATTCAGAGAGGTGGCCCATCTACTGGACTTCCAACAAAAACTGAGCAAGCTGACTTACTTCAAGCTATGTATGGAAGAAATGGTGAGGCTCCCATTGCAATAGTTGCAGCGCAATCACCATCAGATTGTTTTAATGCAGCATTTGAGGCATGCAAAATAGCCTTGGAGTATATGACTCCGGTTGTATTGTTATCTGATGGATATATTGCAAATGGCTCTGAACCTTGGAAAATACCTGACATGGACACCTTGCCAGATATACATCCAAGAAAAGTTGATGAACTAGAAGGCTTTGCGCCTTACGATCATTCTAATGAAAAACTATCTAGACCATGGGCAATACCAGGTACGCCAGGCCTTGAACATCGAATTGGTGGTTTGGAGAGATCAGATAATTCGGGGAATATAAATTACGACCCAGAAAATCATAATTATATGGTGGAATTAAGGCAGAAAAAAGTAGATGTAATTGCTGATAATCTACCTAAGATTGAAACTTTCGGTGAAGAAAGTGGAGAGATCCTTGTTCTTGGATGGGGAGGTACTTATGGGGCAATTAGGTCTGCAGTGCAGCGTATGATTGTTGAAGGAAAGTCAGTTTCTCATATTCATTTAAGGAATCTTAATCCATTCCCAAAAGATTTAGGAGAAAAATTGATTAAATTTGATAAAGTTGTGATTCCAGAGCTTAATTTGGGTCAACTTAATTCTCTAATAAGATCTAAGTTTTTAATTGATACTAAAAATATTAATAAGGTAGAAGGAAAACCATTTACTCCTTCAGAGATTTACGAAGAAGTAAGTAAAATACTATAAAGGGTAATTAAATGTCGGATGCTGTAGCTACAAAGCAAAAATTGAAAAAAAAGGATTTTACTTCTGATCAAGATGTGAGGTGGTGTCCTGGTTGTGGTGACTATGCAATTCTAGCTCAAGTTCAAAAGGTATTTCCTGAGCTTGGAATTCCTAAAGAAGATTTTTTAGTGGTATCTGGAATTGGTTGTTCCAGTAGATTCCCTTATTATATGAATACTTATGGATTTCATAGTATTCATGGGCGAGCACCTGCGATTGCAAGTGGCGCAAAACTAGCTAATCCCAATCTATCTGTATGGATAGCCACTGGTGATGGTGATGCAATGAGTATCGGAGGGAATCACCTTATACATATACTTAGAAGAAATTTAGATATTAAAATTTTAATGTTCAATAATCGGATATATGGATTGACAAAAGGTCAATATTCACCTACATCTGAACTTGGGAAAAAAACAAAATCAACCCCTATGGGTTCTTTGGATCACCCATTTAATCCACTTTCTTTAGCTCTTGGGTCTGGAGCAACATTGGTTGCAAGAACACTAGACAGAGAGTCAAAGCATTTGGGAGAAATTATTAGAAAATGTAATGCTCATAAAGGAACTTCATTTGTTGATATTTATCAGAACTGTAACATATTTAATGATGGGGCTTTCTCAGATATGACTGATAGAGAAACTAAGGCTGATACTCTTGTCGTTCTTGAGCATGGCCAGCCTATGCTTTATGGAGCAGATAAAAACAAAGGGTTGAGACTCAATGGTTCAGCTTTGGAATCTATAGAAATAGGTAAAGATTTTTCTATTGATGATGTTTTGGTTCATGATGAGTCAAATAAATCATTAGCGTTTTACTTGAGTGAAATCACCCTAGACCCTAACCTTCCAACACCTATTGGAGTTCTTTATAAAGAAGATAAGCCAACATATGAAGATATGATGGTGGAGCAGCTTGAGTATGCAGCTAAGGAAAAAGGAAAGGGAGATTTAGATAAATTATTGAGAGCAGGGCAGACCTGGGAAGTTTCAAAATAATTTAAGTTTTTTTTATTTCTATTTAAATATCTAAGAGGCAAACTATGCGTAAAGAAAAAGATTCAATGGGCGAAGTCCTTGTTCCTGATGAAGCATACTATGGAGCCCAAACTCAAAGAGCAGTAGACAATTTCCAAATAAGTGACAGAAGAATTCCCTCAAGCTTGATTAGTGCTATTGGCATGATAAAAAAATCAGCATCCATTGTAAATAACAATCTAGGGAAAATAGATGAAACCATTAAGAATGCGATTGTAGAAGCTTCTGATGAAGTTATCTTAGGAAAGCATAATAGCCAGTTTGTCGTAGATATTTTTCAGACAGGTTCTGGAACATCCACTAATATGAATTCTAATGAAGTTATTTCAAATAGGGCAAATGAAATCTTAGGATATAAGTTGGGAGATAAGCATCCAGTTCATCCAAATGACCATGTTAATTTAGGTCAATCTAGCAATGACACATTTCCATCTGCAATTAATATATCTATTTGCATGGATTTGAAAACTAAACTATTTCCAGCATTACAAAAAATATCAAATTCGTTGGATGGTAAAGTATTAGAATTTAAAGATATTATTAAAATAGGTAGAACTCACCTTCAAGATGCTACTCCAATGACACTTGGACAAGAATTTTCTGGTTATCTTCACATGATCAATAAAGGAATTGCACGCTTAGAAGATTCAGAAAA
>MDSZ01162191.1_pt1 | contig 10642 bp, 8 predicted proteins | sample 811201 | NCBI WGS metagenome assembly MDSZ01 (sample SAMN05326647, study PRJNA326480) | marine metagenome | isolation source: seawater | place: Indian Ocean: North | collected 2010
AAAAATCTATGGATCCATTCTGTGAATATTTGAAACGTAGTGTATCTATGACTAGAGCCACGAGAGTCAATCTCGTCAGGATTTTCTTCCCACCACTTTTCTTGTTCTTCTTCGGAGATATTAAATCCAAAAGTCCCGAAACAAAGAGGCCAGTCAGGGCATGATTCTCCTGCATCATAAATTCTTATTGTACCGCCTAGAGCTATAACTAATATTGTAGTAATTACAATAACTTTCGTTAAATTAGATCCGACTAAAATTCTTCCTAACAAAAGGCTTCACCCCAATATGGGCACCGTAAATTACTAATCATCAAGGTGAGGGTCAACATCTATTGGTATCCTTTCTTGCTCATATTCCAAAGTAGCAATTTTCATCGGATCTAAAACAACTCTTTCTTTTGCATCGTTTACTCCATAGAGTTGTACCAATTCATCACTGAAATTGTCTCTTAACTCATCTTCGGTGACATAAAGTGGCGCTCCCATGCTAATTTGCAGTGCTCTAGCACCAATTATTCTTGCTTTTTCAAAGCGAGTATGCGGACTCTTTGGCTTAACCATGCACACCTCCACTGACAACTCCCAAATAAGGACTATGACTAAGGGTACACGAAAAAATATTATTTTTTTATTTTATTCTGTCTCTATTAACATTGCCACAGCATTCCCTCCGCCTAGGCAAATTGTTACTATTCCAAATTTTCCTTTAATTCTATTTAATGCATTAACTAAGGTCATTAAACACCTTGTTCCTGTTGCTCCAAGCGGATGACCGATAGCAACAGCACCTCCATGTGGGTTAAATTTGTCATTAGGAATTTTCAAAGCCTTTTGAATAGAACAAGAAGCAGATGCAAAAGCCTCATTGTGTTCAATAATATCAATATCATCAATTTTCAAATTATTTCTATTTAGTAGGATCTCAACCGCAGTAATGGGCGCAGACATTACTCTGCTAGGCTCTAATCCTGAAGTACAATAGTCTAATATTTTAGCAAGTATTGGTAAATTATATTTTTCAACTGCATAATCGGATGCAATCAATACTGCAGAAGCTCCATCTGAAAGTTGACTGGCATTTCCTGCAGTGACTTGTCCATTATCATCAAAAATAGGTCTCAATCTTCTCATTTTCTCTAAATTGGTATCAGTACGAATACCTTCATCTTTTACCAATTCATCTACATCAAATGTTTCTCTAGATATCCACTCCTTTTCCCATCCTTCATTAGCAAGTTTGTGTGATCTAACTGCATAGGCATCAGCTTCTTCTCTAGAAATATTGAATTCTTTAGCTACAGTCTCTCCTGTTTCTCCCATCATTTCTCCTGAATAGGCATCTCTTAATCCATCATAGGATAATATCCATTCCAAATCTGAAAATTGTATTTGTTGATCTTTTCTAGGTTTTTTTATGAAATAAGGTGCATTACTCATAGATTCCATCCCACCTGCAACAATCAAATTAGCAACTTTAGCTCGTATATCTGATGCCCCAATCATCACTGCCTTCAAACTTGAACCACAAACTTTGTTTATTGTTGTACATGGAGTTTGGAAAGGCATACCGGCGCCTAAAGCTACCTGTCTAGAAGGCGATTGACCAGCTCCTGCCTGCAATACTTGCCCCATGTATAATTGATCAACTATTCCATCTTGAGGACTTAAATCAACTCTTTTCAATAATTCTTTCACGGCCATTGTACCTAATTCAGTAGCACTATACTTTGATAAAGAACCTCTAAATTTACCTATGGGAGTTCTTGCATATGCACATATGTTGACAGCTTCCATATGCTATCCAAAAGAGACCTAGACTTCAATTATACGATATCAATTATTGATTTCATATTATTATTTTGAATTAAATCCATAGAACTCTGCGCCCTTAAGAGGAGGTCTATTTTGAGGCTTTATTAATATTGTACGAACTCCCCATAAGTCTTTGAAAATACGATACCGACTTGTTGCATCTAAATAATCAACTCCACTAGTGCCCCCTGTACCAACTCTTCTACCCATTATTCTCTCTACCATTCGAGCATGTGAATGTCTCCATTTGACTATCGCCTCTTCCAATTCAACAAACCCGTCTATTAATTTTCTAGGCCAAGTCAATAAAGGCAACTCACGATATGATTCGATGAATAATAGCCCTACTCTGGGACGATTTATTTTCCCTTCTGGGATTAGAAATTCTCTGGCATTATTATTAGCACTCTCCAATCTTTCAGAGACTTTTTGTTCTGAAATGGAATTTCCATAAACACTTTCTCCATGTTGCCTGTGGGCTTCTAAATGAGCCTCAACATATTTTGCCACTTCGTCCGAATCTTCTTTACTTCCAAATTTCGATCCCATTATTGGGGTTCTTCCTATCCAATCCATTAATGATTCGAATAATGACTTTTGCTCCATTACCATTTTCAATTGTTGATAGATTTGTGCCGATTCTGAACTATCTTTAGCAACCTTCTTAAATCCTTTAAGAGGATCCATTCTTCCTAATCTATCTTCATTCTTTAACCCAAGCAGAATTTCGAATTCTCTCATCTGATATGATTCAAAACCAGAAGCAGTTCCCAGTCCATCTCTGAATGATAAGAAACCTTGAGGAGTCAAGGTTTCTAAAACACTCCACTGATTAGCCATTAATCGGAATATTTCTGTAATTCTAGTGAGATGATCTACAGCTTTTGGTATCTCATTTTCTGGTACATTTTCTTGGTTTAATATATCTCGAACCTCTCGTAGTTCTCTAATAATTTGCTTAAACCACAACTCAAATGTTTGATGAACTACAATAAAGTGCATTTCATCATTTGAAATTCCTCTTTCTTCACCTTGTAGTGCTAGTAATTTTGATAATTGTAAATATTCTCCATATGTCCAATTTCTAGATTCTGTGCTGTCACTCATATATCTCCGGTATCGTCTCCATTTGAAGTATTACCTCTTATTAGAAAATTCTAAAGTAGCTAATATTATGGCTTAAATTATGTCCAAAGTAGACGAAGAACTTCCAAAACCATTTAAATTCGAATTACCATATCAATTACTTATGGTTGAAGAAGGTTTAGAATTAATACAAGTAAGTTTAGAACATAAAAATGAATTATTTACATTAATTGATATCAATAGAAATTATTTAAGACAATGGCTTCCATGGCTCGATGATATTCGTTCCGTTAAAGATGTTGAAAAACAAATTTCTACATCTATTGATGAGTATCTGAATGGCCAAGGAATAAGTTATTCTATGAAATTAAATGATAAGATAATAGGAAATATTACTTTGAACTGGATTGATTATAACAATAGATCATGTGGGATTGGTTATTGGATTTCTGAAAAATTTATGGGCCATGGTTTCATCACAAAATGTTGTTCTAGATTGATGCAACATTGCTTTAACGACCTGGATATGCACCGGTTTGTACTTGAAGTAGCCACTGGAAATACTCCAAGTATATCTGTAGCAAAACGTTTAGGTATGAGGCTAGAGGGATGTAATATAGACAGGGAATGGTTATATGATCATTTCGTGGATAGTAATATGTATGCCATAACACATCCAGAATTTAATTATCAATAATTAATCCATGATTTTCTAGGGCACACCCTCCAGGAGGTAGACAGGATAAAATATCATCTTGTGCAAGTCCAGTTGCCTTGGATATTTTATTAGCCAAAATCTCTTTTTTTTCTTTGCTGGGAATTATTTTACCCCACCTTGGGAACATTTTTGATATTGTCTCAGGCGTCCCCAGTATCGGAAGTGGAACTCCATTTATTAGTCCAATTCCAATGCCCATATTGAGTGAAATGTCCTTGTACCAATTTCTCTTTCCTCTGACTACAAAACTCCCTCTTCCTAATGACTCGCCACTTTCAGTTGTTTTCGAAACCTGACTAGGTCTTGCATAAAAAGCAGTTGCTGCAGAGCCTCCGGCACCCCATGCTCTAGACCAACAAACAGCTATTTGTGCAGCTTCTTGATGTATTTTTTCCGAAAAATCTCTAGCATCATCTATATCCTTGTTTAACTCTTGATTTATTTTTAATGATACAACGCCTTCAGGTAATTTCTCGTTGGTTACTTTCACAACTTCCAAACCTTCATTTAGTTTTAGGGAACAAGATGGTGCACCGTGTAAATCTGCATGAAAATATAAATCAGTAGAATTAAGATGCTTCTTAACTAAGGTATCATTTCCTTTTGCATCCTTTCCTCCAATAATCAGGCTACCATTACTCATTATTGCCCATCTATATTTTTCAAACCAGAATTTTTTATTACGTTTTGCAATCTTTAATTTTCCTGCAACTGTATTTTTTGTCACCCTTTTTTCTTCTCTTAATTTTGATACTTCTGTATTTTCTAACGCTCTTTTTGCTCCATTTGCTTTATTTTTTTGAATACGTGCATCTTCAAAATATCTTTGAGCGTTCTGATGTACACTTTTTTCGACCTGAAGAGTAACGCTAGTAGCAGGTCCTCCTTCTTCATCTGGTAAGTAAGCTACAATGGTCCTTTTTGAAGGGTTAATCTTACCTATCCATGGAATATCTTCTATCTTTTTCTCAATTGATTGCCAACTTTCATTTTCTATCGCTTTATTAAATTGTTCTAAAATACTATTCAGGTGACTCCAATTTTCTTGAATAGATTTGCCTATCTCTTGATTTATGGCCGCTCTTTGTAAGAATTTATCAATTGCTGATTTTTGTTGCTCTGATCTTCTCTCAAGTTTCGCTTTTCTTTCTCCCTCATCATTTCCCGATTGGATCAACTTCTCTTCTTCTCTCCGGATAAATGCTGCAGCATCATACATGCCATATATAATATCAAATCCTGAAGAAAGAGTCTCTAACTTTGAAGATAATTCTAAATCGAGATATGGTATATTAATAGGTGCAATTTCTTCTATTCTAGTTATCAAATCTTCTTTTTCTTCAATATCTGTACTTTCAATCCACTTTTTTAATGAGTCATCATCTTTCATCCATATTTTAGTATTATTCTTATGGTCAAGGTCATTTACCATATTCTTAATCGATTCTTCAAGTAAATCTATTTGCTCATTGGTCATTGAATTTGAGATTATATTTTCATCTAGGTTTGCGTTTGCACAAGCAATACTCCCATACAATGATCCAAAACTTGCACGTACTGCTAGAGTTCGAATTAAATCATGTTCACTATCTCGCAAAAGTTTTTCCAAATCGCTTCTTTTCATTTCACGAGGGTTAAATGCTTCTGGAGGGGGACTATATTCAAGCCCCTTTTTCAAAGATCTGGTGGAATAATTAGCATGTGTAAGTGGCTGAATGATTTTCCCCTGATGATCAACTAACAGGACATTACCATCTCTAAATAATTCTATTATTATTTTTATTTTTCCTGAACCTTTCTCAAATACAAGTTCTATTACACGATCAAACCCAAATTGATTCACTTCTATTAACCTAGCATTACTTAGATATTTTCGAATTATCATAGCAAATTGTGATGGTTTAGTTGGCATTGGCCTATCACGGTAGGAAGTATACAGCCTCTTACCTCTAACTATTACTAAATCAGTGGAGGGTAAACCTTTTCTGTTCAGCTTCAAAACCACCTGTTCATAGTGAGGTTGGTAAGCCTTTCTCATCCTCGCACCTATCATTTCAGAAAGGTCAGATACGATACTTGCCACATCAAAGGATGATAACTTGTCACGCATGCCTATCGAACCATCCTGTAAAGACATCATTCATCAGCCAATCGCTTATTTTAAACTATGACAAGGTATTATGAAACTCTTCGATTTCCTTTAGTACCGCTGCTTCGTGTGCATATTGATTACTAGGGATATTGATTAATTTACAATTAGGTAATTTTTTACTAATTTCAATTACTCCATCTAGTGCATGCAATTTATCCGACTCTGCAGACAAGATTGCAGAAGGAATATTATTTTCCGGAAATTCAAGATTCATTTCATAGTCTATATTAGATTTCGCTGAAAGTCTCATTCTCAATAAATCTTGAGCTTTAAACATCCTTCTGTATCTTATTTTTTGACCCTCCTCTTTCAAACGTTTTTCAAGAGCAAACAGGACTATTTTATTCAATACTGGATATATAAATTTAGGAACAGGTAATCTGAGGAATAAATTAGCCCAAAGAGGCGGCTTAAAATTAACATTAGGGCCTATGAGAATTGCAGATCTACCTCCTATTGTTTCTTTTTGAAAACCTTCTAGTAAGATAGTTGCACCTAGTGAAGAAGCAAACCAGTCTACTTCATTCATATTTAGTTCAAAAAATCTTATAACTTCAATCAAATCTTTTGCATGTTCACTCATTTGAAAATCTTTTTTACTTATTTTTTTCTGTATTATTGCACTTTTCTTTTCCCGTGTCTCAACATAAATTATTGACCTTCTAGACGCCCATTCGGATAATAATGGACGCCATCCTTCGAAAACAGACCCCCATCCTGGTATCATTACAAGTTGATTTTTATTTTCCGACTTAGAATTTATTGGAGTCCATTTTAAAATCCTTAGTTTTACGCCTCTTCCAACATCAACATAAAACTCCTCGCATAGAGATTCGGGTAATTCAGGAATAATGCTCCATTCGTCCTCCATGAATAACACTCGCTTTATTTTAGGTAATATTGATCTTCAATTTTTTTAATTTTATTTTCCCTAATCAATGAATTAAGATGAGATAATATTTGGTCATACGCTAAAGTCATATTTGCATTAGGAGTATCCATGTAAACAAATTGTGATATATCATCTAAATATGTCTTATTTTTGTTCATCGCCTGTATAATTTTCTCAGTTCTATTTTTCCTATGTTTAATATATTTATTTAATAATTTCATGGGATTTGCAATTAATGGACCATGCCCTGGAAATAACATTTTAGGTTTCATTTTTTCTAATCTTTCAAGTCCATCAATATATTCTCTCATATCTCCTTCATCAGATGATACTAAAATAGTTCCAACACCAACACAATTATCGCCACTAATGATACCAGATTCTCCATTTATGCAAATATGTCCGGGACAATGTCCCGGAGTCTCAATAATTGACCAAATACTTATTCCACTTAAACCTCTTAATTTGAATTCATTTCCTTCAGTTAATATTTTACAATTTTCTTGAATGTTGAGATGATCTAAAGTTTCTTTAGCCGCCCAGATTGGAGCATCATAAATATCCATAATTTCCTTCATGTCTCCAATATGATCTGGGTGTTTGTGGGTAAAAATCGTTGCAATAATATTTGATCCAGAATTCATTATTTCTGAAACCTTTTTTCTTAATTCTTCCAATTCTAATCCTCTAGCAGCAGGATCTATGATTATCCGTTCTCCTCCTTCTTCTCCCAAGATATAGCAATTAGTATGCGTTGCAGGGGGCAATGTTTGAGTTTTAATTGGAAAGCATTCTACTAAAGGTGCAAACTCAATTCTGTGATATCCAGAAGGACGTTTTTTAGCCAATGATTCACAAGCAAGATGTAAACTGCCCGTGTTGCTAATCTCAGATACCAAATCTTTCAGCAAAGTTACAATTGGAGGAGGAATTCTAACTTCATTTCTCTCCCAAGAATCTAACAATTCTTCCGGTTTCCACCATTTGAATTCATCAAACTCCGATCTTCCAGGAGGAAATGTGGGGACTGCATTATTTTCTGATAAACTAACATGAAAGAATCTATTTTTAAATCTAATAGGTCCGAAAGGAGGTGTTTCTCTTTCAGAAATAACTTTAGTTTCCAAAGATTTAATGTTCACATCTCTATTTTCAATAATTTTTAACCAATTATTTTTATCACTACATACCAAACTTCTTATTTCTTTACTGACAGATATCATTTTCCCATTCTTGTCAGGGGTTAATCCTATTTCTTCAACTAATTCTCTTAATAGGGCTACTGCTGCAATCCTATCTATTCCCATTTCTGATAATAAATCGGGATATTTGACTCCTATTTTTTTATCTACTTTACTTATTCCTCCTCCTGGGAATGTCCAAAAATCAGGAAAAGAAGGCATCTCGGATACTCTGTGGCCAAGCAATATTTCATCTTGACCATCAATTACCCTACTTACTACTGCAGATGCCGATAAATGCGGCTTACTGACCTTTACATTTGGGATTTGATAACCCGCGGGTAACTCTCCCATGTCTACTCGAAGCGATATACAATTTCAAACTCACCATAATAATCATTCAATAAGTATCTACCTTTTCGCAATTCATAGATCGAGTACTTGGACTCGATTATTTTTTATTATAAGAGAGGTATTTTTTTGAAACCACCAGAAACAATTGAAGAAGAATTAGCCATAATTTCTGACGCCTTAGCAGCGGGAATAGATCCATTCAAGCCACTAAATAATCATTCTAGGGTAGGAAAACTAGCTTTAGGATGGTTTTTGATATTACTAATGTTGAGCTGGGTTTCTCAAATACTTTATCACTCTGTATGAAATACACGAAGAATATCAAAAGATGCGAATGATTCTAGGCAGTAACCCCCACAGCAAGCCATGAGTCGCTTGTTGGTATCCATGGTTTTAGTATCATTGCTAATGAATTCTGCTACTCCAATAGTTTCAGCACAGGTTGGTCAACCTGATATAATACAGGAGCATTGGTATCATTCTTATGCCACACTTACACTTGATTTGAATGAATGGGCAGATGATTATCCTGAAATTGTGGTGTTACTATCAGTAGGTCAAACTGAACTTGGTAGAGAACTATGGATGTTGCAGATATCAGATTGGAGTAAAGAAACCAAAGAAGATGGCACAAAGAAAGATGTTGTTTACATCGATGGAGGGCATCACGGAAATGAGCACCTTGGAACTGAACTTGCCTTTCTTACTGCCCAATTCTATATTGAAGGATGGTCTTCTGGAGATACTGAAGTCATCGAAGTCCTTTCTAATACTGAATTGCATATCCTAATAATGCTTAATGCTGATGGAAATGACTTTGATACTCGATGGAATGTTAATCAGGTTGATTTGAATAGAAATTATGATCATTATTGGAATACCTGTCCAACTACACAGCCAGGGAGTAGTGCATTCAGTGAATCTGAAACTCTTGCTAATTCTATTTACATGAATGAAGTAGTTCCAGATGCAGATTTATATGTGACTATGCATACTGGAGTTTGGATAATGCTTTATCCTTGGGGTAAGTGGCCAGAACAACCATCTGATTGGGAATTATTTCATTATATTAGAGATGAGATAAATGGGAACATATCAGATATTCCTATTCGTAACGCAAACCAAGGACTCTATCCTAATTGTGGAACTAGTAGAGATTATGGATATGGCGTAATGGGATATCCGACCTTCACTTTTGAAACTGATGATGAACAATTTTTGCTCGGAACAATAGAATCACTTTCTGACAGATTAAGCGAAGAATTAGACGTAATGAGGTACTTGATTCAGAATGTTTGGTATTGGCGAGCGCGCTTGGTATTTGAAAAAATAGAAATCACAAATAATCAAGTTAGTGTCGAGGTCTCTAATCTTGGTCATTCTAGTACTGCCAATGCTACTCTCAATTATTATAATTATGATGGTGAATTATTATGGAATTCCGAAAATTTTGGAGTAAATGCTACAAATCATTCAAAAATAATCATAGATGCCAATAATTTAAGTTTATCTAGTGATGGATTTTGGTCCGTAACATATCAAAAAAGAGTGGTCGATTCATCACAATGGGTTGAAGAATCTATTAATCAATCTGTTATAATAATAAATTCAGGAAGTGAAGAATTTCTTCCCGCTCCCTCTTTATTTACTTACTTAATATCCATCATTAGCGCCGCTTTCGCACAAAGGAAAAAAATCAAAAATTAAAAAAAAACATTATTTTCAACGTTTTTGAATAAATGATGATACACGAATTGACAGAATCATGTCAATGATTAACTATCATTTGGATATTATTTGTTTGGCCAATGGTAATAACAATCATGTGATGCCAGTTGTCCCGAGAATACTGGAGAGACTATGAACGGCAGATTGCTAGTACAAAATGCAACAATGGTCCTTCCTAATAGGATTGTTGAAGGAGACCTCCGTGTTAGTGATGGTTTAATCAAAACCATAGCACCTTTTGGAGGTCTACAACCAGAAATCGGAGAACAAGTCATAGATGGTACGGGTTTGCATTTATTACCAGGGGCAATTGACCCCCACGTTCATTTCAGAGACCCAGGAAATACAGAAAAAGAAGATTTGGAGAGTGGCAGTAGAGCCGCATCTGCCGGTGGTATTACTTCATTTTTAGATATGCCCAATACTTCACCTAATGCTATTAATCGCTCAGTAATCGAAGCAAAGATTGCTTCAGCAGCCAAAAAATCTGTAACTCACCATGGTTTTTTTATTGGTGCTACTAACAGTAATATCTCAGATTTACAAAGCGTGGAAGGAATGGATGGAGTATGTGGGATTAAGATTTTCATGGGAAGTAGTACTGGAGATTTACTAGTTCATGAACAAAAGCATCTAGAAAATATTTTTGCAAATACTGGGGGAATTATTGCTACTCATGCAGAAGATGAAGAAAGATTACGGTCAAGGATACCAAAA
>MDSZ01164624.1_pt1 | contig 10640 bp, 5 predicted proteins | sample 811201 | NCBI WGS metagenome assembly MDSZ01 (sample SAMN05326647, study PRJNA326480) | marine metagenome | isolation source: seawater | place: Indian Ocean: North | collected 2010
AAGGAGATAATAATGATGGTCTTGGAGAAGCTGCTCCAGATGCAGTCGCTGCTGCTATTAATGATACTGTTGGATATGAAGCTGCAAAACAAAGAGCTGTAAAAGGTACTGCTGCTCAAGGTGCTGCTGCTGATATGATTGCAGCTACTGGTGATTTACCTCCAGAAATATCTGCTGCTATTGTTCAAGACCCTGCAACAGTAGAAGCTCAAATAGATAACGAGCCAGTAGAAGTACAAGCTGCAGTTGCTGCTTTACCTACAGAAGCTTTAGTATCTTCTCAAATGGAAAACCTTTTAGGTGGACTAGAAGAAGGACAAATACCTGTATGGGCTAAACCTGCAGTAGATGCAATGAATGCAAGAATGGCTCAAAGAGGCTTAGATGTTTCTACAGTTGGTAGAGATTCATTGTTTAATGCTATTATCCAATCAGCTATGCCAATTGCTCAAAGCAATGCACAAGCATTACAGGCTAGAGCTACACAGAATTTAAGTAATCAACAACAGGCTAACTTACAACAAGCTACACAAGAACAACAATTAAGAATGCAGAACTTGGCAAATCGTCAAGAGTCTGCGAGTCAGACAGCTCAAATGGCACAACAAATGAGTGTGTTACAAAGTCAATTTAGACAACAAGCTGTACTGACTACTGCTGAACAACAACAGCAAACACGAACACAAAACTTACAGAACCAACAAGCTGCTGCAGTTTTAAATGCACAAAATCAACAAGCTATAAATTCTCAAAATTTAGGGAATGATCAGCAGATGGAGATTGCTAATCTTCAATTAGAAGCTCAAATGGAAGGAGCTAACCAAACTGCTCAAAACCAAGAGAGATTAGCTGAGATGCAAATAGCTGCAGACTTCTTAGCGAAGAATGCTGCTTTCCAACAGGACATGAACAAAGCTAACTTATCTACTGAACAGCAGATGAGATTGGCAAACCTTACAGCTTTAAATCAAGCAAGTTCTGAGAATTTAAATGCTGCTCAACAAACAGAGTTAGCAAATCTTAATTCTCGTATGAACATGAACATTAAGAATGCTGAACTAGCAAATGCTATGGGTATAGCACAACTTAATGTTGATCAACAAACAGCCATGCAAAATGCTAACATGGTTGCTAAAATGGATATGGCTAAGTTTACAACTGCACAACAGGTTGAACTAGCTAATAGTAAATTTATGCAAACTGTAACATTGCAAAATATGAATGCTGAACAGCAATCTATTATGCAACGAGCAACTGCAATGGCTCAAATGGATATTGCTAATTTAAATGCAAGAGAAAGAATAGCAGTAGAGAACGCTAAGAACTTCTTGCAAATGGATATGGCAAACTTAAACAATGAGCAACAAGCTAATATGTTAAAAGCTCAACAAGAGCAACAAAGACTATTATCTGATCAAGCTGCTACAAATGCTTCTAGACAATTTAATGCTACAAGTCAACAACAGACTGATCAATTTATGGCAAACATGGCAGCTCAAATGAGTCAGTTTAATACTTCACAATCTAATAACATGACTCAGTTTAACAATGCTCAAAAGAATGCTGCAGAAGCTAGACGAATCGGTAACGAAGCTGAAGCTAATAGATTACAAGCACAGCTAGATACACAGATAAATCAGTTTAATTCTGCTCAATCTTTTGAACTTGAAAAGTTTAATACAGCAAATGAAACTGCAATAGCTCAATCTAATGTAGCTTGGAGAAGACAAGCCAATACTGCAGATACAGCAGCTATTAATGCAGTCAATCAACAGAATGCCCAGAATGCGTTTGGATTAAGTGCTTCTGCTCAAAACTTCTTATGGCAAGAACTTAGAGACCAAGCAGACTTTAATTTTAGACGATGGGATAATGATGAACAACGTAAAGCTAATCTATTGATTGCTGCTTTAGGTAACGAAACAGGAGCTGGTAAAGACAGTAACTGGAGCACTAACCTAAATGCAATTAAGAGTTTAGTTGAAGGTTGGCTCGATTAATAGAAAGGAATAGTTATGGGATTTTTAAGAAAAATTGGTAAGAAAATTAAAAGAGCTTTTAAAAAGATAGGTAAAAAAATTAAAAGAGCTTTCGGTAAAGTTGCTAAATTCTTTGGTAAACTAGGACCTCTTGGCTCTATTGCTTTATCTTTCCTCTTACCCGGAATAGGGTCGGCAATATCGGGGTGGTTCTCAGGACTACCTGCTGGTAACTTTATAAAAATTATTGGTGAAAAGATGATTGCTGGTGCTAAGTGGGTTAAAGGAAAAGTAGGAGTTGTTTTTAATAAAGTTACTGATGCTATAGAATATGGTATGAATGCTGTTAGCCGACCATTTATAAAAGAAGGAGCTAGAGGTATGGGAAGTGCCTTTAGAGATTTTGTAAGTGATGTAACTGGAGGATTTATTGACCCATCTGAAAAAGGAAATATTTTTGATAAAGATTTAGCATTAAAGACTTCTGATGGTAGATTAGTAAGTGATTTAAGCAGAGACGAATTAAAAGCTTTGGGTGAAAATGAAATGAAAAGATTGCAACAACAAGCAGCAGCTCCAAGAGCTAGAGCTTCATTTTTAAAAGAGAATTTAGAAATTAGAAAGGCTGATGATTTTAGTGACATTAAAACTAAAGGTGGAGAAAAAATAATAAATAATCAAGATGGTACTTATCAAGTTTGGAAAAATGAAAAAGCTTATGATGAATGGCAAACTGGTAAATATGGAAGTACCGATATTGCAGATACCGTTTCGGCTGTAACTCCTAAACCTGATGAATCGTATAGTGTTTTAGACGGAAAACCTAAAGACGATATGACTACTAGAGAATTTATTGGTGGTAGTGATGAATATAGTGCATATAAAAAAATAAGTGCTGTGGGTGCAGTAGGTCAAGGCATGGAACAAGAAGAACAAATGTATGCCAGTTATTTAAATCAAAAAAGAGGTTACTATACAGATTTAGCATTAGCAAATGCTGATCAATATAGTGATAGAAATCAATATGGAAATGCTCCAAGATATCCCCAAGCTTCTTTTGTTGACCCTGCTGATTTTCAAATAGGACAAGATTTAAATCAACAATACTTATCATCAATAGGATATTCTTTTGATCCTAGACAAGCACAGATTAATGCATTTGATGTAGGTGGCTATGGATTTAACTTTCAAGATTATGTAGAAGCAGCAGATGCAAGATACGGAACATAGGAGTAAGTAATGAGAAAAGACCCTAACATGATAGCAAAGGAAGCCGAGGTTCATTTATTTGAAAGACCTATTCCCGGACAGTCTTTAACAAATAGTCCAGAAGAACCTTATCCTTGGGAAACACCACCTGAGATTACATCTGTCAGAGAGGGTACTGAAAGAATTTTTTTAGATTTACTTAAAGATGAAAATCTTGTAACTGTTACAGATATGATGGCAGAAGGAACTCCTATTGATGATGTAGCTTCTATGTTATTACTGACTGGATTTCAAAAAGGTAAATGGAATCCTGATATGATGTTACAACTCATGGAGCCAACTATGTATATGTTGTTGGCTATTGCTGAAAAGACAGGTATTAGACCTGTACTTGACAGACCCGGAGAATCTGAACCAGAAGAAAATGATGAATTTAATGCTGATAGAAACTTTGAAGCTTCAGAAGATTCAAAAAATTATGTAGGTAAAGGTGGTAGGTTTCAAGATGTTGTAGTACAAAATATTAATCCAGCATCTGTAGGTGGTAACATACAACAAAAATTAGAAGAATTAGATTTAAGTAAAACAAGAGAAAGCATTTTACAAAAGAAAAGACCAGAAATGCAAAACGAACAAAGTTTATTAGGTAAAACAGGAGTCTAAGAATGGCTGACAATTTTAGTGATATAATGAGTAACTACAAGAGCATGAGTGTAGAAGAACTCGGTAACTCTTTATTAAAGCGACAAGAAGACATAAATAAAAGAAATGCTAAACGAGCTAGGAAGAATGAACGTATTCAACAAGCTTTGGCTCTTATGCTTACTGGTCAGGCTGTATTTAAAGGTGCTTACAAACGTAGAGAAGAAGAACTGAAAGCAGCTCAAACTTGGGAAGCTAGAGATAATGAATCACAATCTGCACAAATAAATGCATTGAGTAATTTAATGCCTGTAATACCAGAAAATTTTCATGAGGATAAAACTGCCGAAGAAAGAGCTGCATTATTTATGGCTAATCCAGAATATCGCAATCGTTTAAATGCCAACATGAGAAATTATATTAATGCTAATTTAGCAAAAATTTACCCTGCTGATATGCAAAAATTTGAAGGTACAGCAGCTTATAGTAGACTTGTAAATCAAGCTGGGGTAGAAATAATGACTAACTTTTTTTCTAAAGATGACCAAGGTGTAGAAAGATGGAAAAATTTTGATAATCAGTTAAGACAGATTTTTAACGAAAAAGATATGGATCGTTTAGATTTATATTTAAAAGGAAGTACATTAGAAGAAACAGAGCTTAGTGATTTTGAAGCACAAACATATGCAGCCATGAAAAGACAATTAAGAAATAAATCTGATATTGTTGGTGGACTTAAAGAAATGTTTCAGCGTTTTTCTAAAGATGATAAAGCAAAAGGTGGTATAGGTTTATTTAGTACTATTGATGAGCAACATTTAGCATATCCACAACTAAATGAAGTATTAGATGCATTAGATTTACGAGGTATTGTAATTCCTGCATTGAAAGAAGGTATTGCTGAAATGTATTCTTCTCCTACTTTTTATCGAGATGCAGCTAATTCAGAACAAAATGCAGGTTTAAAAACAGCTATAGAAACTGAACTGGGAAATATGTCTCAACTTATTAAGTCAGATAAAGTATCGTTTGATTCAGAAGGTTTACTTAGAACAGGTTTAGATCAATCATTTTTACCTGATAGAGGTGCTAGAGCCAAAGATAGAACTAATATAGTAGTAGAAGAAGATTTTGAAAAATTTGTTGAGTGGATAAATGAACAAGAAAATTCTGGAGTTAAAGAAGACTATTTAAATGAAGTAACTGGACTTATATTAAGATTAAGAGAAGACCCAAATCTTGCAAGAAGTTTATATTTTCCTTTTGCGAAAGATAAAGAAGAACTTGATAGATTTGAAACTTTAATTCAAGGTGAGCAGTTTGCTCGTCAGTTTGCAATTGCATTAGTAGCTAAAGAAAATTTTCAGTATGATAATATAATTAGACCCGGAGATTGGGATTCATATCAAAGTCAAGGTTTAGATATGGCTAGTTATAGACCTTCTGCTGAAATGAATGTTTTACTTGGAGCTTCTAAAATTGTTGTCATGCAAGATAATGATGGTAGAGATAAGTTTGTAGGTACAGACGAATATAATGAAGCTCCTGACAGAATAAAAAAACTTCTTTATGACAATACAATTCGTAGTATTATTGAAGCACCAGAAGACAAACTGAGTGAGCTAGAAAAGCAAAAAACATTAGATAACTTATTTACTAATTTACCTAATCCTAGAGGTTTAAACCAAGTAGATTATCTTCAAAAAATGGCTGAAGAAAGAGCAGCTTACAATCGTATGATAATGGCAAATCCTATGGGTGGTTATGCACTTCCAAGTATGATACAAGATACACCAGTAGCTGACTTCTTAAAAAAAAAAGATTTAACTAACCCTACTGAATCTAATATTGAGGTTTTATCTAAACCTTACACTACAGAAAAGATGAATGAAAATATAGTGTCAGATGCATTAGATATTGCTACGTCTATAAGTTCTCAATCGGATGCTTATAATCAAACTGTTAAAAAGTTTTTAATGATGACATCTAATTATGAAAGTGATTTTGGTCAAAATGAAAATACTTTTAGGACTGATCCAGATAGAGCTACAGGTTTTACACAAATGATTCCTAATGAATCTATTTTAGAAGTGAAAAGAGTTTTAAATCCAGTAACTGCTGATGGTGTAGGAGCAACTGTTCGTAAATATAATGAAATGATTATAGAAAAATTAGGTCCAGAATATGATTTAAATAAAATAGCTGGTGATTTAAAAGTAATTGATAAAGATAATTATGAATTAATTAATTATAATTCTAAAGATATGGAAGACCCTTTAAAACACGCATTAATGGCTAGAGCTTATCTTTTAAGATTACCTACTTTGCCTAATGATGAAGAAGCGTGGGGGCAATATTATCAAGATGAGTGGAATACAGGTGATGATTATGGAGACCATGTTGCTAGATTTAATTTTAAAAATAGCATGTATCTAAGAGCAGCTAAAGAATTTACAAAAGATATGTTAGGAATAGACTAATATGGCTAATGAACTAAAAAGTTTTTTAACGTACCTAGAGGAAGATAAGTTACGTCAAGAACAAGAACAACCAATTGTAGAAGATTTGACAGCTTATAAACAGTTTGACGAATCTAATTTTGATGTTAGGCGTGAAGAATATAAAGATATTATATCTCCTAAATATACTACAGAACAACAAAACCTAGTATATAAACCTAAAACTGGTAAATACACACTTACACAATTAGAAAATGATCCTGAGTTTTCAAAGGTTGCTAACAGATTTTTAGAAAGTATAGGTAGAGATGAAAACATCTTTGAATACTTACGAGATGCAGACTACAGCTTAAGTGCTGCTGCTGTTAGGTCTATTGAAGCTAACAAGTGGACAGCCGAACAAGCTTCTGATTACATGTATCTAAGAGAAGCCTTTAACAATGCTGAATTAGATGGATTCAAAGAAAGATTTAACTTTGTTAAAGACTTTACAGTTGATGTAATTAGTGACCCTGTTAATATTCTAGCTGCTTTATTTGCAGCTCCTACTTTAGGAGGCTCATTAGCTGCTAGAGGTGCGTTAGGTGCTGCTGCACAACAAGGTGTTAAAAAATTAACAGCAGCTCAATTAGCAAAAAGAACAGCATTACGAAAAGCAAAAACACTTAAGGCTGCTAAAACTGGTGCAACAGTAGGAGCTATAGAAGGTGCTGCATGGGCTGGACCTCATGAATATTTTTTACAAGATATTGATGTAGACTTAGGAGCAAGAGATGAAATTGATCTTGGACTTATTGCAGGTACAACTGTTTTAGGTGGTGTCCTTGGTGGTACTCTTGGAGGTGGATTAGCAGGTGTAGCAGGATTTAAAAACTCTAGTTATCTTAATAAACAAAAGTTTAAATATGCTAACGAAACAGAAATTGAAGATATTGCTAAAGCACAAACTAGAAAAGAAGTAGAAGAAGACTCAGCATTTGAACAGGTTAGACTCAAAACTTCTCAACTCCTAACTAAAATAGGAGTCAATAGAAAGAAAGCTGATAAAGTAAAAGAAGATGGTTTAAATAAGTTAAATATTTTTATAGGTAACTCAATAGGTAAACCAACTACACAATTTTTAAATAGACTAAAAGACTCTGATACGCTACAAGAACTACTAGCTAAATTTAGATATGATTATGATCATACTTTAACTGGAGCTAAAGACTTAACTGTTAGAGAAAAATCATATGGTTTGGTAGTACAAGAATTGCATGGTAAATTTTTAGGTGGACTACAACAAGCCACTAAAAAATTAGACCGAGTAGGTATTCGTGGCTTTTTAGGATTACATTATGGTAACAAAATTGATACCAATATAAATGACCAATTAGCTATGATGCTTCGTGATACTGACTTAAATATTAAGACTGCTGAAAAACTAAGGAATGGTACATATCAAGGTAAATTTAGAGTAAACGATGAACTATTAGATACTTACATTGATATTAAAAAACTGTTGAACGAAGGATATTCAATGGGTAAAGAGTCTGGATTGTTCTTAGACTCTACAGGATATATGGCTGGTTACTTACCAAGATTATTTAACTATGATTACTTACTTAAGAATCGAGACAAGTTTGAAGATATTTTAATTAAGGCAGGACACGCTACACCGGATAATACAAAAACACCAATTAAAACTTTTGATAAAGCTGGAAAAGAAATTAAAGATGATATTGAAAGATTTGCAAAAGGAGATAGGGGTGTTGATGTAAATACTTTTGGTAGAGATTTCTTAGAAGAAACCGGTGGAGATATGGCAGAAGCACAAAAACTTAAAGCTGTTCAAATTGTAGATGATATGTTAGCTTATAGGTCTACACCATTTGAATTAAAATCTGCAGGTCAAGCTCCGGGAAGAAGTGGTTTTATTCAAGCTCGAAGATTTAAAAATATTAAAGATAATGATATTGCTGAGTTTTTAGAAAATGATGTTGAGCTTGTACTAGAAGATTACTTTACTAATTTATCTCAAGGCATAGCTAGAACTAGATTGTTTGGTAAAAGTATAGATGATTTTGAAAAAAGATTTATTAGAGATACAAAAAATAAAACAGGAATCTTTTATGAATTAGTAGCTTCTGGTAAAAAGAAAGGACTAACAGAAAAAGAAGCTATTAAAGATGCTGAAGCTGTTGCTGATCAATTAAGATATATGCATAGACGTGTGACTGGTATTGAAAATCCTACGATTAAAAATAAAAACTGGGCATGGTTTAATGATTTTTTAAAACTATCACAGCAAATGGCTCACCTTCCGTTTGCAACTTTATCAAGTGTAACAGAGCCTTTTATTCTTTTTAGTAGAGCATCTTCTGGTGATGGATTTAATGTTGCTAAAGATATTATGACATCTATTGGTAAAGAAACTGTAAACATACTGGATAGAACTGTAAGAGGAATTCAGCGTTTATCTGGTAAAACTACAAAACAAACCGATGCTCCTGTTGGTAAATATTTTGGTATAAATGAATTAGATGATAAAGATTGGATGGAATTATTTCAGACTGGATTAGGTTTGGAACAAGCCATTCAAGAACGAATAGCTGGATTAACTGGTGAAGCTATGCAAACCACTACTATGAAAAATATGTCTAATGCATTTTTTAAATCTACGTTACTAACTCAATGGACAAAAGCTGTTCAATTGGCTTCGTTTACAACAGGTAAAAGATTAATTAAACAAAGAGCTGAAGCTTTATATTTACATAAAAAAGGTCAAAAATTAATACAGCTTACTGGTGATAAACGAACATCAACTACTAGATATTATAGACAACAATTGAATGATCTTGGTATTGATGTAGATGAAGCAATGGCTTGGTATGAAAAGTCTTTAGACAAGAACGGAGTCTTTAGACAAAACCTAGCAGAAGCCCAGGATTTTTATGGTAATCAATTGACATCTGGAGCTAATAGGTTTACGAAAGAAGTTATTTTAAATCCAAGTACTGCAGAAGCTAATAGACCTTTATGGTTCTCTAATCCTTCTACCCAACTGTTAGTACAGTTTGCTGGATATCCAACAGCATTTAACAATACAGTTTTAAAAAGATGGATCAACGAATCATATCAAAACCCAGCACAAGTTGCTCCTAAAGTTGCAATGACAGGAATAGCTATGGCTACTGTGGCTCATTTAGGTAATACTATTAGAAGTAGTGGTCAAAACTATTATGACTACGAAACTGGCGAAAGGGTAGATGATTCAACATTGGTTGTAGAAGCTGTTAGAAGGTTTGGGGGATTAGGTCCTTTTGACTATGCATATAGATATGGTTCAGATGCAGAGAGAGGATTGACTGGCGTACCGGCTTTATTGAAAACTTTTGCTGGACCACTACCACAAGATGTTATGGATGCATTTTTATTTAGAAGAGGTTGGGCAGAACTTGGAGTTCAAAACTTACCTTTCTATGGAGCTTATGATTTATTTGGTGGTGAAGGAACTCGAAAAGCTTTAAGAACTAGAGCTAGAGAATTTGATAGAGGACCTACAGAACCTAAAGAAGAAAAAAGAAAATACTACTATGCAAAAGGTGGATTAGTTTTTAATGTACCTAATGTTAGTAACGAACCTGATGAGGTTAAAATGCGAGGAGTAGATGCCACTTACAATGAAGTAGCTGGTGTTATACTTGAAGATGAAGAGGATAGAGGCATTACAAAACAAATGGAGGATTTGTTAAAATGAATATAGAAGAATGTAAAGAACAAATTAAACGACACGAAGGTGAAGTTTTAGAAATTTACGAAGATAGTCTCGGCTATAAAACTCTTGGAATCGGACATCTTTGCCAACCACAAGACCCAGAATATGATTGGGAAGTTGGTACACCTGTCAGTCAAGAAGTAGTTGATATGTATTATGCAGATGATTTTAAAAAGCATCACATAGAAGCTATCCACGTATTTGGTGTTGATGAAGATTGGGATGGTTTACCAGAACCAATTCAACATGTACTTGTCAACATGTGTTTTAACTTAGGAGGTTCTAGACTTAAAAACTTTAAGAACATGTTAAGAGCTTGTCGTAGGCATGACTGGAAAGAAATGGCTGTGCAAATGGAAGACTCTAAATGGTTTGGACAAGTTGGTAGACGAAGCAAAGAACTACAAGAAATGGTACTAGGAGTATGAAATGAAAGGACTATTAAAAAATATAGTTGGAGCTGTTGCCCCTACATTAGGAACTGCATTAGGTGGACCTATGGGAGGCATGGCAGCAAACATGATAGCTGATGTATTGGGAGTACCTAATACACCAAAGGCTATAGAGAAAGCTGTACAAGAAGCTACACCTGAA
>MDSZ01266231.1_pt1 | contig 10640 bp, 5 predicted proteins | sample 811201 | NCBI WGS metagenome assembly MDSZ01 (sample SAMN05326647, study PRJNA326480) | marine metagenome | isolation source: seawater | place: Indian Ocean: North | collected 2010
ACACCTTCTATACCATTATATATGTGTTCTGCCATTTGGGATAAAGACAGTTCATTACTAAAATATGCCATATTGGGACCTGGACAAATAGATACGCCTTGACTTTCTTTAGTTTGAATATCATATTTAAGCATTGAAGTTGCAGCAAGCCCCATACATAAACAAGTTTTCTCAACAAGCTCTTCTGAAAAACCATTTTCTTTAATTTTATTTCTTTGATATTGTCTTGATGCCGTACAAACTCCCTGACTTCCATAATCATTACTTAATGCCAAATATCTTCTAGGACATGTACTTCCAGGCTTTCCTTCATTAATCAACTCTATTCTTTCAATATCTTTAGAAGCCCCTCTTAAACTGTTAAATGGCACACCTAAAGGAGAAATATTACTTAAGTATAAGTCACTTTCTTTAGCTGAAATTAATTTACTCATCGTATCTTTATCTACCGCTGTAACTTCTGGAACCAACAAAAATGGTGTTCCCCACCCTACTGTATCTAAATTATAATGTGTCACTAAAAAATTATGTTCTTCAGGTGTCGCAACTCCTCCTTGTGCTGTTATTTTTACTTTTAATTTGTTTTTAGGGACAACCTTATTTTGATCCTCTAAAGCTAATTTGCAAATTGAATAAAGATCTTCAATTAACTCATCTCTCCTATCACGAAACTCTGCTAAAATTGGCCCCATTAAATATCCATCAGTAGCAAAAGCATGTCCTCCACAATTCAATCCTGATTCAATCCTATATTCAGAAACCCAAAGTCCTTTCTTCGCTAAAAACCTCCCCTGTATTAGAGCAGATCTATAATCTGATACTTTTAATATAATCTTCTTCTTAATATATCCATTTTGATCAGGAAAAAAATCATTAAAGCTAGCAATATAACCATATAAACGCGGATTCATACCAGCTGAAAACACAACAGATGAATCAAGATCAGAATTTGCATATCCTCTTAAAGCAGCATGTGCATCATTATATTCTGATGGCAACTGTTCTCGCTTAAAGTAATTGGTCTTATCAACCTTTGTCATAATATTTACATCTATATTGCCAAATGTCAAATTATTTTTTAACCAATCAGATAAATTATCAAAACAAAAAGAAGGACTAGAAATAAGTTTCTGAAATTCAAACTTAATATTGCTAGTATCAGGGAGCATACTAAAATGTTTTTTAATCTCATCAAATTTATCTGCGGTTGAAGATATAAAATCATTAAATTTTGTTTCAACTAATTTATTAACCATGTCTAAATATGCAGTAATTCTTTCTGCTCTATAATCCTTAGTATTATTCTTGATTTCAACATAAGATATGTCATGAATTTCACTGTAAAATTTTCTTAATCTCTCTAAAAGAACATCATCAGCTAAAGCAATTACTGAACTAATCCCAAAATGTGCTACTTTTAATGGAGAGTCAGCTGTAAAAGCTGTACCCATGACTGGGATATGAAATGTGTGTTCTGTAGACATGTAAAAAAATGAAATGCAAATATAACTAATTATCTTTCACAACAATCTGCAATGTATTTCTAGTTTTTTGTTCTAACAAAACAGATTTATTAAGAATTAAGTTAGTTACTGATTTATCTGTATAATACCTTATAGTATAAAGAATCAATTTTTCATTATAAAATACCTCAAAATCTTCTTGCAGACTTCTAATAAGCTTAGGAATTTTATACTTGTCATTATCAACACAAATAGAAAAAGAAACTGCAGAATTTTGCATCATATTTACTTCTACTGAATATGATGCTAATAATGAAAATATCTTACTCATATGGTTTTCTACAATAAAAGCCAGTGACCTGTCAGAAATTGAAATCAAAATCTGATCCTCCTTTATTATATATAATGGCTTATTCAAATTAATATCTGCATATTCAAATATCTTTGTTCCTACAGAATCTCGATTTAAAAATGATTTGATATATAAAGGTATATTCTTCTTTTTGAGAGGCTGAATTGTTTTGGGATGGATAATTTTTGCTCCAAAATAAGCTAATTCAATCACTTCATCATAAGAAATTTTTTCTATCAACTCAACATCATTAAAATACTTAGGATCTGCATTCATCATTGCAGGAACATCCTTCCATATGACAAGCTGATCTACGTCTAATGCAAATGCTAAAATTGCAGCTGAGAAATCACTACCTTCTCTTCCTAGAGTCGTTGTAAAATTTTCAGAAGTACATCCGATAAAACCTTGTGTAATACAATGTTTGTCTTTAATATTTTTCCTAACTAAACCTATTGTTTCTTCCCATAATACTTTTGCATTTCTATAAGTATTGTCTGTTCTAATTAAATCACGTGCATCATAAAAACTGTTTTCAAATCCAATCTGCAATAAATATGAATGCATTATCTTTGAAGAAAGAAGCTCCCCAACAGAAACAATTTGATCATAATCATAAGATGGCTGATAATTTGGTTTTACTTCTAAAACCCACTCAATTTCAATAAAAAGATTATTGATCTCATTTCGAATATTATGATCAGGAGTAAATAATTGATTAATAATTGATTCATGAAAATCTTTTACTATTTGTAATTTTAAAAAAACATCTTTCTTTTCATTTACATAAGAATCTACTAAATCTTCTAGCATATTAGTAACCTTACCCATTGCCGAAAAAACAACTACTAAAGGCTGTTCACTATAAGTAAGTAAAATTTCTCCAACACACTTAATCCTATTAAGATCTTCTATTGATGCTCCCCCAAATTTAAAAACATGATACATTTCCAATAAAATTATAGTGACAAAGTAAAGATTATTTTCCTATCAAATACTTTTAATTTTTAGATATTTGCAATAAAAAAATGAAGATTGCACTTTTAACTTCTGGCGGCATCGCTCCCTGCCTATCTGCTTCAATTGGAAGATTAATTAACAATTATATGCAAAGTTACCCAGAAGCAAATATAATTGGATATTTAAATGGTTATAAAGGACTGCTATTAGGAAAATCAATTTCTTTTCCTAAAAACTTAATCAATAATATTGAAGATTTTTATCAATTTGGAGGAACCCCTATTGGCAACAGCAGAGTAAAACTAACTAATATAGATGACTGCATAAATAATAATTATATACAAAAAGATCAAAATCCACTTGAAGTTGCAGCAAAACAACTGATGAAAGATAAAGTGACAATTTTACATACTATTGGTGGAGATGACACAAATACTACAGCTGCAGATCTTTCAAAATATCTCAAAGAAAACAATTATAATTTAACCGTTGTTGGACTACCTAAAACTGTAGATAATGATGTTTTCCCGATAGCACAGACTCTTGGTGCATGGACTGCCGCAGAGCAAGGAGCAATATTCTTTGAAAATATAGTAAATGAAAATACAACCTCAGATCGACAACTAATTATTCATGAAGTAATGGGAAGAAATTGTGGATGGCTTACTGCAGCAACTGCAAGGAAATATAGAGAGAGACTAAATAATATACATTTTATTGAAGAGATTGGTATAACTAGAGAAAAATGGGATATTCATGCCATTTTTCTTCCTGAAGAAAAAATTGATTTTGATCAAGAATGTAAACGCTTAAAAAAAATAATGGATAGATATGACTGTACCAATATATTTATAAGTGAAGGAGCTGGCATAAACACAATCGTTAAGGAAGCTAAAAAAAGTGGAGAAACTATTTTACGTGATGCTTTTGGACATGTTCGTTTAGATGAACTAAATCCAGGCCAATGGTTCGCTAAAAAATTAGGTGAAAAGCTTAATGCAAATAAAATTTTAGTACAAAAAAGTGGCTACTTCAGTAGATCTTCAAAAGCAAATCAACAAGATATCAATTTGATTTTTGAAGTTGCTGACTATGCTGTTCAAGCAGCAATATTAGGTAAAAATGGTGTTGTTGGGTGGGATGAAGATAATAACAATACTTTGTCATGCATTAGCTTCGAAAGAATAAAAGGAGGAAAGCCTTTTAATACAAATCAATCATGGTATAAAAAAATGATGAACGAAATTAATTCGATTTAATTGGGACCACAAGCTCCTCTTATATCATATTTTGGCATACCAAAACAAACAAGCTCCTTACAATCAGCTTTAGAAACTGATAAAGTAAAAATCCAAATATCAAATTTAATTGGCTCTTCATTTTCTATAACTGCTAGTGCAATTGCACTAAAAAGCAACACGCCTCAAATATTTGTTTTTAGAAATAAAGAAGAAGCTTCATACTTTATTAATGATATGGAAAATCTTCTTAATAATGAAATATTCTTTTTCCCATCATCTTATAGAAGACCCTACCAAATTGAGGAAACTGATAACACAAATATTTTACTTAGATCTGAAGTATTAAACAAAATAAATCATAAAAAAAACCCAATTATTATAACATACTCCGAAGCTATTTCAGAAAAAGTCATAAGTCGTATAGAACTAAAAAAACAAACTATCACTTTAAATCAAAATCAAAATATAAAAATGCAAGATTTAGAAAACATGATCTGCAGCTTAAATTTTGAAAAAGTAGATTTTGTTATTCAGGCAGGTCAATATTCAATTAGAGGAGGAATATTAGATGTTTTTTCATTTGCAAATGAAAACCCCTTTAGGTTAGAATTCGTTGATACAAGTATTGAAAGTATAAGATCTTTCAATATTAACACTCAACTTTCAATAACAACTACAAAAAAGATTAAAATAGTTCCTAATACAGAAGCAAAAAAAAGTATAAATTCAAAAGTAAGTTTTTTAGAATATTTACCAAATAATTCTGTAATATGGGCTAAAGATGTAAAATATACTAAAGGTATTCTAAATAATTATTTTGAAAGATCAAATGAAGAATATGCCAAATCATTAGATAGCCCTATTAAACATTTAAAACCTGAACATTTATTTACAAATGGTAATGATTTTATAGATGAGTTAAAAAAATTTCGCATAGTTGAAAACACATACACACCATATTTTAAAAATCACAAAAAAATAGAAGTAAATACAATCCCAACAACTAAAATTAATAAGCAATTTAATTTGTTAAAAAAAGATTTTTTGATCAATAATAAAAAAGGATTAAGTAATATTATTCTATGTTCTTCAGAGGAACAAGAAGAAAGGTTGAAAACTATTTTTGAAAATACAGAAGAAGAGCTAAATTATAAATGTATACGCTTCTCATTACATGAAGGGTATATTGATTATACTAATAAACAAGCAATATATACTGACCATCAAATTTTTAATCGATATCATAAATTCAAATCAAAAACAAAATTCACAAGTAATCAGGCCATAACCATTAAACAACTTACTTCACTTAATATTGGGGATTTTGTAACACATATTGATCATGGAATTGGAAAATTTGAGGGGTTACATAAAATAGAAAATAATGGTATATTTCAAGAGGTTATAAAAATAACTTATAAGCAAGGAGATATTCTTTATATCAGCATACACTCTCTTCACAAAATTTCAAAATTTTCAGGAAAAGAAGGACTAGAACCAAAAATTAATCAACTAGGATCTCCAATTTGGCACAAAACAAAACAGAAAGCAAAAACAAAAGTCAAACAAATTGCTTTTGACTTAATAAAATTATATGCAAAAAGACAATCAAAAAAAGGATTTCAATTTACACCAGATACATATTTGCAATATGAACTAGAAGCTTCTTTCATGTATGAAGATACTCCTGATCAAAATAAAGCTACATCTGCTGTAAAAGAAGATATGGAAAAACCAACTCCTATGGATAGGTTGATATGTGGTGATGTAGGTTTTGGCAAAACTGAGATTGCAATTAGAGCAGCATTCAAAGCCGTAACTGACAGCAAACAAGTTGCAGTACTAGTACCTACAACAGTTTTAGCCCTACAACACTATAAAAGCTTTAAGAAAAGATTAAAAAAATTTCCTTGTAAGATTGATTATATAAGCAGATTTAAAACTCAAAAAGAACAAAGAGCAACAGTAGATAAAGTTGCTAATGCAGAAATAGATATTCTAATTGGAACCCACAGGATAGTAAGTAAAGATATTCATTTTCTAGACTTAGGTCTACTTATTATTGATGAAGAACAAAAATTTGGAGTAAACATTAAAGATAAAATTAAACTATTAAAAGAAAATATAGATACTTTAACCCTGAGCGCAACACCAATTCCTAGAACTCTACAATTTTCATTATTAGGAGCCCGTGATTTATCAATTATTAATACCCCTCCACCAAACAGACAACCCGTTGATACAATAATAATTGGCATGAATCAAGAAACTATTAGAGATGCTATTAGATATGAAATAGCTCGAAATGGTCAAATCTTTTTTGTTCATAATAGAATTGAGAACATAAAAGAAGTTGCTGGATTACTACAAAGATTATGTCCTGATGCTAAAATAAGGATTGGTCATGGTCAAATGGAAGGAAAGAAATTAGAAAGCCTTATGATTGATTTTATAGAGGGTGATTTTGATATCTTAGTTTCTACAACAATAATTGAAAATGGTGTAGATGTTTCAAATGCTAATACTATTATTATCAATAATGCACAAAATTTTGGGCTGAGTGATTTACACCAAATGAGAGGAAGAGTAGGAAGATCTAATAAAAAAGCTTTTTGCTATCTAATTAGTCCGGCTCTACATACTCTTTCGGAAGGAAGTCGAAAAAGATTAATTGCTCTAGAACAGTTCTCTAATTTGGGAAGTGGGTTTAAAATTGCTATGCGTGACTTAGATATAAGAGGCGCAGGAGATTTATTAGGCGCAGACCAATCAGGGTTTATTAATGATATGGGGTTTGAAACTTATCAAAAAATATTAAATGAATCAATAGAGGAATTGAAGCAAGAAAAATTCCAAGAGTTATTTTCTAAAGAAAAAAAATTGTTTTATATAAAAGATTGTCAATTAGATACCGATCTTGAAATTTTAATTCCTGAAACGTATGTAAGCAATGTAAGTGAAAGATTAAATCTTTATAAAGAAATAAATAATTTCACTAAAGAAATAGAAATAGAAGGTTTTTTAAACAGACTTAATGATCGATTTGGTAAAATACCTATAGCAATAAACAATGTTTGTAATGCTCTTAGATTAAGATGGATTGCTAAGGAAATAGGCTTTGAAAGAATTATACTTAAAAACAGTAAAATGTATGCCTACTTTATATCTCAATCTGATTCTCCTTATTTCAACTCAAAAATATTCCAACAAGTTTTAAATTATTTAAAATCTGATTCTAAAAATTGTACTTTAAACGAAAAAAAAGGCAAACTTTCTATACAAATTAAAAATATAAACTCAATTAAAGAATCTTTGAAAATTTGCAATAAGATCATTAATCAAAAGTAAATTATAAAAATATTACGGTCAAGTTATTTTGTTTTGCTATCAACAATAAAAAACAACTTATTAACAATCGTTTTTTTTACTTGTTAATCACTTTTAAATCATCTAGGATTTAATTAAAATTGCAAGTAGTAACATATAAATTAAGATGTCTGAAAAAAGAACCATCAAGAACGCTTTGATTTCCGTATTCCATAAAGATGGGTTAGAAGAGATTGTAAAAAAATTAGATGAATTAAAAATAACAATCTACTCAACAGGAGGGACTCAAAAATTTATTAAAAAACAAGGGATTGCTGTAAATGAGGTAGAAAATCTAACAACATACCCATCAATATTAGGAGGAAGAGTTAAAACCTTGCATCCAAATGTATTTGGCGGTATTCTTTCTAGAAGAGAATTAAAAAGTGATAAACAACAATTAGAACAATATAATATTCCTGAATTTGATTTAGTGATTGTTGATCTTTACCCTTTTGAAAAAACAGTTAATTCAAGCTCAAGTCAAGAAGAAATTATTGAAAAAATTGATATTGGAGGAATCTCACTAATACGTGCCGCTGCAAAAAATTATAAAGATGTTTTAGTTGTCTCAGAAATGGAGCAGTATGCTGAAACCTTAAGTATTTTAAACAATAATGGAGCGCATACAACGATTCAGCAAAGAAAGAAATTTGCCAGTCATGCATTCAATATTTCATCTCATTACGATACAGCTATTTTTAATTACTTTAATACAGATAAAACCCCTGTATTTAAGCAAAGCGTACGTAATGTAAAAACTTTACGCTATGGAGAAAATCCGCATCAACTAGGCTCTTTTTATGGAGATCTTGATGCTATGTTTGATAAATTAAATGGAAAAGAAATTTCATACAATAATTTGCTAGATGTTGATTCAGCAGTTAACTTAATTGCTGAATTTAACGAAACCACATTTATAATTTTAAAACATAATAATGCCTGTGGTGTAGCTAGTAGAGAAAAGCTTATTGATGCATGGAGAGATGCATTATCTGGAGATCCAATTTCAGCTTTTGGAGGTATCCTTATTACAAATAAGGAAATTGATCTAGAAACTGCCCAAGAAATAGATAAATTATTTTATGAGGTATTAATTGCTCCTTCTTTTTCAGAAAAAGCCTTAGAGCTTTTACAAGAAAATAAAAAAAGAGTTTTATTAAAACAAAAACAGATAGACTTACCAAAAACTCAATTTCGGTCAATATTAAATGGCATCCTTCATCAGGATAAAGATTTGAAATCAGATTCTATTTCTGACATGAAAAATGTAACAAAAATAACTGCTAATGAGACACAATTAAGAGATCTTGTTTTTGCATCTAAAATTTGCAAACACACAAAATCAAATACAATTGTATTTGCAAAAAATAAACAATTACTTGCAAGCGGAACTGGACAGACGTCGAGAATAGATGCTTTACAACAAGCGGTAGAAAAAGCTAAAAAATTTGGGCTTGATTTAAATGAATCTGTTATGGCTTCTGATGCATTCTTCCCTTTTCCTGACTGTGTGGAAATGGCTGAAAAAGAAGGGGTTAAGGCAGTAATACAACCAGGAGGATCAATAAAAGATCAGTTATCTATTGATTATTGTAACACTAAAAAAATAGCAATGGTGCTAACAGGAATAAGACATTTTAAACATTAAAAAATATATTATGGGATTTTTTGACTTTATGCAAGAAGCAATCGCAATCGATTTAGGTACTGCAAATACATTAATAATTCATAATGACAAAGTTGTTGTAGATCAACCATCAATTGTGGCAAAAAATATCAGAACTGGAGAAGTAGTTGCAATTGGTAAAAAAGCTCAACAAATGCATGGCAAAACACATAAAGAAATAGAAACATTACGCCCCTTAAAAGATGGTGTAATTGCAGATTTTCAATCTTCAGAACAAATGATAAGAGGTTTTATTGATATGATTCAAAAAAAAAGATCTATACTTTCTCCAGCTTTAAAAATGGTAATTTGTATACCTTCTGGAGTAACTGAAGTTGAAAAAAGAGCGGTAATTGATTCAGCAGAACATGCTGGAGCAAAAGATGTTTGGTTAATTCATGAACCTATGGCTGCAGCTATTGGAATTGGCATTGATGTACTTGAGCCAAAAGGAAATATGGTAATCGATATTGGAGGAGGGACAACTGAAATAGCAGTAATCTCACTAGGAGGTATTGTTTGCGATAAATCTATAAGAGTTGCAGGGGATGAATTTACTGATAATATTAAGAGCTATATGAAGACAAGGCATAATATTGCTGTGGGTGATATCATGGCTGAACAAATAAAAATCAATGTAGGGTCTGCTCTAACAGAACTAGAAGAGCCTCCACCAAACTATGCTGTACATGGTAGAGATTTGATGAGCGGTATTCCTAAAGAAATTATAGTAACTTATAAAGAAATTGCTGGAGCATTAAATAATTCAATTGAACAAATTGAAGAGGCTGTAATGAGTGCTTTATTTAATACGCCACCTGCTTTATCTGCTGACATTTATAATGAAGGGTTATATTTAACTGGTGGAGGATCTATGCTAAGAGGGCTAGATAAAAGGATTTCAAGAAAAACAAAACTACCTGTATATGTCGCGGAAGATCCTCTTAGAGCAGTGGCTCGAGGCACAGGTATTGCCTTGAAAAATACTGAAAGTTATACCTTTTTAATCCAATAGCCTATTAGAAAGAATGTATAACCTATTACGGTTTATTAAAATTAATCAGTTTTTTTTACTATTTATCATAATAGAAGGTTTTTCTATATTTTTACTAATAAATAACAATAGATATCACGCCAGTAAAGCAATTAAAATTAGTACAGAATATACAGGCTATATACATAATTATATCTCTTTATGTACAGAATATCTTTCTTTAAAACACATTAACAATCATCTATCTGAAGAAAATGCTAAGTTAAATTCTCTTTTACAGCAAGAAACAATCCTAATTGATTCTGCTATAGTTAATACAGATAAATACACATATTTATCAGCTAAAGTCATTAATAACTCTATAAATAAAAGAAATAATTTTTTTACATTAAATAAAGGTAGTAAACATGGCATAAAAGAAGGAATGGGTGTTATAACTCAAAATGGTGTTATTGGAATTATTCACTCTATAAGCGAAAGTTTTTCCATAGGGTTATCTTTACTACATAAAAAATCTTCTGTCAGCATTAAACTAAAAAAGAATAATCATAATGGTATTTTAAAATGGCCCGGTTTTGATTATAGGTCTGTAAGT
>MDSZ01101212.1_pt1 | contig 10639 bp, 8 predicted proteins | sample 811201 | NCBI WGS metagenome assembly MDSZ01 (sample SAMN05326647, study PRJNA326480) | marine metagenome | isolation source: seawater | place: Indian Ocean: North | collected 2010
AACAGTGGAGAGTTCTTAATTCAAGATAATCCGGACCATCAGCCATTCACCTCGATCACCGTATGGTGGAAGTTGCACACCTCGTCGAATTTGTTCATCCCCCTGCAATTAACCAGGACCTCGAAGCCCTGAGCACCCTCCTTCCTATTGACGACCTTGTGGGGTGCCTCCTTAGAGCAGGAGGGACACCTCAGGATGATGATGTCGCCGGTCTTCTTGCCCCGACTCATCCTCTTCTCGCGTGCCTGGGAACGCTCCTTCTTGATGCTCCTGCCCCTCCTGTAGAACTTGGCGTAAATCTGTAGGAAGATGCTGCATAGAGCCAGTATCGAAGAGAAAATCAACTCTATCTCCATAGGTGACTCGGGGAGGGACATGGAATGGAGGATCTTCCCCCCGTTGCCAATCAGACCCCCAGAGAGCAGTCCCGACATGAAGATGGGGACGACCTGCCTGAGGTACAACCTGAAGGTAAGTGTCAGGAAGGTGGTGGAGACCAGAAGGAGGCTGGAGAGCGCTGGATGGGAGAGCTCCGAAATCACTGGCACCTCTGAGAGGACTTCCTGCAGGTCTATCCCCCTCTCGTAGACGAGGTACTCGTAGCCTAGGACGATCGCGATGGGAGGGCCACCGACAACGATGTAGTTCTCAGCGACCTTAGGTAGTGTGTAGCCGAAAAACAAACCCAATACTACGCATATTATTTTCACCATATCTGGGGAGAGTTGGCCCGAGACAAAGAGGCCCGTAGAGTCAAGTGCCGGGATGGCGAATTCCGTCCCTACGACCAGGCCCAACAGAGCACCCACCACTCCGAATGCCCTGTAAATCCTGAGTCCCTTCCTGGGAACGAGGTTTGGCCTCACTGAAGCCATTACTGCGGCTCCGACATCGCTGGACAGACCAGACTTCCTGGGGGGGGCTTTGCCTGAACGCTCCGGAGCCCTTCCATAGCTGGGCTCCCAGAAGAGGTAGGCCCCCATCAGCATCATCGAGATTCCGATTGGCCCCTCCACAGAAGATGCTATGAAAACCGAGTTATTACGTATCCGCAAATTTTCATACAGAATGAGGTAATGGGTAGTGTTTCAGCCCCCCCTGCCTAGTTCCTCAGAGCGACCCATAGCAGCGAGGATCGCCTCAACGACTAGTCGGGAGTAACCGTTTTCCTCCAGATGAGAGATCGCGGCATCGGTGGTACCGCCTCGGGATGTAACCGCCTCGCGCAGTGAGGTTGGATCAAGGTCGGATTCCATGGCTAGGATGGCAGCGCCGAGGACGGTATGCAAGACCAGTCGTTCGGCCATCTCTGATGACATCCCCATATCTGTCCCACTCTGAATCATCGCCTCCATCGTATGGAATACGTATGCCGGACCGGTTCCGCTTAGTGCTGTGACAGGGTCCATCATCTCCTCTGGCGCCTTAAGGCAGACCCCAACTGAACTCAGTACCGCTTCCACCCTCTCGAAGTCCGGCTCCGTCGCATGTGAGCCTCCGCAGATTACGCTAATTCCCTCTCCGACCAGAGCCGGCAGGTTCGGCATTACCCGAATCACGGAGGGTTGGCCACCGAGACTCTCCTCGATCGACAGGGTAGTCACGCCTGCTGCGATGCTCATGATGGTCTGATTGGCATTAATCGAGGGAGAAATCTCCAACAGCAGGGAAGGCAAATTTTGGGGCTTGGACGCTAGGACGATCAGGTCAGCGTGTGCCGCGACGTGAGTGGCATCGATGCCGTCCACCACTCCAAGATCGTCGCAGAGGCGGCCCACTAGATTCCGATCTAAATCGCACACCATGACCGACTTTGCGGGAACCGTCCCCCTATCGATAATGCCACGCACCAGAGCGGCGCCCATGTTGCCCACCCCAATCACCCCTACAGCAAACTGCATATCTCCAGTCACGGGCTGTTAGGCATGGACATCCTATTTCACACTGACTAACTCAATCCGCAGATTACATCATCTTATTTGTCGATCTACCCTGCCACCAATATGGCCACTACCAGAGAAGATTACAGGCTGACCAGCATAGTACTTGTCGCAGTTCTGCTAATCGTCGGCTTGGTGCTGAGTGCGGTCGATGCCAATTCGGTCATCTTCAGAGGGCTACCCGCAGTCGCATGGTGTGCGATCATCGTCTTCGGAGTCCAATGGTTGGCCTGGATCCCCGCCTCGATCGGCCAGACCGAGAGGTTCTACGACCTGACAGGCGGGATGACATATCTCGCAGTTGTCTCTTTCAGCCTGTGGGCGGGGTCGGATGTCGAGGAGATTGGATCCAGGGAATTGCTAATCAGTGCTCTCGTGGCCATCTGGTCCGTCCGTCTCTCAGGTTTTCTTTTCCTCAGGATCCACCACAAGGGCAAGGATGGTCGGTTTGACAATCTGAAAACATCCCCAGTGAGATTCCTGGTCCCTTGGACCCTGCAGGGCCTCTGGATCTTCCTGACCGCCAATGTTGTTATCGTGATCAATAGTCAATCTGGCCCCTCGCCACCACTGGGAGTCTGGGATGGGATCGGTCTCGGAATGTGGATTCTCGGTTTCGGGATCGAGGTGATAGCAGACTCGCAGAAGACCAGGTTCAACTCTAATCCTGAGAATGAGGGGAAGTGGATAGATCTGGGTCTCTGGTCACGCTGCAGGCACCCGAACTATCTCGGGGAGACTCTGCTATGGGCTGGAATTGCGATCTTCGGAGTGGCTTGCTTAGAGGGGCTCGAGCGGGTCGCGTGGGTATCCCCTGTTTTCGTCTACCTACTACTGACCAAGGTCAGCGGAATACCAATACTTGACAGGAGGGCACTAGCCAGATGGGGCGAAGATCCCGCATACCGGGAATACAGGGAGAGGGTTCCCGCCGTATTCCCCCTCCTCCGGAGTAAGAAATAGTCACTCTTCTTCACCGATTGTAATGTTATCTTCTTCAATCAATTTCTTCATGAGAACGTAGTACAAGAGCCACATGAACAAGGCCCAGATGAGGCAGACACGCAGCCAATGCCAGTGGATTCCCGGTAGGAGCATGGAATTGACAGGGGATGGTGCTAGACTTGAAAGATTACCCGGAAATCTGTTGGTGCCTTCCTAGATTAGAAGTAAGGACGACATAATGTCAATATAGCAACCAATCGGAGTTGCATTTGCGATGGTTAGCATAGAGGATATCGGAAGGGCACAGAAAGAATGGGGCGATGGCATTGTTGCGATCTCTAAGGCTCACGCTGACGGGGAAGACTATGTTGGGGTGGCCGCGAATCACATCGATACGATGTACGGATACCAAATTGGGCCAGTCATGTTCAAACCTACCTTGGCTGCAATTGATCAGTTCCGTCCTACATTTGAATCCGCCTTATCGTACTTCGTTGCTTCGAACAACGCTTGTCCGGAGGACGAAGGCTTTGCCATAAAGGGGTGGAAAGAGGTGAGATTTGAAAATCACAAAGTGATTATCGATGGCCATAGAGCATTTGCGATGGGCAACTATTTCTTCACTGATGAAGAAGGAACGGAGGTAAAGGTGGAGTATACATTTGGTTATATCGAGGATGAAAATGCCAATATCAGGATCCAGCTGCATCACTCTTCCATGCCTGCCTCTACAGATTGACCTCTGGCATGTAGAGGTTGCCCGTGATTTACGGAAGATTTCAGTCAGAGGGAGAGTTGCCCCTCCCCCTGATTTTCGTATCATCTAGTTTGCGAAGTAAGTCTGAGGGCGTGCCACATTTCTCATTCGCAAGTGGTGACGTGGTAATCACGCCAGTATTCCGGCTAGCAATCCCTGAAGGGACCACCAGATATCCAATGTTTCTCTTAACATAAAAAATTCGATCAACAGGGGGGTTATCAAGACGTGTTTCCAACACGCCAATCACCAGAAACACGCCTTGATAACACATACGTCCATGTATGACTTATGATTAGAATGATACTGACCTTAATGATTGGATCGTACGCTGGCATTGCTGTCAGCGTCATGAGCTTCTCAGCCTTCCTAGCGTGACATCCACTCTTCCAAATGTTCGGAACCCGAGTTTTCACATAGGCCATACACAGGGCGAGATGTGTTGACATGACTCTGAGGGGAAAGAAAGTCGTGGTGCTGACTGGAGCTGGAATCAGCGCTGAGTCAGGAGTCAGGACATTCAGAGACAACAATGGATTGTGGGAAAGCCACCGTATCGAGGACGTTGCCACGCCAGAAGCATGGACTAGGGACCCTGCCTTGGTTTGGAGATTCTACCAGGCAAGGAGGAATCAATTACTGACAGTTGAGCCCAATCCTGCACACTTTGCATTGGCAGATCTGGAGTCGAGGGTCGGATCTCTCGTCCTAATAACTCAGAATGTGGATGACCTCCACGAGAGAGGGGGGAGTGTTTCCGTAATACACATGCACGGGAGGCTACGATCACTCCGATGTCAGGAAACAGGTCTCAGTGAAGTTAGAATGGACGAGCGGGACCTGGGGGATGATTTCGTTCTCTGTAATTGCTGTACGGTGGCTTCGCGGATGAGGCCAGATATCGTCTGGTTCGGTGAGATGCCCATGGGGATGGACGTCATTCAGGGAAAGGTCGAGGAATGTGACGTGTTCATCACGATAGGCAGCTCTGGACACGTCTACCCTGCTGCAGGATTGGTGAATCTAGCGAACTCGCATGGTGCTCACACCATCCTGGTAAACTTTGAGCTCCCCCTCAATGGCAGGGATTTTGACGAGGTGCACATAGGAAAGGCAGGCGAGATACTTCCGGATCTTGTGGATAATTGGTAGTGCTCGGAGAATCAAAAATCATATTTTTTTGAGATATTAATTCAGGTACTGCTAAATAATAATCTGTCATCACAAGGTCATGCCTTGTGACTGCTGTGACTGCGCCCCCTGCGGGCCTAGTTGTACTTGCGATGGATGCTGTTGAGTCAATAGCTAGATGTCGAGTTGAGCCCGAATTGTCCTTAGTCTCAAGCAACGCTAAATGGTTTCGAGAAATAATAGGTAACCTATTGTGCCTCCTTCTGTAGCGAATCTCATGTCTGGATGTCTCGAAAACTTTCCTAACGAATTGGAGCCTAGCTTCTCCTGCGTTTCTGACTCACTGTCCGCCGGACCGGCTTCGGGGTTACTGATTCTCGTAATCGGAGTTCCCCTAATCGGGATCATCAAAGCTTACTTGAGGAAGTTGCTTGACAATGTTGACTTCGATGAGGGTCTAGAGAACTTCCTATTCAGGATCGCTGGGGTCGCACTTTGGGCCTTGGTAATCCTGACTGCTGCAGACGAGTTCGGGATCAACGTTACCGGCTTAGTTGTCGGTCTGGGATTCATAGGATTAGCAGTTGCCTTCGCTGCCCAAGATACCGTGGAGAATGTTATCGCCGGAGTATTCATCATAATTGACAGGCCCTTCAGAGAGGGTGAGAGGATTCTGCTCCCCAAGAACTTGGGAGGTACCTACTCGAAGTGGGGCGATGTGACTTACATCGGACTAAGAACCACGAGAGTGAGGTCTACAGACGGAGTTCTGCTGACCATCCCGAACAAGCTTCTGACCAAGGACGCAGTGGCAAACTTCAGTCACAGCTCCGATATGGAGCTCAGAGTCAGAATCCGACTAGGACTAACCGCCACTTGGTCGAACGTCACCAAGGCTGAGGAAATAGTGAAGGACATCGCGGACAGCCACCCCGACATTGTGAGTAAGCCAAAGCCTCCAGAGGTTGTCCTGAGAGGGTTTGGCGATCAAGAAATAGTGATGGAGATTCGCTACTACGTCGACAATGCGCGGAAGATGAGGCCGTCAAAGTCGTTCTTTGTGACTGAGATACTCAGGAGGTTCGAGGAGGATGGCGTGACTCTAGCATTCCCGGTAAGGGTCAACATGAACAGCGATGTGGACCTGGAAGGCCTTGGGTTCTAATGAAAATAAGCAATGCACTGAATTCGGTAGTCAGCTAGAGCAGGAAAGCATGGAGCATCCGACTCGGTTCCTAGCCCATTCAGGCCTCTTACTGAACCATTTTTGCTCATTCTCGGGCTGTTCTTCATACGGTTTCTTTAGCATCTCGAAGATACCGTTGGCTACAGAATAGTCCTCATTCTCGGCAGCATCGATTGCTAGCTGGGCCATCCAGTTCCTCAATACGTACTTAGGATTGCCATTCAGCATCGCCTCCCTGTCGGGATTGCCATCCACTCTTGCCCACCATCTGGATAGCCATGAGCTCCACTCATTCTCGGGAATCTCATCATCGTTGTAGAATGCCTGAGACAAGTGGCTGACGTCTGGCTCTTGGGCGGTAGAAAGAAGCCTGAATAGGATAGTCATGTCAGTCTCGGTCAACTGCATCACTGATGTCAGTTGACTAACTAGCCCCCCATCCCCCTCGTGGAACCCGTCAAGTCCTAGTTTCGCTGCCCACATCCTGTTACTGTGCCCCCTGTAAGACTCGTAGTATGAGTCCAAGGCCTCGTGCAAGGACTTCGGCTCTTCCATAAGGGGGGAGATCGACTCCAGAAGTCGGGCGAAGTTCCAAGCCCCGACCTCGGCCTGCTGGCCGAACCTGTACCTCCTGGTTGCTGCATCTGTAGTATTGGGTGTCCAGTCGGGGTCGAAGCCCTCCAACCAACCGTATGGACCGTAGTCTATGGTGAGGCCATGGATTGACATATTGTCGGTGTTCATCACACCATGCACGAATCCCACGCGCATCCAGTGCGCGATCGTGAGTGCGGTCCTTTCGGCGACCTCCTTCAGCCAATCGATTAGTCCCTGGTCCGAGTCAGATGAGTGATTAGGAAAGTGTCGTCCGACGGTACTATCGACTAGAGAACGCAGAGTCTTCTGGTCCCCTGACATCGCGTGAATCTGGAAGCTACCGAATCGGATGAAGCTCTCAGCCACCCTACAAACAATCGCGCCTGGCTCGGGTGCTGGCCTCCCGTCGTACATCACGTCACGCATCACTTCCTCCCCAGTGGTGACCAGAGATAGAGCCCGGGTGGTCGGAACTCCCAGGTGGTGCATCGCCTCACTACAGAGGAACTCTCGGATCGATGACCGAAGAACCGCCCTACCATCCGCGAAGCGGGAGTAGGGAGTCTTGCCCGAGCCTTTCAGTTGAAGCTCCAGTACCCCCTGCCCGGTGTCAACCTCTCCGAGGGTGATCGCCCTGCCGTCTCCGAGCTGGCCGGCCCAGTTTCCGAACTGATGCCCTCCGTACCTCTGAGCATAGGGGTCCATTCCCGTCGCCTTACCATTTCCTCCAAGTAAATCCCCCTCTGCGACTTCGAGACCTAACTCGCCCGCCATCTCCTCCGACCACATCCTAAGCACGGGGTTTGGCATTGTCTCTGGATCAACCCTAGACCAGCATGCACCGGGCACCTGTCTAGGAGACCCCCCAGACTCCTCATCTCCTGGAGTTTCATCGAGGAAATGACTGGCCCAGTTCAACGAACCCAGTGACTTCTGTCCCACGATTTCGTGTCATGCTTGAGGCAATTGAAGTTGTGCATAACGTGAGACCGTCGTTTTATTGTATGTAAAAAATAAATTCACTACTAAAAGTCAGTTTTCCAGCCGAAGCCCATGCTCTATTGGAATAAGAGGCTGTTCGAGCTCTCCATGGGGGATAATGCAGAGGAGAAAGTTCGCAAGGCGGCGATAGCCTCAGCAGTACTGGGATTCTTCGTCCATATCGCGATATGGGCGCTTTCCAGTACAGAGAGGATTTCGATAAGTGGAGAAGCTTCGGAACTGGTCAGCTCACCCCTATCGGCTCTCTACACACCATTCTCCATACTTTTGGTCTACGAGGTCTACCAGCTTATCAGGACTATTCCGGATTCGTTTTCATCTTCAGTCGGAAAGCAGTACGAGATAGCCACACTTCTGGTAGTTCGGGACATCCTGAAGCGCCTTTCCGAGGTTGAGAGCTCCGAAGGTTGGGAGATTAGCTCCGACCTAGGATTCCTACTGGTAGAGTGCGGGGCATTCCTCGCGCTGTTCTACACCTCTCTAACTTACTTCAGGATCAGCAACAGTGCGGACAAGTCTGGAGGGATGTCGGATGATATCATAATTTTCGTTGAGGCCAAGAGGGGGGTTGCTAACACCATGCTTCTAGTTTTCTTGACAGTAGCAGCCTACTCCTTCTTGACATGGGTCGAATCTGTGCAAGAAGGAGGGGGCTCTGTTAGTAGGGTGATATTCTTCCTCGACTTCTTCACCTTCCTAATTCTGGCAGACATCCTGATACTATTGATCTCCTACTGGTTCTACACTGACTTCGGCAATCTAGCTAGGAATACGGGTTTCGTACTTTCAACCGTGATAATCCGCGTTGCTATTTCCTCGGAGGGCGTCTCGGCCATGGTTCTCTTCACCCTAAGTGGGCTCCTAGGAATTGCGATTCTAAGGATGTTTGACCCGAATGTCCCTTCTAGTGGTTTGCAGGTTGGAGAGTGACTTCATGCGTATCTCTGAACTTAACGACAGTTGAAATGGTGGACATGGATGCTTGAGCCATGTTGGATAGGCTAAACCTGCCTAAACATCTCTTAGAGAGGTGCATATTGCGTTCAGATGGAGTCACGGAGCCGTCATTTGTTCTCCACTGGATGCGCACAGCAATCAGACTCGACGAGTGCCCCACTTTCGACACAGCAAGGCACGCCGCGAACTCACTAGGGTTGCCCCTCCTAGTATACCATGGAATTGATGAGAGGTACAAGTACGCGTCATATAGGCATCACAGATTTCTCCTCGAAGGAGCTGCGGATGTTGCAGACAGGGCAGAGTCCCTTCGAGTCGACCATCTGGTTCACGTTTCCAGGGAAGGGAGCAGAGGGCCCTACCTAGTCGAGCTAGCTAAGGAGTCTGGCCTAGTTATCACAGACATGGTCGATTTGCAACCATGGGAGAAATGGGCTGGGAAAGTTAGCGAGGTCTGCTCCCTAGTGGAGGTAGACTCCCACTGCGTACTACCGAGGCCGGTTTTTGGTAAATCGATGGACAGGCCTTTCAGATTCAGGAAAGCAACGGAGGAGGAGATGCGTGCGAGGGTGACTAGGAATTGGCCCATAGTCAGGGACGAAGTTAGAAGGATGCCGGAATCCTGGAAGCCTCCTTTCGAAGCGGTCGACGTTCGCCTGGAGCTGTCAAAGGACGGGGGGGCGAGTCTCCTTTCGAAGTGCGATATCGATCCGACTGTAGTAGCTGTTAACGGAGTCACGGGAGGTTCTTCGTTTGCTATTGAGCATTGGGAGAATTGGTGCAAGTCGGGAATTAGGAGCTATCACATGAAGAGGAACAACGCAGCAGTTAGCGAGGGGGTTAGCAGAATGTCCCCCTGGATACACTATGGAATGATTTCTGTGACCAGAATAGTGCGGGATGCCGCTTCGATAGGAGGGAAGGGGGCGGAGAAGTTCCTGGATGAGGTGCTGGTTTTCAGAGAGCATGCCCAACACCACGTTCATGCGACAAGTAGCCCAGATGATTGGACCAACATCCCCGGATGGGCGATTTCATCTTGGAATGAAAGAAACCCGGAAATCTCAGATTTGTCCCCGATACAACTCGAGAGGGGGAAGTCGGGAGATCGGCTTTGGGACTCGGCACAGACGGGACTCGTCAGGCATGGAACTATGCACAACAACGTGAGGATGACATGGGGCAAGGCATTTGCTGGTTGGAGGGAGGATGCAGAAGAAGCGATGCATCTGGCCCTGGAGATGAATGACAGATTCGCACTAGACGGCAGGGACCCCAGCTCCATTGCGGGAGTCCAATGGTGCTTCGGGCTATTTGACAGAGCCTTTGGACCCGTTGATCCGATAATGGGGAAGGTCAGGAAAAGGCCTACTCACACACACGAGAGTCGCCTTGATATGGAATCCTACAGCAATCTTACGAGCGAGGCGACGGCAGGGGGTTCGATGGACATAGGAATCGTCGGCGGGGGCCTCTCTGGCATGTTCGCCGCGAGGTTGCTTTCCGATCTAGGTCACAATGTCACGGTTTGGGACAAGGGAGCCAGGATAGGGGGCAGGATGACCGGTTGGAAGAGCAACGAGGGTTACGATATTCACTTGGGAGCAAGGTCCCTAGACTCCATACCAAGATGGATGGATAGATTCGCAGACGAGTGGGAAAGGATTGGTTTAGTCAGACGCCAAGGAGATTCAATGGTTCCAATCAGACCCCTTCCAGAACTTCTGGAACACTTGTCCGAGGGGTCCTCCATCTACCTCGGCAACAGAGTAGTTGGGTTGGAACTGATCGAGGGGGGAATCGGAGTGAACACTGATTTCGAAGGAGATAGGAAAGTTTCCAGATTTGACAGAGTAATAGTAGCTATTCCATTAGAACAGGCTGCGGAAATAGCAAGTTACTTTGACGTAGATATCAATGGTGAAAGCGCCCCCTGCATTGTGTCGTGGGGGGCCTGCGATTCAATCCCCAATGAATTGCCAGAGGGATTCAGGGTCTACGATTTGGGCGACTCGTCCAAAATGGTGGAGTTATCCCCCGAAATAAGTAGCCAGATGATTGACATGGACAAGAGATCAATATCGAAATTTATCACAGATTCAATGGGCATATCAGATGAGGGTT
>MDSZ01120690.1_pt1 | contig 10639 bp, 9 predicted proteins | sample 811201 | NCBI WGS metagenome assembly MDSZ01 (sample SAMN05326647, study PRJNA326480) | marine metagenome | isolation source: seawater | place: Indian Ocean: North | collected 2010
AATGTCAGTAACGATTCATCCCGCAGTCGTGGTTCAAGAAGGTGTATGTCTGTCTGAGGGCATGCCAGATCGGCATCGGGGTATCAAGAGTGTTGGGGTGCAGTGGGGCAGATTTTTGCAAGTGGTAATCGGCACAATGGGTGAATCCTGTCGTTTGCTTTTTCGCACAAAAGTTGGTGTTGATTCGGTGAGAGAGGTTCTTGCTTCTCGGGAAATGCTCATGCCAGATGTTGGGCGTCTTCTTGGGTTTGTGAGCCGTCAGCAGAGTGGGTGGCATGTGAGAAGTCGTGAGCAACGGAGGGCAGCATGAGTCGTATTCGAATTGGAGTGGTTGGGTGTGGTCATTTGGGTGCAATACATGCACGATTGCTTTCGTCGCGGTCTGATGTTGAGCTCGTGGGTGTTGTTGATCCTTGCGAAGGCCCGAGGGGTGCAGTTGCCAAATCGCTTTGTTGTGAAGGTTTTGCGAGTCCAGAAGATCTCATCGGAAAGGTTGACGCTGCGGTCGTAGCAGCACCAACAGGGTTGCATGCACCGATTTCAATTCCATTGTTGGAAAGTGGTGTCGATTTGCTCGTTGAAAAGCCTTTGGCATCGACGGTTGAAGATGCTCGAGCAATTGTTATCGCTGCTCGACGGTATGGTCGGACGGTTGCGGTAGGTCATGTGGAGCGATTTAACCCCGCATGGAAGTTAGCGATGGATCACGTTGGAAAGCTGGTTGCTATTCAGGCGCACCGTCAAGCACCGTTCACCTTTCGTTCGATGGATGTGGGTGTCGTGCTCGACCTGATGATTCATGACATTGATCTTGTTCTTTCTCTTGAGCCGGGGCGATTGGAGAGTGTTGAGGCGCAAGGGTTCGTGGCAACAGGGGGACATGAGGATTTGGTTCGGGCTCGGTTGTCGTTCTCGTCAGGAATCATTGCGGATTTATTTGCCTCACGGATACATCCCGCAGTCCGTCGTTCTCTTTCACTCGTTTCGACAGGCAGCATTGTTGATGTCGACTTCAATGAAAAAACAGTGACAACAATGACTCCCTCATCCTGCGTTCGGGATGGGAGTTTTGTGGCAAGTGACATTCCGGTGGAACAGCGTCAGGCGATGAAAGACTCTTTTTTTTCTGAGATTCTTCCGACCCGCACTGAAACGGCGGTAGAGGCAAATGCAATTGCCTGTGAGCATGAGAATTTCCTTGAGAGTATTCAAACCGGTCAGGCTCCAGTGGTGCCAGCATCTGGTGGGGCTGCAGCCATTGAAATTGCTGGACGAGTGCTCGATGCTCTAGCTAAATCGCAGTTTGGTGCTTCGCAGGGGCCGGCGGTCGTGCCAATCGCCAGTGAATCGGTGGTTCATTCATTCTTAAAGCACCGTAAAACCGGTTGATTATCTGCATTGAGTCAGGCTAACTTAACTTCAATCCGGCCATCCAGTGTGCCGATAAAGAAGGTAGGATGGAAACAAGGCGGAGTGTTTTCAGCATGGTGTATCGTGCAGTCATAAGTGTGAGCCTTTCGCTCCTTCTCTTGGGCGGTGTTGCTGATGCAAGCGCTCCGCGTCGAAGTGAAGTTCCTCCGGTGGTGTTCGAAGGCTTTGGTCTTGAAGGCTTCAGCGGATCAGGCTCCATTGCTGGTCTTATGCGTCGCTCAATGTCTGCAAAACCGCCGGAAGCAATACCGTTTGATGTGAAGGTCCGAGGTCCTTCTGGCAAATCCGGTTCTACGCAACCACTTACAACTGAATTACATAGTCGAATTCGTGATCTCGACGTCAGTGCCGGCGTTATAACGACTCCCGATGTTATTCAGGATGGACTTACCAGATGGGTTGGAGGGCTGCGGTTTGAATCTGAGCACGTTGATGGTCGTGAAGTCATCGAATTTCGTACGTTCCTGCTCAGTACAGATGTCAAAGATGTTGTTCGCATTCAGGTTGGACCTCGTATTGAGCGTCGTTTGCGTCGTGGAGCCATACTCTTTTTCGATGGTAAAGCAGAAGCGCAAGCGAAGCAGTCTGCTGAAACAGGTATTTGGTCGCTCCCGGGAGGGGACACACGGGACACAATGGTTGGTGTAACAGCACGGACCGGAATCAGACGCTAGCCGGCCTTCGGAAAAAGTAATACATGGGTTTGTTCAACGGTTTATCCGCGTGAATGATCCGTCTTTTGGACCATCATAATCCTGGTTTGAGTTCGCCTAGGTGTTTCTGCTAGCAGATTTGATTCAAAAGGTTATGCCAGGTCTCTGTCCTGAAATAACACCAGCGCAATGAGAAGTGCAACTGTTACGTAGAGCCCAGCATAGAGGGAAGCCCATCCAAGATAATCCCAGGGAACAGCAACACCCCCAACAACTGCTGCTTCAATCGTGAAATGTTCAAGTACGGGCAAAAGTGTTGCAAACAATTGGCCAACAAATCGGACGATTGCAAATTTTCCAACGCTTGATTGGACGATCAGAGGTACCAAGTGCCCCAAAGCATAAATCATGAAGCAGATGATCAGATTCGGAACCATGCTCAGACGCGTGGAGACGGCAAGGCTTACGGCAGCCAGAAGAATGGTCTCAAGAAAAGAAAGCACCAAACCTGGAACGACGGTTATCATTTCATTGGCGCAATCGATCCATATGGGATCGGTCTTCGAACTCTCACGAGCATCATAGATAACCTTGAGGCTGGTCGTGGAAAGAAGAACACTCCCAAGAATGAGAAAAACAAGTGATGCGACCATGACAAGTCCAGCATATTTGCCGATGACAAATTGCCAACGCTTGACTGGTTTTGACAAAACAGTCATGGCGGTTCGTCCTTCAATCTCCTCAGAGACAGCAACACTTGCTGTCCAAACGACCACTAGCAAGGAGAGGACCTTGATGAGTGTCAGGCCACTGTCTTTCAGCATCTTTACGTCTTCACCGAATGTGTTGTATGGGATGACGATAAAAGCCACGAGTAACACTGCGCCTGCAATAAGGGCGACAGAGAAAATTGGCTGACCGAGCGCCTCTTTTGCGGTGGCTGAAGCGATCGCAGCCACCCTGCGAGGAATCAATCGGAACAACATGTACACAATGGCAATGGCAAGAAATACAATTGCAGAGATTGGGAATAATGCAACTTGAGTGTGTTCAGGCGCAACGCTCCATAGGACGGTGAGTGGGACTGCCGCATCCGATTGATTGGTTGCCTCAAGTTGGGCACGTTGGCCGAGGAATGGATTTGTTTCGCCCGAGGAACGTTCCCAGGTCCACGGCGTGTCAGCCACTAAATCAATATCTGGTGCCTTCGTTAAAGCAAATCCTTCAATGGCTTGTTGCGTGCGAACAACAATTGAATCAGAACTTTCCAGCGTGAGCGATTGAAGTTCCTGTGGGCGCAGGTCAAGTGGAATGGATTGAAGTTTTGCGTTTGGTTGTATTGTGATGGTCTTGGATACTTCACCTCCCGTTACCAAACGAACTAATGAACGAGACATAGATGGTAACGGAACGAGAGGAGTAAACGCGATGGCAACTGCTGAGAGCGCTACGAGGAGCCAGACGTAGGGCCCGAGGAAACCGTCTTGAAGGCTGCTCTTCGCTTCAAGTGCAAGTCTTGGATTGCATGCTCGCATAATCCCCCAAATGACAATCATGCTCACGATTGCAACACATGCACCAGCACCAAGAAGCCAAAGTGACGGAAGGGCCGTAAGCCAACGATTGGCAAAGATTGGAGAAATTGGCAGCACAACAACATTCCTATAAAAGAGAATCAAACACCCATATATCCTATTCTGGCTTCATTGAGGACAAAATGGAAGCGGTCTCTGGTCCGGCAAGGACAGTGCTCGCGTGACCATCGAGGGGCCAGCGTCGCAAGACGTCGTGGATTCCCTCCAGAGAAACCGATTCGACAATGCTAAGATCATCAGCAATTGATCGATAAATCTGTTCATGTGCCCATTCAAGCCCGATTGCAAAAAGCCTACGCCGCGGCCGTTCACCTGCAAGCACAACTCGACTCGATAATTTATTTCTCGCCCGTTCCCACTCGTCCTCACGAATGCCATGAGTGGCTGCCTCCCGATAAAGTTCAAGGATGCGCAGGAGAATCTTTTCAGTAGCATCGGCCGCACATGAAATTTGAGTAGCAAACACACCAGCATCAAGAAAATCATAATGTTGAAGAGAAGCATGTTCTGCAAAGCCAGAATCAACAAGATCCCAATACAAACGGCTGCCAGAATCATCTCCGAGCACAAGTGATAGCATCTTCGCCGCCCAGCGTTCTTCATCAGCAGCTGATGGTCCTGCGGTCATGCGAATAACATATTCAAGTGAGGCTGAATCACGCACGATCGCTTCGGTTGAAGAATGCGTTACTGCGGGTGGCGATTGGCGGCGTTCGGGCAACGAGACTCGTTCCCATGTTCCACATAGTTGTTTTGCAGACTCGACAAGATTTGGGAAATCAACAACACCACTTGCCGCTAAGACAATATTTTCCGGTGTGTAGCGCATGCGATGATATTCCCGCATGCGTTCAACAGGCAGTGCCTCAATGGTGTCAACACTTCCCAACACACTCCGAGCTAGAGGATGGTTCCCAAAGAATGAGGCACGACATCGATCATCAGCTCCAAAAGGAGGTTGGTCATCATACATGCGAATTTCTTCAAGGATGACGAGTTTTTCTGTTTCGAAGTCTTCTTTCCGAAGCGCGGGGCGCATCATTTTGCCTAATAAACTTACTGCTTGCTGTTGTTGATCAGGAAGCACGGCTGCGTAGTACACCGTGTCTTCTTCACTCGTGAAGGCATTTGCACTTGCACCCATCCAGTCAAACTGACGATTGATATCATCTGCTGAGAGGTCTTTTGTGCCTTTGAACGTCATGTGTTCGAGGAAATGGCTTACCCCGGCGAGGTCGTCGGATTCATCTCTGGCACCGGCACCAACAAAAAAACCAATACTGGTAGAAACGGCAGCATCCGAGGTTTCTGCGATGACCTCGAGTCCATTGTCGAGTGTTTCACGGTGAAATTGCATCGGGTACCTCCAGTGGTGTATTTCCCAATGAAACAACAGTCAGATCTGTCATCGGATGTGTCGCCAGGTGCCTTTCAATTGATTCAATCGACAGGTCGTCAAGCCGTCTTAATTCCTCTTCGAGTGTTCGGAGATGGCCAAGGTGATACCACTGTCGTGCATTCCCTCCAGCACGAGCAGCACTTGATTCCTGCTGCATGACAAGACCACTTTTGACTCGAGACTTGACGCGATCCAACTCAGACTTTTCGATCGAACCTGGTAGCCGTGCAATTTCCTCAAGCATAACATCAAGTGTTTCTTGGGCTCGAGCAGCTGTCGTGCCGGCATAGCAGATAGCCGAAGCAAAGTCTCGATGCGTTTGATATCCAGCTGATACGCTATAACAGAGACCTCGTTGCTCACGAACTTCAGTAAAAAGCCGAGAGCTTGACCCTCCGCCAAGAATTGCAAGAGCAGCCGTGATTTCATATGACGCATCATTGCGATACGGTGGAACCGACCAAGCAAGTGCAATGTGTGTCTGCTGAGAGTCGTGTGGAATATGTTGAATTCGAGTTCCACGTTCTTGGGTATCTATAGTCGCTTGCTGTTTGGTAGACCAATGACCAAACAGATCCTCAATTTGTTGAACAAACTTTTCCCACTCAATGCAGCCGGCTGCTGCGATAATTGTTCCGGAAGGACAGACGTGTTGATTCACAAAGGATCGTACGTCTGCAATAGACAAGTTTTCGACATCTGCCGACATGCCTTCCGGAGGCTGTCCCCATGGTGCAGGAAACATCAGTTTTCGCAAAGCTGAAATCACACGATGAGAAGGATCGTCTTCCATGCCGGCAAGGGTTTGAAGGACAACCTGCCGTGCTTTTTCGAGTTCTTTTGGGTCTAGAAGAGGGTGTTGCAAAATGTCAGCGTAGATAGGGAGAGCTGTTGCGAGCTGTTTTGCGACCATCCCTCCGGAGAAACTGGCGTGGCTTGTTGTGACACCCTGAGACCACTGGATGCCGGCTCCCTCGAGGTCGTCCACAATGCGGCGACCATTCCGATCACCAGCTCCTCGAAGCATCATTTCTCCAGTGAGTGTTGCTAAACCAGAGCACCCACTGGGGTCGTGTACTGCACCAGCTGGAGTATGAAAAGCAACAGCGACAGACTCGAGGCCGGGCAGACACTCAGCAAGAAGTATGATGCCATTATTAAGGGTTGCGTGGTGAACTGTCTGTTTTGACATTGGGCTGAATGTTCTTTTTCATTCAAATATAATGGTGAGACGGTTTAAAAAATAGCCGGCTCGGCCATCCCAGCCAGTTCAACTGAGGTATTCTTGGTCTTGAGATCTTTTGGATTCTTTATTGTTTTATACACAGTCTTATAGCGATGAAAGCCAAGACGTTTGTAGAGCTGGACCGCTCGTGAATTGTCAGATGTGACTTCCAGCGAGCCTCTCGTGATCGAATGCTGTTGAAGTCCAGCCATTGCCTGTTGAATGAGCGATGTCCCAAGACCAATTCCACGATGACTTGGGATTACGCCAATATTTTGAATCGTCCCAACATCCTCAGAAGAGCGAATCGTTTGAATTGTTCCGCACCATATCAACCCTTGAGGGCTCTGGTCCCATGCAATGAGCCATGTTGCTGATGATAGAAAGCCAACTTTGTTTCGTATTTCGCGCATGAGTCGACGACACCCATCAAGGTTGCCAAGACATGGGAACACGACCGCATCAATTTCATCACGAAAGCATCGATACTTTGTGCGAGCATGCTCATCTAAAAGCGAGTCATTCCACTCCACAAATCGATAGCCGGGGGGCAACGTGGCGGGGTGAGACGCCACTGGATTGCAGCGAAGGTCGACTTCCATGCGAAATCGCTTGTAGTACGTCGAACCCATCCGTTCAGCCTCCGCGGGTGTATGGAACTTCTCTGAAAATAAGAATGCCTTCTTTTTTGGTCAACTCACGGGTTGTTTTTTTATTTTTGCCCTTTTTTTGGCCTGCTCCCTTTGCCCAATTGCATAAAAGGAGCGAAAAACCCTAAGATTTTGAGGAGTCAAAAAATGAGTTTTGGTTATTCAAAAATTAGCAAATGCTCCGTTTTCCGTTTGATTTTGTCATTCTCGCTTGTTTTTGCGTGGTGGGAGCCGAATGCTGCTCGGGGTGTTGAGCGTCCAAATGTCGTTGCCACTACAACGGTGGTGGCAGATCTGGTTCATCAGATTGCTGGCAATCGTGTTGAGATTGATTGTCTGATGGGCCCAGGAATTGACCCACATTCTTTCAAGGCAACACCTCGGGATGCCGATCGCCTGGCACGTGCTGATATTGTTTTCGCATCTGGGCTTCATTTGGAGGGAAAGCTTTCAGTACTGCTAGATCGTCTTGCCCGTCGAACACAAGTTGTTCAGGTGACGGACTCGTTGCCAAAAGAAAAGCTTATTCGGGTCACGAAAAGTCTATATGACCCGCATGTTTGGTTTGATCCCATTCTCTGGTCGGAGTGCACGAAAAAGGTAGTCGTTTCTCTTGGCAGAATTGATCCTTCTGGATCGACGCAATTTGCGGATATGGGAGCGGACTATTGTCAACGTCTAGAAACGCTTGATCAGCAGATTCGTGAAAAACTTTCCACCATTGATCCAACGCATAAAGTCATCGTTACATCGCACGATGCATTTCGTTATTTCGGTCGTGCCTATGGCATTGAGGTTGTTGGTATACAGGGAACCAGTACAGAGAGTGAAACTGGCTTACACGATATTAATCGGCTTGTCGATTTGGTTGTAACCCGTCGTATACCAGCAGTGTTTGTTGAAACAAGTGTTGCTGATCGAAATATGACCGCACTCCGTGAGGGTGCTCAATCGCGAGGACATGTTGTACGTCTTGGGGGACGTCTGTATTCGGACGCTCTTGGTGCGCCGGGGACTGGGGCTGAGACGCTTGAGGGTGCTCTTCGGGCGAATGTTGATGTCATCGTATCCGGACTCACAGGTGAGAATTGACTGCTTCCGCTGCACCACCGCTGATTGAATTTCATGACGTCACGGCTGCCTACGGTCGCCGTCCCGTGTTATGGAATGTGGATCTCACAATCTCAGAACCATGTCTTTTTGGAGTGGTGGGGCCGAATGGTGCCGGAAAGAGTACGCTCCTGAAGGCGGCACTAGGTCTTGTGCCACTTGTTGGTGGGAACGTTCGTCTGTTTGGAGAACCTCTTCGTAATGTCCGCAAACGAGTGGGCTATGTTCCCCAGAGGGAAACGGTGGATTGGGATTTTCCGGTCAGTGTGATGGATGTTGTTCTGATGGGAACGTATTCACAAGTGGGCTGGTTTCGTTGGCCAGGGAGAAGGGAACGACAACTGGCAAAAGACTGCCTTGAACGGGTTGGTCTTGCGGATCTTGCCCGTCGTCAGATCGGTCGTCTTTCTGGTGGACAACAGCAGCGAGTTTTTCTTGCAAGAGCACTTGCTCAACAGGCAGACATATACCTTCTTGATGAGCCAATGGCCGGCGTCGATGCACGCTCTCAGGAGCAGATTCTTCACGTGCTCTCTGAGCTTCGTAATGCTGGGAAACTGGTTATTGTTGTGCATCATGACCTACGAACGGTACGAGAATGGTTTGATGCTGTTGCTCTGATTGACAGGCGTCTTGTGGCTGCTGGGGCAACTCATGAGACGCTTTCCAGAGAGAATGTCCAACGGACATACAGTGGAGTGGTCGATATTCTTGACGAAGTTGGGCATGCCGTCGAACGGCGGAGTCGCACGTCATGATGAATCTTTCGAACATGGCATTTGAAGGTCTATTTGCATACAACACACTCGTTGTCATGATTGGTACAGCTGCCGTTGGATTTGCGGCGGGCATGGTCGGCAGTTTAGGAGTGCTTCGGAAGCGAGCCCTCGTGAGTGATGCTGCTGCACATGTAACACTTGCTGGTGTGGCAACCGTTTTTGCTCTGACTGGAAAACGTGATTTACCCGTTCTCCTGGCTGGTGCACTGTGTGCTGCGATTGTTGGTGTGGCCGTGTTGGTTTTTCTTAAACGGTTTACCCGAACGCGAGATGATGCTGTGACAGCCATTGTCCTGAGCGTTGGCTTCGGTGCTGGTATCGCGATTGTAGCTGGCATGACTGCTCGGGGTGTTCCTGGAAGTGCGGGGCTTGAACATTTTTTACTTGGGCATACGGCTGCACTGACATCCGGTGATGCGGCACTTCTCGCGATAGTTTCCGTTGTCTCTGTTTCTGTAGTGGCCATGCTCTTCAAGGAAGTTTCACTGATTGCATTTGATCAATCCTTTGCGGCTGCAACGGGATGGCCAGTAGCATTTCTTGATTACCTGCTGGTGGTTCTGGTGGCAGTCATGGTCGTTGTTGGTTTACCGGCCGCCGGGGCTGTTCTCGTAACGGCGCTGGTAGTGATTCCTCCAGTGGCTGCGAGACAATGGACTGACAGGCTTGTCGTGATGCTTCTGGTGGCCGGACTTATCGGCATGGTCAGCGCGGTGGGAGGTGTCGCCTTGAGTGCTATTGTGCCTCGATTAGCAACGGGGCCAGTCATTGTTTTATTTGCTGCAGTGATATTTTTTGTGTCATGCCTTGTGGCTCCGAAGCGAGGGCTACTTGCTCGTGTTGCTCGTTCTTTGAGAAGCCAGGGAATAGCTGATGAGCATGGGTGAACTCTTTTCTGAGGTCGGTCCAATACATGGCTGGGCAATGGCTACTGCTGCTTTGGTATCGGTTGGTGCTGCAGCAGTTGGGTCAATGCTTGTTGTTCGGAAAATGAGCTTGTTAGGTGATGCAATAAGTCATGCCGTGTTGCCAGGTATTGTTGTGGCGGTCTTGGCTGGGGGACAACCTGGAGGGCCGCTTGTCATTCTGGGGGCAATAGTAGCGGCGTTACTTACAGTCTGGTTGACGCATGTGTTAAGGCGTGGGGTTGGCTTAGCTGAAGATGCCAGCACCGGTGTTGTCTTTACCACTTTTTTTTCTATTGGGGTGATCCTTCTTACGTCTGTTGCATCTCAGGTTGACCTCGACCCCGCATGCGTTCTGTATGGGATTCTTGAGCTTGTCCCGTTTGATACGGTGACCCTCTATGGTTGTGAGATTCCTCGGTCGTTCCTCAATAGCCTGGTGGTTGTCGGAATAGTAGGACTTGGACTTATTGTGTCCTGGCGTTTGCAGGTCTTCGTGGCGTTTGACCTTGCTGGGGCGCGAGCTGCCGGAATGCCAGTGGCGTTGGTGACAATTGTTTTGCTTCTGTTTACGGCAATGACAGTCGTTGCAGGATTTGAAGCTGTTGGAGCCATCCTTATTGTTGCGATGCTCGTTGTACCAGCAGCAGCAGCAGAACTACTCGTACATCGGATGCACCATGTTGTTTGTATGGCTGTGATGCTCGCGGTGACGGGTTCGATTGTTGGATATCTTGCTGCCTGGCATTTGAATACTAATGCTGCAGGCATGATTGCTGTTGTGCTTGGCTTTGAATATGCCTTGGCGGTTGTCTTTGCACCTGCTGATGGATTTGTCTCAGATCTGATGAGTGTTGCATGGCTGCGATGGCGAGTGGCATGTGAAGATCAG
>MDSZ01052629.1_pt1 | contig 10638 bp, 8 predicted proteins | sample 811201 | NCBI WGS metagenome assembly MDSZ01 (sample SAMN05326647, study PRJNA326480) | marine metagenome | isolation source: seawater | place: Indian Ocean: North | collected 2010
AAGAACAGTTGTACCATTGCTGCTAATTTCAAATTCACCAAGATCCCATGCATCACCTTCTGTAAATGGTCCAAGCTCATCTTGTATAACATTTACTCCAGATATATCAAACTGGAATCCGCTTATATCATGATAAGGGCTGCTATATAAAATTTCTATTGAACCAGATGAGGTAGAACCATTCTGATCAACATAACCAATACTTAAATCAAGAGGAAGACACCATGTTCCAGGGATATCACATCCGCAGCCCACATCAACAGCATCGCCACCGCAGACACCATTGCAATCTTCTTCAGCTATACAGTTTCCATCACAATCAAAGTTTTCTGCTGCATACTCACAGCTGCCGTCATCAGTGTTAGCCTCTGAATCAAAGTTACATGCAGACTCATCTGTACAACCATAAATACCATCTTCAACAGCATCAATCACAATGCTTGTACAATCTGCTTCAACCGGAAGAGCTGAACCTGCAGCATCAGAAAATACTAAGTCAGCTAAACATGGGTCTGAACCTTCATATGTAATATTGATTAAAACACCATCACCAGCAGGAATTGTTGAGCCTGTTAAGCTAAAACCAATTACTGTAGTCCCGCTTGAAGAAACAGTAAATCCATTAGCCGCAGCATCACCACCACTAGCGCCAGTTATATTCACATTATCTAAACCAAACTGAAAGCCTGCGATTGGAGTGTCTGTATCATAATAGATAGCAAGTTCACCGCCTGGTTGATCTGGACAATCTGAAGCATTACACTCATAAGAACCATCCCAGCACTCTGTACCATAGTCACAGCTACCATCATCAACTGTTGCATCTGAATCAAAGTTACATGCAGAAGCGTCTGTGCAGCCCTCAACGTCTGAACTACCAACAGAAAATGACGTGCAGCTCGCATCATATTCTAACGCAGCACCTGAGGAGTCTGATAGCACTATATTAGAAATACATGTAGCTGAAGCATCACCTGTGACATCAAGCGTTAAAAGTACGCCTTCGCCAGCTGGAATTGTTGAGCCTGTTAAACTAAAACCAATTACAGTAGAGCCTCCGGTTGATACTGTAAATCCAGCATCTTGTGCAGCCCCACCGCTAGCCCCATTTAATGTTACACCATCAACATTAAATTGGAATCCAGCAATTGGAGTATCACTGCTAAATAAAATATCTACGCTACCACCTGGCTCTTCTGGACAATCTGAAGAATCACATGCTGATGATCCATCCCAGCACTCTGTACCATAGTCACAACTACCATCATCATCTGTAGCTTCTTCATTATAGTTGCATGCGCTCGAATCGGTACAACCTAGAACAGGGTTGTCTCCATAAGAAACACAATCGCCGAATGTTAAATCTAAGGCATTACCCCCAGAATCAGAAACGGCGCCATTACCCAATGATAGGCATAAATTTTCACCATCTAAGGAACCTGATACTGTTGTCAGCACTCCTTCACCAGCGGGAATTGTTGATCCCGTGAATGAAAACCCTAAAATAGTGTTGCCTCCAGTTGATACGGTAAACCCTGCGGCTGCAGCCGCACCACCAGATGTACTTAAATTATCAAATCCTGATAAATCAAATTGAAATCCGGCTATAGGTGTATCACTGCTATAAGCCACGTCAACACTACCATCATTTTCATTAAAATTAGTTAAACTGAGCGTTGCACTTCCTCCAACTAGAGCTGAAGACAACAATAGTGCTGTCAGTATGTTAAACAATCTATTCATAAGACACTCCTCTTTATCTATGAAATTTAAAAGTTGTATATATTAAGTATTATTTCAACTTATTATACTAATATATTAACTAAATATCTATATTATTGGTGTTACAGAATGTTACGGAAGTCACAAAAATTAATCAAGCTGTTTTTTTAAGCTTAGAATAGATAGGCTTAGAGCCTTTCACGACGGTATCTTTAGTGACGGTGCAATATTTTATATCCTGAATCGAAGGCAGTTCATACATAATGTCCAGCATTATTCTTTCCATAACAGATCTGAGGGCCCTCGCTCCTGTCTTTCGCTTTATTGCAATATCAACGATTTCTTGCAGGGCGTCAGGGGTGATATCCAAATGTACCCCCTCCAAAGAAAACATTTTTTGATATTGTTTTAATAATGAATTCTTAGGATCAATTAATATTGATAAAAGAGCATCTTTCGTTAGATAATCTAAAGAGCCTATAATGGGCAATCTTCCAATCAACTCAGGAATAAAACCAAACTGAACTAAATCTTCAGGTTGTAAGTGTGAAAAATTAGAAGCCGTGATAGTTTTGCTTTTCTCATCATTTGAAAAGCCAATATTGTTTTGATTTTGTCTTTTATTTATAATCTTATCGAGATTTTGAAATGCGCCTCCACATATAAATAAAATATTTGAAGTATCAATCTTAACTAATGGTTGCTCTGGATGCTTTCTGCCACCCTTAGGTGGGATGTGAGCCTCAGTGCCTTCTAGAATTTTTAAAAGAGATTGCTGAACCCCCTCACCTGAAACATCTCTAGTGATTGAAGTGCTAGCATTCTTTTTGGCAATTTTATCAATTTCATCAATGTAAATTATTCCCATTTCAGTTTTCGCAATATCACAATCTGCAGCCTGATACAAACGAACTAAAATATTTTCAACATCTTCTCCTACATATCCCGCTTCAGTTAAGACCGTTGCATCAGCAATTGCAAAAGGAACCTGTAAATATTCAGATAAGGTTCTAGCTAATAAAGTTTTTCCTGTGCCAGTAGAACCAACAAGCAAAATATTACTTTTTTCTAAAGTGACATCTTGATTAGAGCCATCACTATTTTTATCATTGATTCTTTTAAAATGATTATAAACCGCAACAGATACTATTTTTTTTGCATCATCTTGACCAATGATATGTGTATCTAAATAATCTTTAATCTCTTTTGGGGGCTTTAATTTAAATTCACTAGATTTACTGCTATTATTCTCATTGATAACTAAATTTGCTTTATCAACACAATAGTCGCATATATAGGCCTCATCACCTTCAATTAAATAATTAACTTCAGATTCTTTAGAGCCACAAAAATAGCAATGTAAATCAGCTTTTGGCATAATGATTACTTAGCACCCTTTACTATTTGATCAATCATTCCATAACTAATTGCTTCTTTAGAAGACATGAAATTATCTCTATTAGTATCATTCTCAATTGCCTTCACCGTTTTACCTGTAGATTGACTGAGAATAGTATTTAATCTTTGTTTTAAAAATAAAATTTCTTTAGTATGGATTTCAATGTCAGTTGCTTGGCCTTGAACCCCTCCTAATGGTTGATGAATCATAATTCTAGAATTTTCAAGAGCAGATCTCTTACCCTTAGTGCCAGAAGCTAAAATTACGGCTGCCATGCTCGCTGCCTGACCAACACAAATTGTTGCAATATCTGGCTTAATATAATTCATTGTATCAATGATACCCATTCCAGATGTAATGACTCCACCTGGACTATTAATATACATATATATATCTTTCTTAGGATCATCTGCCTCTAAGAATAAAAGTTGCGCTATAATAAGGCTTGAAACATAATCATCGATACCAGTACCTAAAAATATAATTCTTTCTTTTAATAGCCTTGAATATATATCAAAAGCTCTTTCTCCATTAGCTGTTTGCTCTATAACCATTGGAACAAGCATATTTATTTTATCATTCATTTAGTTGCTCCTTGCATTTTTCTAAGTTCATCTGAGTTTTTTTCATCTACTTTAATAATTGCAAATTCTTTTAAATAATTAAATAGTTTTTCATTTAATATATCATCAAAAAATTTCTGTTGATTGTTGGCGTCTTTTAGAAATACTTTAATGCTTTTGGCGTTCTGAGGGTCTTTTTCAATTAATTCTTTTTTCCTTTTTTCTAAATCATCATTAGAAACATCAATCTTCTGAAGGTTGATAATTTGTTCTTTTATCAAATACCACTTAATATTCATGATTGCCATATCTTTTGAACTAGTTCTAATTTCTGTTTCTTGCTCTTCTGTCATATTCGGTTGTTGAGTTTTATTATTCTCAACTAAATGATTCAAATAGTTCTCAATCATTGAATCTGGTGCTTCTAATTTAGTTTTCTGAACAAAGTAATCTATAATGGAATTATTGACAGATTTTAAATATTCACTATTAAAATTATCAGCGATATTATCACTAACTTTTGATTTTAAATCCTTTATATTTTTAGAATTTGGATCAACAGTTTTAGCAAATTCATCATTTAATTCAGGGATTATCTGTTCTTCAATCTTATGAACGAACAACTCATAATGAACTTTATTGCCTTTAATATCTAATGAAATATTTCGTTTTTCATCTTTCTTAATACCTTCTAGTGCAGACAAAGCATCATCATTGAAAGCGCCAAATCCAAGTCGAATATATTGCTTCTCCATTTTTTTACCTATTATAGGCGCCCCATTATCTAATTCTTGCATATCAACCAATAGATAATGCTCTTTTTTTGCTCCTTTATTAATTTCCTTCATAGAAGAAAATCGATTCTGCAAATCAGCAAGTGCATCACTTAAATCTTGATCACTAGGAATATACTTAGTAGCCTGAATTTTAAATTTTTTTTCATATTTAGGCAGATTAAAATCTGGCTTAACTTCAAACTCTATCTCAAATTCTAAATTTTGTTCTTGCTTAAATTTTAAATCAAGCATCTTGCCTTGATTAATAGGAACTAATTCCAATTTATCAATAGCTTCTTTATAATATTTGCTAATAGATTCTTCAGCAAATTGCCCTTCAATACTCGTGGTGTAATTTTTTTTAAATAAATCAAGATGTATTCCGAAAACTTTACCTTTTCTTCCTCCTGGTGGAGTATAGTTGGATTTGATACGATCAAATAATTTCTGGTAATCTGATTCTAAATCAGACCAAGAAACAGATACTGATAAGTTTTTAGTGAATGAATTTTTCTTTTTTAATTTTGTTTTCATAAATATGCCTAAATATAATTAATACCAGTGCCAATATTAATAAGAGTTTTTATAACTTCAAATGTGATTATTAAAAATTTTAAAAAATTACTAACTTATAATATGGCAACACTTTATAATAAAAAGAATAAAGAACAATTAGTTGAGGAATTAAAAAAAGAAGATTTTAAGAGAGTTACTTTATCATTTTATCGATATGTAAATATTAAAAATGTTGAAGACCTTAGGGATGTCCTCTATGATAAATGGAACCAAATGAAAATTCTAGGGAGAGTATATATTGCCAGTGAGGGGATTAATGCTCAAATTAGCATTCCAGATTATAATCTTGAAAAATTTAAAAAAGAATTAGATTCATACAAAGAGTTCAAAAGTATAGATTTTAAATTTGCACTTAGTAATCAAGTGTCATTCTATAAATTAGTAGTTAAGGTTAAAGAAGAAATTGTTGCATATAAAATTCCAAAGAATGAATATGATATGAATCATACAGGAAAACATCTAAATGCAAGAGACTTTAATAAATTAATTGATGATAAAAATTCAGTTATAGTTGATATGCGAAATCACTATGAAAGTGAAGTTGGTAAATTTGAAAGAGCTATTTGTCCTGATGTAGATTCATCAAAAGAATTACTACCTGAAACTAAAAAGTTACTTAAAAAACATAAAAATGATAACGTGCTTCTTTATTGTACAGGAGGAATTAGATGCGAAAAAGCAAGTGCATATTTAATTAAACATAAATTTAAAAATGTTTTTCAATTGAAGGGTGGAATTATTCAATATGCTCATCAAATTAAAGAGCAAAAAATAACTTCTAAATTCAAAGGAAAGAATTTTGTATTTGATGATAGACTTGGTGAAAGAATTACAAATGATATTTTAAGTTATTGTCATCAATGTAATGCTTATTGTGATAATCATACTAATTGCGCTAACGATGCCTGCCATTTATTATTTATCCAATGTGATAATTGTAAAAAATTATATGATGGGTGCTGTTCTGAAGAGTGCAAACAAATTAATATTCTGCCTATTGAAGAACAGCGGGAGTTAAGAAAAGAAAAGCCTGATGTAGCTGCACCATTAATCCATCATTACAGAGATAGATTAAAACCAAAACTCAAAGAAATGACTGAAAGAAAAAATAACAGTTTAATTAAGAAATAATTATATTAATCAGTATTATTATATCTTGAATATTTAAACCACCATCTTCATTAATGTCGCCAATCAAATCAATTGCCTGATTACCTAAAATCATTTGAACAATAATTACAACATCTAGAATATTTAATTGGTCATCAGAATTCATGTCACCAGTTAAAATGGAATTAAAATAATCATAGCCATATTTTAGTGCTCTTGCACACTGAGTATTCTGGGAATACTCCCATTCTACTTCACCATTATAATTGACCTCAAAAATATGTTGCTGATTTGTAACTGTGATTATTGTATTCCCATTAGGTAAGCGATAAGCGCCAGATTGCGTATTAGAAAAAAAATCATCTTGATATACCCAAACTAAATCTGAAGGTCCAAATGGCTCATTTTCATCTATATGGTAATAACCATTTTCATCAGCTATACATTCAAATTCTAATATTGCAGATCTATTTGGTCCAGTTTGATGCCTATTATTATACAATAAGAAATTACCTTCACCTGGATAGCCATCAGGAATCCAATCAACTCCATGTTGAGCGTTAAGAATTTGATCATCTGCAGTGCCTCTACCATAATTTTGAGGATTACCCCATCTATATATAATATCTCCCCCTTTACCCTGATTACCACCAGTATGCCCAGCTGCCTCTTCTGTAGTTGTACTATGATCAACTACATATATTTCATTCATAAACCTGCTAGATAATACAATTTGATCAAATTCAGCATTATAAGAAATTTTATTACAATGATTCCAATCACTAATACCATTATTATCTCCAGAACCAGTCACATTTATATCAAGCAATTCAGGATGATCTGCAATTTGACCATAAGTTGCTGTATATTGAGGATCTCTATCTTGAACTAAATGATCCCAGAAATGCCATTCCCATACAATTTCTGCATTATCAATACCTATTGGTTGTACTTCAACAACCATATCAAGTGTTATTGGTCCATTGATTCCTTCTAAACCAGCATCTAATGCCTCTTGCTGAGTTTTAGTTTCTTCACATATAACCAAGAAATTTCCATTTGGTAATAGAGCTATATCATGATGAGGTACACAAATATCTTCTGTTGGCATTTGCCATTCCCAAATTATATTACCATCCCAATCTATTTTTTTAAATAATCCTCCTTGAGGTCCCTGGCCACCACCAGGGTTACCTGTATTTTTACCTGGCATAAAAAGAATGCTATCCTGAGTTAAATATGCAACGCTGGCTGTTCCATTTTCATGGTTCCATGAATTAATCATATTCTCATCATTATCAATTAAAAAGGTGCTTGAAGTATTCTGGCTTCCTCCAATAGTAGTAATTAAAGTTAGACCATCAAATGCTTCTCTATCAGTTGTAGAAGTGATAAGAGTCATCCCATCGAAAGGTGCTGTAAAAATTAACTGAATTAACAAAAAAGTAAGTATTTTTATCATCTTTATTCCTAATAGTTATAATATTTATAATAAGTAATATTTTATTTTTATCATATACATATTATTGTAATAATATGTAAAAAAATAATCATTTGAATAACTCTTACAATTCAAAGATTTGGTTTTCAAAAGCTAATGAAAACCCTTTATTAAAAACATTTTGTTGAGCTTTTGAATTAATTCGAAGCACATCATTGGTATGATTAAAATGAATAAAGTGAACACGTTTTTTTTGATTTGAAGATAAATGAGATAATTTCTCCATTGTATAAGTTACTTCTGGATGAGGAATTTTAGATATATCTCTTAATTGAATTTCAGTTTTAGCATAAAATGTTCCATCCAAAAACAAAATATCATTATCTGCTACAAATTCACTCAAATCAGTTTCCCAGCTATCCCAATCATCAATATCAGGCAAATAAATCGCAGAATGATTTGCAGATTGAATTCTAAAACCTACAGTCTCAGATAACTCATTTCTATGAGGAACTTCAAAAGGTGTAATTGATAAATTATTAATAGAAATAGATAAATTATCTTTTATTTCAATTAACTGAATATTTTTATTTTCAATCAATTGTATCATAGGCTGATTATTGGAAATAAACTGCTTCATTCTAGGCATTACATAAACTGGAATATTTTTTAAATTCATAATTTCTAAACCTAAATCTAATAATCCAATATAATGCCCAAGGTGAGCATGAGTAATAAAAATACCAGCTAATTCACAATTATATCTATCTAACAAATGTAATTGCTCTTTTACATTTGGAGTAATATCAAATAGATAAAACTTTTGATTAATTTGATCTACTACTGAAATTGATGCTGGGAATCGATGCAGATTAGGTTTATTCCAAATTTCTGAACAGCACTTATTTTTACAAGCTGCATGAGGATATCCACCATCCTGTGCTGTACCTAATACATGTATAATTAATTGATTCACCATATAAATGGAAATAAACTATTAGTAGTCTTTTTGTATTCTTTAAAATTATTATACCTAGATAATGATTTATCTTTTCTAATCATATTTGGAATCCATATTATAATAACAAAAGATAATAAAGCTATAATAGGAAGTGGATGCATAGCTAATAAGCTAAAGCCTAAATAAATAAATAATTCACCCAAATAATTAATATTTCTTATTTTAGAAAACATAACATCTGTAATGAGATTATTTGGATTATGATTCAGCTGCACAAATTTTTGCATATCTGATGTAAAATGGAAAAATATTCCAAAAATATAAATAGATATACAAAAAGCAATATACCAATTTGAAGATTCAATAGCATTAGTAATAATAATATAAGGGGCAATCCAATATAATGATAATCCAAACCAAATTAATAGCCCATACCAAATTGAACATTTCGTTTCCCATTGTCTATCTGGAAAAATATTACTCTTTAAAATCCATAATATACCATATGTCCCATGTAGAGCTAAGTATACATATGCATTAATATTTGTAACAACAAAATCATTCATAAAAATTAAAAGCAATATATATAAAAATGTAGCTCCCTTATGTAAATCAATATAATATTTTTGCTTCATTAAATATCCTTTAATTTGTTAATTGCATCTAAGTAACCTTGTTTACCTTTACCACAAATAGTCTTCAAACACACATCTGATAAAACTAATTTCGATCTAAAAGACTCCCTTTCATTTACATTAGATAAATGCACTTCGATAGTTGGAATATGAATCGCTTTAATAGCATCTCTAATAGTATAGGAATAATGTGATAACGCTCCTGCATTTATAATAATTGCATCAACTAAATTTCTGTGATCATGTAATGTGTCAATAATTACGCCTTCATGATTAGATTGAAAAAAAATAAATTTAATTTCAGGAAAACTAGATTCAATAAAACGAAATAGTTGATCCTGAGAATCTTGACCATATACATCTGGCTCCCTAATTCCTAAAAGATTGAGGTTTGGACCATGTATTATTAATATTTTATTTAAATTCATATTACGCTTAATATATCATCTTTTGAAATATCATCATAAATAATTGGTTCACCAATATTTTTTAAAAGAATAAATCTATATTGATTAGAAGATTGTTTTTTGTCATATTTAATATTTTCTATATCAACCGGATCTAATTTATAATCATATCGAATATCTAATTCTTTATATATATCTCTGAAATAATTATAAACATCCTTAGTCATAAGTTTTTTAAAATAAGATAATTTAATAGCAAGATACATGCCATTTATAATAGCCTCTCCATGGCTAATGCCTTTAAATTGATATTTTGATTCAATTAAATGACCTAACGTATGTCCGAAATTTAAAATATTTCTAGCTGCTTTATCTTTTTCATCAGATTCAATATAACTTTTTTTTATTAAACAACATTGAAAAATAAGATCAAGAATTAAATCTTTATTTTTTAATTGTATAATGCAATCATATTTTCCTTTTAATTGTTCTATAATTGAACATTTATAAATCATTCCATACTTAATAATTTCACCCATTCCACTCCTTATATCTTTATGCGAAAGAGTAGAAAGCATATTGGGGTCTATACATACCATTGATGGCTGATAGAAGGATCCTATGATATTTTTAATTCCTGAATAATTAACAGCTGTTTTCCCGCCCAATGAAGAATCTACCATAGATAACAAGGTAGTTGGAACATTAATATATCGAATACCTCGCATATAAATAGAAGAAACAAATCCCACAACATCTCCTATGCTACCACCACCAAATGCAATAAGGACTGTAGTACGGTTAGCTCCTAGATTAACTAATTCTTGAATAATATCCTTAACGTTATCAATTTCTTTCTCTTGCTCTCCATCGCAAATTTCAAGCGACTCAATATTATAATCAGAATCCTTTAAGTGGCGATACAGTTTCTGAGATTGGATTGCTAAATTAGAAGAAAAACAAAGAACAAATAATTGATTTTTGTTAAATGATTTAAGATGAGAATCAAATGACTGCAAAACAGAATAATCCACAATCACATCATAGG
>MDSZ01107014.1_pt1 | contig 10638 bp, 9 predicted proteins | sample 811201 | NCBI WGS metagenome assembly MDSZ01 (sample SAMN05326647, study PRJNA326480) | marine metagenome | isolation source: seawater | place: Indian Ocean: North | collected 2010
GATAGACATGGATGTAACAGAAAAAGCAAAGGAAGTAATCTTTCCACATATTGATGCTGGTAAAGAGGTTCATTTAAATTTAAGCAACGTTCAGTATATGGACTCATCAGGTATATCTGTATTGATTGAAAGTCATCAAAAAGCTTTAGAAAAAAGTACAAAAGTAATCATTAAAGATGTGAGTAAATCTGTTCTTAAGGTGATCATGATGGCTAAGTTAGAACAAATATTAAATTTAGAATAATTTTATGAGTGAAACTGCTCACCTAGATCACATAGAAAAGAAAGCTTTTTTAGTTAATTCATCCAGTTTAAAAGATGTTAGAAATTTTTGTAGGGAGGTATTTGAAAAGCTTCAAATTCAACAAGATTTAAAAGATGAACTAGTTTTAGCAATTGCGGAAGCGGCACAAAATATAGTTAAACATGCTTTCAAAAATACTGCTAATGCCAATGAGTTAATGGTTGTTCAAATTAGTTGTGAAAATAACAAACTCCAAATTGCTTTTTATGATAGAGGAACTCCTGTAGATCCAAACAAAGTTAAGCACAGAGAAATCGACAATGTTAAGCCGGGAGGATTAGGAACTTTTTTTATACAAGAAATTATGGATGCTGTTGAGTTTAAAGATGGCAAAAAGCCATGGATAAACCATTTAGTTTTAACAAAGCAGTTGTAAATATTTTTAACCTACTAAAGCACCTACGTTAAATATTGGAGAATACATTGCTATCATTAATCCACCAATCATTAATCCCATAAACACAATCATAATAGGTTCAATCAAAGAAGATAAATTGTCTACAACAGTATCAAATTCTGCTTCGTAGTATTTTGCAACTGAACCAAACATTTCATCAAGTTGTCCAGTTTGCTCCCCAACCGAAATCAACTGACTGAATGTTGGAGGAAAAAGTGGATCTTTCAAAAATAATTTTGTCAAAGTATCTCCAGAAAAAACTCCCTTTTTAACATTTTCTAAAGACTCTAATACTACAACATTATTACTAACGGATTTAGCAATTTCTAAACTTTCTAGAAGGTTTACACCTGCAGCACTTAGATTTCCCATAATTAAAGAAATTCTTGCTAACATTGATTTTAAAATCATTTCTCCAAATACAGGTAATTTTAAAACTTGTTTATGCCACATGTATCTTATTTTTTCATTTTTAGTGGTCAAATATTTAAATGCTACAAAAAAAGTTATTAAAGAAACAAGAAGTATTGCTCCACCAGTGCCTCTTAAAAAATCACTCATCCCCATAATTGTTGCAGTTGCAGCTGGTAACTCAATACCCATACCGTCATACATTTTTGCGAAAACTGGCACAACTTTAATAAGCATAAAAGCGCTTACTGTAATTGCGACAGTAAACATTATACCTGGGTACATTAATGCACCTTTAATTTTTTTCTTTATAGCCTCTTTTTTTTCTAGAGAGTCAACAATCTTAAGTAAAAATACATCTAGTTTTCCACTTGCCTCACCTGCTTTGATAAGATTGGTATATATGTTGTCAAATAATTCCGGATACTTTTCAAAGCACTTTGATAAAGTTACACCACCCTCTAAACTTTTTCTAATATCTTCGATGACATCCTTCATAGCTGGGCTTTCAATTTGATCTCTTAACATTGTAAGGACTTGTAAAATTGGCAAGCCAGCCTTAACCATTGTTGCAAACTGTTTGGAGAATATTAAAACATCTTCTACTTTTGCTTTTTTCTTTCCAAACAAAGTAAAGCTGCTTTTCTTTTTTTCACTTTTTTCCTCTTTTTTCTTACCTTTTGCTGCTCTAATTAGATTTGTAATTATTATTTTTTGCTCTTTAAGTTTATGTGAAGCCTCATCAGAATTAATGGCATCAATATTTCCCTCTACATATTTTCCGTCTGAAATCCCTTTATATGTATAAGTATCCATAATTATTTAATTCTTTATTCGTTAGATAGAACTCTTTCATACTCTCTAAAATTTAAATCCCCGCCGGCAATTAACCTTTTGCCCATATCTTGCATTGTTTGAAAACCCTCTTTAACAGCAATTTCTCTAAGCTCAGGAGTAGTTGCTTTTCTTAAAATCGCTTCCTTTAAAGGTTTTGATACAACTAATATTTCATAAATTCCTTGTCGACCTTTATATCCAGTATTACCACAGGTTTCGCATCCTTTTCCTTTTATGGCTTTTACTCTTGAAGCTTGCTCTGCACTAAAGCCTAAATCTTGTAAAACTTTTGGATTAACATCGTCATCGGGAACTTTGCAATTTTTACAATTTTTTCTTGCAAGTCTTTGGGCAACAACTAATTGAGTTGCTGCACTGATTAAATAATCAGGAGTTCCCATGTTCTGTAGTCTTGTAATTGTACTTGGCGCATCATTAGTGTGCAGAGTGCTGAATACTAAGTGACCAGTTAAAGCAGCTTTTAATCCTATATCTACGGTTTCTTTGTCTCGCATCTCACCGACTAGAATAATTTCTGGATCTTGTCTTAAAAAAGATCTTAAGGCTGATGCAAAAGTTAATCCGATGTCATCTTTAATTTGAACTTGTCCAACACCATCTAATTCATATTCAACAGGATCCTCAGCTGTTAAAATGTTTAGGTGAGGTTTGCTAACTTCTTTTAATATGCTGTAAAGGGTGGTTGATTTACCAGATCCTGTTGGACCAGTAACCAAAATTAGGCCTTGAGTAGAGTGAATTGATTTTCTTAAACTTTTTAGGTCTTGTTCCTCAAAATTTAATTGTTCAAGAGTTATATCTCCTGCATCTTTATTTAAGATACGCATTACAATTCTCTCATTACTCGCTGTTGGTAGAATTGATAAACGAAGATCAACAACCTTACCTTCTATTTTGAAGTTTATTGCACCATCTTGAGGCAATCTTCGCTCTGCAATATCAAGTTTGCCCATGATTTTAAATCGAGTTACAACTGCACCATAGTTATCATGTAAGAAATTTTTATATTGTTCTTGTTCTTGAAGCATGCCGTCAAGTCTATATCTAACACGAGATGAAAACCGATAAGGCTCGATGTGAATATCACTAACCCCTTTTTTTATAGCCTCTGCAACTACAGCTGTGCTAAATTTTATAACTTCAGACTCATTCTCAAGTGCTTCAATATCTTCCTCTGGTGCTTTTTCTAATACTTCACCGGCATCACCTAAATCAGAGTCAAAAGTTTTCTGTTTTTCTTTATTTTCTTTTCTAATACTGGCAGTAGTAACTTCACCATCGCTTGAGATCTTTTCTATAAATTCAGATATTTGAGTCAAAGGAGCCGCATGTAACTCAATATTTTTTTTTGTAATTGCTTTTAAATTTCTCATTAAAGCAAGTTTAGAGCTATCTGGAATGGCAATATGTAGAGTCTTACCTTCCATTTTAAATGGTGCTACAAAATTAACTTTTATATAATTAGAAGGTAAAACTGATTTTATATCAGGCGATACCTCAACTTTTTTTAAGTCTATGATTTCAAGATTTTGCTCTTTAACTAAGATATCTAAAATTTTTTTCTCGTCTGTAAGCTTGAGATCGAACACAGCTTCTATCTGTGATTTGTTACCCTCTGAACTTTTCTTCTTTATATTTATTAAATCTTTTCCAGAAATAACGTCATTATCGATTAAGACGTTGATCAGATTAATTTCACTTTCTCTACTTATTTTAAGCATATGGTTTATAAAATTCTTGGTGCAATAAATACCAGCAATTCATTTAGTTTATCTGATTTTGCTGAACCTTGAAACATTTTTCCTAATATTGGTACTTTTGATACTCCGGGCACTTGATCTTTTGAATTAGCTACCTCATTTTTCTTAATTCCACCAATTACAACTATATCTCCGTCTGCTACTAGTAATTTTGTTGAAATTTCCATTTTATTTATTCCTACTGAGCCTGGGTTAGTTCTATCGGGAGTATCGTTATTTACTTTAATTTCCATTAAAACATTTCCATCACCAATTATACTTGGTTTAACTACTAATTTTAATGCAGCATCGACTAGTTGAGGTCCTGTATCACCACTTCCTGGAAGTTGGATTTGAACTCCTTGAGTAATAGATGCTGTCTGGTTATCTAAAGAAAATAGTTTTGGATTTGATATTGTTTTGCTTAATCCCTCTGTTTCTAAAGCATCTAGTTGTAATTTTAAAACAGCTGAACCAGTTCTTCTTAACACACCAATACCACTTGTTCCAGCACCTACTGCATTAGACTGAAAAATATTATCTATAGCACCACCTATTGCAGCTGTATCAGTGCCTATAGCAGCTCCATCACCTGACGGTGCACCTATAGAAGTAGAATTACCCGCAGTACCTCCAGCTCTAACATTTTTTCTCGTGTAAGCAGCACCAAGCTTTGTTCCTAAAGCTTTTTCAAAATTGGAGGTTGCTTCAACAATAAATGCTTCCATTAAAACTTGTTTTGTTCTAACATCAATTTCTCTTATTACTTTATCAACTACATCCAAATCTTTTTCCTTACCTCTAACGATTATAGATCTTGTAGTTTTTTCCTCTGTTATTTGAATAGGTACGAAAGAACCACTTGATGCAGTAGACGTAAACAATTCTGTTATAGTTGCTTTAGCCTCAGTTGGAGAAATATAATATAGTCTAAATATTTCAGAAATAATTGGCTCAACTGAGTCTTCTAACTCTACTTTTTTTTTAACCGCTTGGGCTCTAGCAGATTTATAACTTTCTTGACTTGTTAAAGTAGCTGGTGTTGCAACCCTAATAATATTGCTATTAACATCAATATCTGCTGCGTAGTTTTTTATATCTAATAAAGCGTTAAATGCCTTGTCCCAAGGAACATTAACCAATTCTGCAGTTATAGATCCAGCTACATCTTCTCCGACAAGTATGTTTATATTACCTATCTTTGCCATTAATCCCATTGCCTCAGCGTAATCCATATTTTGAAATTTGAATGTAACTTGTTGTTTTAATTTTGGAAAATCTTCAGAGATTAAAAGATAGTTTCTTTCTTTTACAGAAGATATTTTTTTTCTTTTTTTTAGTTTAACTACATCAGCTTCTGCTGGAATTGGTCCCATTTTTGCATCTTTTTCTAATTCTGCTTTACCTAATTTTTTTACATCTGTTTTAATAAGAGGTGTGTCGTGTTTAAATCCTTTAACTTTTTTTCCAGTTTGAGCACACCCTGTCAAAAAGAATATAATTAAAATAAAGCTTATAATTATTTTATAATAATTTTTTTCCATATTATTTGTTTCTTTCAACAATTTGGTTTTTAAAATTTATAACTACTAAAGAGTCTTCCTCTCTCTCAAAAACAATTTCATTACTGTCTAATGCTATTAATCTAACACCTGGTGTTAATTCTTCAAATAAACTTAAAGTTAATACCTCGCCATCTTGATCAATTAAAGATGCAAACATATTTTCTTCGCTTTCAATAATTCCAACAAGCTTATAATTAAATACACTTAATCCTTTTCTTTCTTCATCAGTAGCCGCTATTAATTTAATTTGATTTCCGCCTCCCAAAGAACCGTCGCCCACAAATGGATCATTAAGAGGAAGAGGTTCTTCTTTGCCAACTTCAGATGATATATTGGCACTTTTAATTGCCTGTTGTTTCTTGACTTTCTGATTAATTTCTTTTGCTTTATCTACAATATTTTGTTCTTTGTCATGGCTATCAGAATGAGCCAGGTTTGTGTAAAAAACAAAGCTTAATAGGATAATTATAATTTTAAAAAAATTCATCCACCAAACCTACAATTGTTAATGTTCCATTTACTTTTATCGCTCCAGTTGAATTTCCTTTTACCACTTTGATGGTCTCTTTGTCAAAATTAAGCATTTTTTGGGAAAGCGATAATTGCCTTTTAAACTTAATATATCCAATAAAATTGCCAGTAATCTCAAAATCGACTGGTATTGTGTAGTAAGCTAAATTAGATTTTTTGGCTTTATCTCCACTAGATGGATTTTTAGCTTTCTTGCCAGTAGCTTTAGCCATTGCTGCGGCTTTAGTAACTTCTACTATTTGTTTTTTTTCTATTTTAGAAATTATTAAATTGTTGTTGCCAGCAAACTCACTTAATGTTTGATATAGCCCTTCTACCTCAGCTCTTGTGTGAAAAAGAGTTGAATATTTCTCATAATTGGGTTTTATCTTATTTATTTTAGCTCTTGCGGATTTTAACTGATTATTGAATTCTTTTGTTTCCTCTATTTTTTTATTCATGTCAATTAATTGAGCTTTCTTTTTATTAACGATAGGATTTAAAACCCCATAAAATATAATTAAAAAAACTACTACGGCTCCTAATGATGACCCAACTTTGATCCAAGTTTTCTTATCAACATTTTTTAATTTAGCTTGAATATCTTCAAGCTTAATGTTTTTTAGATCTATATTTTTTAAATCAATATTAAAATTCATAATTATATATTTTTAATTTTAACAAATACCCTAAACCCTTTCATGGTTGCTCCACCTTGAACCCTTTGTGGTAATCTCATAGAGGAAAGTGAAGCTTGATCAATTAATTTTTGTTTTCCTAAATTATCTATAAACTTCAAAATGTCCTGATCACTAGCTGCAATACCTTGGATTGTTATTAAATTAGTTCCATTATATTCCACTGAGTCAAATCTAACTCTTGTTGGTACGCTTGATGCGACCTGAGCCAATGCTCTGTAAGTCAATTCTTTATTAGACTTTAGACTTTTGCTAAGTTGTAATGTTGTAGTCATTAATTTAAGTTCTTTTGAAACCTTTTTTAACTCCGCTGTTTTTTCAGTATGTGTCTGCTGTACACTCGAATAATTTTTAAGTTTTTTATTGTAAGAATGTATATTCCAAAAGGATAATGTGAATAAAATTAAATATATACCAGCTATTGCACCTGCCAACCCTTTGAAAGCAAAACCTGATAATGCTTTCATTTTTTTTTGCTGAACCATGCTTTTTCTATTAGGTAATAAATTAATATTTTTTGCAGCAGTGACAAATTTGTAATAACCAAATACATCTAATTTTCTAAATGCCAGTCCAATAGATGTTGTTAAATAAGATTTATTTGGTAAATCTAATTCTCTTTGAAATTGTTGAGGAACTTTTAGGCCTTCAATTGGATCAAACAAATTAAAACCTACGTTTAAAAGACTTTTTCTAAAAAAGGACAAATATTCTTCTACATTTTCAAGATCTGAGACAACTTTTAAACTTCTAATTCTTTTTTCGTACTTTGTTTCAAAATCTTGTACAGCTTGTTTTACCTGAGTTACGTATCTTCTTACAAGTGCTGCTTTTTCTTCTGAATCTTGGGAACCTTGTAGAATTTTTCTATCTTGTCCTCTTAAAAAAATATCGGTGATTATTGGATTATTATCATATAGTATCATTAAGTAATTCTCATCAAGGCCAAACTCTAATACAGCTGTAAGATTTGCATCTTCAGTCTTATTAGATATTTGGTTTATTTGGTCAACTGCAGATTTTAGAGCAAAACACTTTACATCAATGATAACTGGATTTAATCCAGCTGCTTTAACTATTGCTACATAATTATTAATATCTGCTAACTTTGATGCAACAAATAGAATATCCATTGTATTATCTTTTTGGTTTCTGTTAATCACTTGATGAAATATAGAGTAATCATCTAAATTATCGGTTAATTGTACTAAATTTTCCCAAAGTGAATTAGTTTCAATTGCTTTTTGTAACTCTTCGTCTTTCATTAGAGGGGCAGTAACAACTCTTATAATTGCACTTGTTACAGGAATGGAAATTGCTACATTTGAAGTTATTGTTTTTGATTTTTGAATCGCAAGAGTTAATTCTGCAATAATTTTTTCTGAATTTTCTAAAACAGAACTTTCGTCAGGTATATCAATTTTATGAGTGTAAAATTTTTCTAATACCCACTGATTTGATTTGTCTACATTAATTTGAGCTAATCTTATACTTTTGTTGTTTAATTCAACTCCAACAATCTCCTCTCCTTGTATTGTTGATTTTCCAATTTTAGATTTGAAAAAGTCTAGTACTTTTGTAATTGAATTATTTTTTTTAATGAAGGAGATTTTGGAAGTTTAATTCCATCTAAGGATGGTTTCTTTAATTTTATATTTTTTAATTTACCAAATAAATTAGAGAATTTTTCTTTAGTAGTTGAAGTTTCCATTTTATTTTCTTTATCAACGCTGTCATTTACCACAATATTTTTTTCATCAATTCTATTTTCATTATTTTGATTTGAAGATAGCTCGTTTATTTGCGGTTTGGTAATTTCTGTTGGCGTTGTAATTGTTGTATCTTCGATTGGAGTATCAACTTTTGGTTCATCTTGTTGTGCTGTATTAATTTTTTCTTGATTGTTTGATATAATTTGATTTTCTTCGGCTTGTTTTTTTAACCTTTCGCTTTCAGCATGGATGTCATCGAACCATTTTTCTAAAATAGGTATAGCTTCGTCTAAATTTTGAGTGCCTGATGAAGAAATTTTCTGTTTTCCGTCAATATAAAGTCTACCAACCCAATTTTTTGATTTAAGCTCACCTTTATATTTATCTTGTCTTACATATATATGTAATCTACCGTCTTTTTTATGGATTACCTGGTGTTCATTTTTATTTTCGGGCTCTTTAATAATATTTTCTGTTTGTTGGGTTAAATTAGTTTCAGAATTTTCATCTGGACTCTGAATATTTTCAACACCTGGTTGATTTTCATGATTTTGGTCAGCAGAAGGCTGATTTATCTCTTCAGTTGTATTATTCTGATCAACTTCTGATTGATTATCAGCATCGCTTACTTCATTTTCATTTTTTATATTATCGTCTTTGTTATCTTCACTCATATATTTACTTTTCGAAAAAATAAATTTTTCGAATCTCTAACACAATTTCTATTATCTCTAACACAAAATAGAAAAAAGTCTAACACAAATTTAAAAATTTATAGTCCATTATGAGTTTATTTTTATAAAAGCCAGTAAAATCAACGTTTTTATAACATGTAGTCATTTTTTTTTAAATTTAAAATATTCATCAAATTTCATTAATCTCTAACACAATAATAAAATTCTCTAACACAATCAAAGAATATATTTTGTGTTAGAGTTGTAATTTTTTTATTTTTTATCAAAAAACAAGTAAAATCAACGAAAATTGAAATTTTTAACTTTCATTTATAATTTGTGTTAGAGTATAAATAATTTGTGTTAGAGTAATTATTTTTATAACCATTTTTAAATATTTAAACTGTTTTAGTAACAATATAATTATAAGTTGTAATATTTTTGCTAAATTTTTAGTTGAAATTGTAAAAAAAATTCAAAAAAATATGAAATTCACCTCAGATTAGAATTTTTTTTAAAAAAAAAGTTAATATTTATAATTTTTAGTTTGGATTACCTCTTATATCAGTAGAGAGCTCTTGATAGATCATTACTGATATAGTTTTTAAGTTTGATGTTACTCTTTCGTAATCCCAAGTTAAATTAACATTATTACAATTAAGTTCTTTAAAGTAATAAACTTTAGCCATAGGTATAGATGGATCAATTTCTTGTGCAAGTATGTTTAATTGATTAGTTTTTTTTTCAATTGCAAAATTATATCTACAAACATTTGAAGTAGCCCAAAATAATATTGTTGATAATATAATTGCAAAAGCAATCATAACTTTTGGTACAGACATCATAATTAATTTCCATCTACTGTAACTATTGTTAAATCATCTTTTTGAATTCTTCCAGAACTAATTAACTCTTCAATCATTTTGTGTAATCGTTTGTTGTTTGGAATGCTTTGATATTTTTTTATATAATCTTGAAAACCTTCTTGTCCAAGCATCTCTCCGTTATTATTTTTCATTTCTGTTATTCCATCCGTAAAAATATACATTGAACTTTCTTTAAAGGAAATAGTTTGCTCCGTAAATTTAAAGTTAGGTGCAATACCAAGTGGTGGACCAGCTTCATCTATTGTCTTAAAGTTTCCATCTTTTGAAAATATTAATGGAGGTTCATGACCTGCGTTAGATAAAAGTAATTCATTTTTATTTTTATCATACACACCTACAATCATTGTAACAAACATTCCTCTTGTTGTTGTTTCACAAATTTCATCATTTAAAATTTTTATAAGTGTTGATGCAGAAAAAATTGTTTTACTTAAACATCTGTAAAGACTTGAAGCCTTAGACATCAACAAAGAAGATTTAATTCCTTTACCAGACACATCAGCTACACCAAAACCGTACTTACCATTTCCTAAATCAGAAAAATTATAAAAATCTCCTGAAACAATTTTAGCAGGAATGTTTATACCTGCGATTGGAAATTTATCATCTTTATTTTGTGATAATAAAGTTTTTTGAATTTCACCGACAATTTCTATTTCTTTTTGCATTCTATTCTTATCTATTAATTCTTTTGCCATTTTTGCATTTCTAATTGCTAGAGCTGCTGGTCCTGATAAAGTTTCAAGAAGTTTTCTATCTCCTTCCTGAAATAATTTATCTGAACTTTTTTTATTTAAACAGTGAATTACTCCAATACACTCATTAGCAACTATTAAAGGAGAACAAAGAACAGAATAAGTTGTAAAATTAGTTTTATTATCCA
>MDSZ01223441.1_pt1 | contig 10638 bp, 7 predicted proteins | sample 811201 | NCBI WGS metagenome assembly MDSZ01 (sample SAMN05326647, study PRJNA326480) | marine metagenome | isolation source: seawater | place: Indian Ocean: North | collected 2010
AACGCCTTTTAAGAAATTCAGTTGATAGCCTCCGAGCCTTTTCCCGGTCCGATGCATCATAATCCCAGAATTCCTGCAACACCTTCTCAGTTTTGGGGAAGTCACGACCGTCGTCTCCAATACTACTGCGTAGTGAAGCCAAACGGTTTTTCAAATTTGCAATCGTATCGGTGTATTCCGGATCATCATAAAGATTGGTAGATTCAAAGGGATCATTCTTCATGTTGTAGAGTTCCCATGCCGGAGGAGTTTGATTCAAACCCTGATAATCCGCCCCGTAGAAATAAATGAGTTTCCACTCCTTAGTACGAATCCCAACATGCCCCGGATTATCGTGATGAGCCATATGCATCCAATACCGATAGTAAGCTTCATTAGGCCAGTTGGAGGGCTCAACACCCGTCTCACAAATCGACTTAAAACTACGACCCTGCATATATCCCGGTGTTTTTATCCCTGCAAAATCCAACATGGTCGGCGCAAAATCCACATTCCCCACAATAGAATCCACCCGTTGACCAGCCTTAATAGTTTTAGGATAACGAATCAATAAAGGCATGCGCATGGCCTCTTCATACATCCACCGTTTATCCTGATAATCATGCTCCCCCAACATGAATCCCTGATCTCCTGTGTAGATAATAACTGTATTATCCAGCTGACCGATTTTCTCTAAATAACTAAATAACCGCTTCAGGTTATCATCAACGCCCTTAACACAACGCAGGTACTTCCGAAGATATGCGTTATAAGCCAAATGCTGAATCTGCTTATCAGTTAATTTTGCGGGATCGTAATCCTTTGGAAAATCTTGAGGGAACCGTTTAGGCAAATCCACGGCATAGGATCGGCGGGGGTTTCGGTTGCCAATGGAGGTACCAATATGAGGTATTAATTCGTCCTGATAACCACGGGTGGCAATGGACCCAAAACTGTCAGGATGTGACTTAATCAGATTGTCTGGTTTTGGAATATCAATGTCTGACAGATAATCATTATAGCGATGTGCATGCTCAAAATAGTCATGAGGAGCCTTGTAATGGTGCATCAGGAAAAAGGGTTTTGAATCATCACGCTTCTCCTTAAACCACTTCAGTGTCTGATCAGTAATCGCATCAGATGAATGTTGTCCGGGAAACTTTATTAGATTTTTAGGCCAAGGCTTTTCCCCTTGAATGCGAAATTCGGGGTCATGGAATTTCCCTTGGCCGGGTAATACGCAGTAATAATCAAAAGCTGCAGGTTCTCTCTTTAAATGCCACTTTCCGATCATTGCCGTTTGATAACCAGCCTTCTTCATTTCACGGGCCAAATGCTGACGGCCTCCTTCAATTCCTCCTCTCAAATCATGAACCCCACAGGTATGAGCATATTGACCGGTGATAATTGTCGCTCGACTGGGAGCACAAATAGCATTGGAACAAAAAGCATTCTCAAAAAGAATTCCTTCTTTAGCCAGCCGATCAATGGTCGGAGTAGGATTCAGTTTGGCAAGTCTACTCCCATAAGCCCCAATAGCCTGGGAAGTATGATCATCAGACATGATGAACAAAATGTTCGGCCGAGATTCTGCCCCGGTGAATTGTGTCATTAATGTAGCAAAAACTGTTATCAGAATTTTTTTCATAATTAATTTAAATCATTTATTAGTTCCACTGCCTGAGCAGTGAGCAGTGCGGTCTGGTCCCAATTATCGACCTCAACCATCCAACTCCCGCCACATGCAAATACATTTGATAAAGCGAGGTAATCAGCCAAATTACTAGTGTTTATACCTCCAGTGGGAATGAAACGAATGTTGTGATAAGGCCCACTAAAAGCCTTTAGAGCATTAACCCCACCAAGAGTTTCAGCCGGGAAAAACTTCACAACCTCGATTTTGTGCTCCAGCGCCATCTCCAGGTCCGTTGGAGTAGCTACGCCGGGGAAGATTGGAACATCATTTTCTAAACACCACACAACAGTGCGCGGGTTAAATCCGGGGGTAACGATAAAATGTGCTCCTGCTTCCACAGCCTCTTGTGCCTGTTCAGCACTATGAACCGTCCCGGCGCCCAAAAGGAATTCATCACGATGATGCAACCGTCGAATAACATCCATCGCCCTATCGGTCCTGAGAGTGATTTCAGCAACCGGCAAACCTCCTGCGCAAAGTGCATCAACCAGTGGCTCAGCATCATCAGGTTCATCTAATGAAACAATAGGGATCAGTTTCAAGGATTGCAGAAGATCAATCATTCAGTGATATTATAAAATCTGCGGGCAGTTCCCTCAAATATCTCGAAAGTCTCATCCTCACTCACAGACCCGAGAACTTCCTTTAATGCCCCGTGCACCTGTTCATAAGTGCCGGCCAATTCACAAACCGGCCAGTCGCTACCGTACATACACCGCTTCGGCCCGAAATGTTCCAACGCCGCCTCAACGTAAGGCTTTAGGTCAGCCGGCTTCCAGTTGGCCCAATCCGCTTCGGTTATCATGCCTGAAAGTTTACAGAAAATATTTTCGTGCTTGGCAGCGGCCTTTAACTGGGGCAACCAATCATCGATCGATTGATCCTTGATGCGCGGTTTAGCTAAATGATCAATCACCATGGGTAATTCTGGCAATTCTTGACCCAGTTGATCAGCGTGTTTCAAATGCTGCACGTAAAACAGCAGGTCAAATGGTACTCGATGTTTTTCCAACACCTTTAGTCCACGCAATATTTCCGGCCGGATGATAAAATCATTATCGGGCTCATCTTGCGTGATGTGTCGAATACCGACGAACTTCGGATGATCCTTAAACTCCGACAGGTTTTCCTCGCAAGACTCGCTGGCCAAATCCACCCATCCAACAACTCCCACCAGCCATTCGTGCTCTTCAGCCATGCCTAAAACCCATCGATTTTCTTCGATATCGTGTTGGGTTTGAACAAAAATACTCTTACTGATACCAGTAGCATCCAAGTGAGGCTTAAGGTCAGGGGGCAAAAAATTACAACGGATTGCTGAAAGATCCGGATTATCCAACCATCCATAATCAAAAGGTTTTTCCAACTGCCAGAAATGTTGATGAGCATCAATCATGATATTACGAGGACGGGGACAAAATACATAATCCCAAGTTGAATAGCTTGCTTTTTTAATAACAATTTTATTAATAGTCGGCCGTGCCTGCTGAGAGCCCCGAATCTATTCAGAACAGTTTTCTCTCAAAAATCGGGTCAGGTGAGCCGATACGGGAGCTTTTCGAACACCTGCCCGGTGTGTTTTTTTTCGCAAAGGATTTGGACAGCCGAATAATGTGCGCCAGTCAAGCCACTTCAGAACGACTTGGGTGCCAAAATGAAATGGAAGTAGTTGGGAAGAATGATTCAGATTTTTACCCCAAAGAGCTTGCTGCTAAATTTCTGATGGACGACCTACAAGTGCTCAATACAGGGCAAGCTCTGATCGATAAAGTGGAAATTGGATACAACAAACAGCGAATGCTTGATTGGATTATTACCAGCAAATTTCCATTACGTGATGCCTCCGGAAAAATTATAGGGCTGATGGGCATGTTTCGCAGCTATGAGGGCTCCCGTAAACTTTTACTTCCTTATTCCCAAATCAGCTCGGTAGTGGAGTATATTCGATCACACCACCGTGACCAAATAAGTGTAACCGATCTGGCCAGAAGAGCAAAACTAAGCCCGCGTCAACTAAACCGAAAGTTCAATGATGCTTTTGGAATGAGTGCTCAGGATTTCCTAACCAAGACTCGCATCCAAACCGCCAGCGACGCTCTCCTTAATACTGCCTCGAGCATTTCCGAAATCGCCCACCAATTCGGTTTCTGTGATCAGAGCGCCTTCACGCAGGCATTCAGAAAACACACTGGTATCACTCCCTTAAAATTCAGGAAACGATACGCTACCTAATTGCCTGAAGGACCGTAAAGGTGTTTGCCTTTTCGAGCCGCCTCAATGGATTTGTGGGTATCAACCGCAATACCTGGATCCCCCTGCTCTTTCATCCACCGATCCAGTTCTACGCTTAACAATCGAACCCGAGCCTTATGCTCCCCCACATTTATGAGGTTATTGAGTTCATACGGGTCGGCAACCGAATTATACAACTCCTCCGGAGGACGGCTCATATACCGCTTAACTAACTGATAGGTATGCGGGTTAATCCAAGCCTCCCTAACCCAGGTTGACCAATAAGGGTTATTAAGAACGGCATCCCCTTTCATCCCCATGAGGTGCTTTTCAATGTACAACTCGTCGGGACGCAAGTTACGGATATAGTGAAAGACTCCATCACTAACACTTCGGATGGGATACCCCGGACCTTCAGGGATGTTATTGTGAATACCATAAACAAACTCCCTATGAGTATCAGATTTACCCGTAAGTACAGGCAGAAAACTTGTGCCATCATAATTGTACTTTTCAGGATCACCTCCCGCAGCAGCAAGTAGGGTTGGCAATATGTCTGCATACTGAACCAAAGCCTCTGTCCGTTTACCCGCTGTTGTTCGTCCCGGCCAATGCGCCACCAGAGCTGTGTGCAACCCAGTATTCCAATTGGTCCATTTACATCCGGGAAACTGCGAGCCTTGCTCAGATGTAAATAAAACTATTGTGTTCTTAGCCTGTCCGGTCTTTTCCAACACGTGTAGTATCTCTCCAACCTGCCCGTCCATATAGGTAATCTCAGCCAGATACCTTGAATAATCCTCACGGGTTCGCGGTGTATCGGCAATATTCGGAGGCAATTTTAATTTCTTGGGTGGATATTTTGAAGCGTCACCCATCACCCAAGGCACATGTGGTTCGACCAGTGCTACCACAAGACAAAATGGCTTATCGTTCTTTCCCATGAACTCAGTAATGCCTTTTAATTCATGCGCCCGAGTAGGATTACGAACACAACTTTGATCAAAGCCTTCTACCTTGATAAAGGGATAAACCGAACGAGGCTTAACGTGAAGTTTTCCGGTCAAACCAACCCGATATCCAAGTGCACCAAGATGATGAGGCATACTCTTTACTTCCGGACGACTTGCAGAATGGTTCCATGCGCAACCGTTTCGCATAGCATACTGCGCAGTAAAGAGTTCAGAGCGACAGGGCTGACACATTGCCTCTCCAAGATAAGCTCGATTAAAAGTTAAACCGCGCGCAGCCAAAGCATCAATGTTTGGCGTCTTGGCGTTCTGACCACCATACAAAGGCAAATCATTGTAAGTGCAATCATCAGCCATAATGATTAGGAAATTAGGCTGACTAGCTCCTTGCGCGGTAAACCCGACCAATATCAGGGATAAACAAATATAAGTAAAAATCCGTGTGCACATAAAATTAAATATTACTGAGCATAATCAACAGGCTCAACCTTTATACGAAAATGTCCCGTTATAGGATAATCAAACAACGCATTTTCCTCTTTAGCTCCAGAACCAATATTATGAATCACAAGTGGAGTTCCATCTTGAGCCCTTTTATCACTCACAATCATAATATGAGGTCGCTTACCAACCAAACAGGAAACCAAATCGCCGTAAAGATAGCTCTCCTTGTTGTTGCTTACCCTCAGCGACCATCCCTTCCTCTCGAAAAATCGGCGAAGGTTGGGAACGCGACGATGGTCAATGTTGCGATCGGTTTTACTTAAACCCCAAATCTTAGGGTATTTGTTGAAGGCCTTCTTCATGTCCTCATGCACAACCTTCTGCAAATCGAACCCAAGTCCCTGACGTAATGCTCTGACAATGACATCGGTGCAAACCCCGCGCTCAATAGGCACATCGCCCCCAGGATATTTAAGCCCAACGTATGCTGGATCATAAATCGTCGTCTTACCAATTTGGGACCGGGCCGCCATAACAATGGAAGCACCGAAGTCAAAGCCATCTTCAGCGACTGAGCTTTTGGTCTCCTCAGATACTGATTGCGGCCGCTCGCAACCTCCACCAAGGCAAGAAATCCAAACCACCAATAGCCATTGGCACAACTTTAATACCTTGCCTTTTTCAGAATGCCCCAACCAGATCAATTTTTCTTATCTTTATTTTTCTCCGAACGCTGCTTGCGGGAAGTTGCGCTGCCGGAACTGGTATCCCTACGAAAATTAAGCTTGGCTAATGATTCTTTGACCGGTGAAAGATGGCGCCCTTTCAGGCGCTCTTTATCTTTGGCTATCTCAAACCATTTTTTTTCCATTTCCTTTACTCGTTCCGGATATTTGGCTGCTAAATCATTTGTTTCAGTCCTGTCTGTATCCATATTATACAATTCCCAGCGGCCCAACTTAGCGGACACGAGCTTCCATGACCCCTGACGTAGTGCACGGTCTGTCCCAAAGTGGAAATACAAAGAATCATGCCCTTTTCGCTTCTTACCCTGTAAGATTGGTAAAAGTGATTTACCTACAAGCGGATCAACTTTTCGATCCGCCACCTTCTTCGGATAGGTGGCTTTGGCCACATCAATAAAGGTCGCCATAAAGTCAATTAAATGGCCAGACTGACGCGTAATACTCCCTGGCTTTGCCTTTAGCCCTTTTGGCCAATGTGCAATTAAGGGTGAAGAGATACCTCCTTCATGCTGATTTTGTTTATATAGCCTGAAAGGTGTATTGCCTGCGTAGGCCCAGCTTGCGTCATATGTCCAATAAGATTTTGGATCCCAAGGCTTTAAATAACGACCTCTTGTTCGCTCAAATGGGCAGGCGCCATTATCCGCACAAAAGAGAAAGAGTGTATTCTCCCAGACACCCTTGGCCTTTAGTTTTTCAACCATGCGCCCAATATTTTGATCCATCACTTCTACCATCGCGGCAAAAACCTCCATCCGATCGGCTTCCCACTGTTTTTCCTTGGCACTCAAGCTGTCCCAAGCCGGAATGTGTTCGGGCCTTTTACCCAACTTAAATTCATCAGGAATCAACCCAATCTTAAGTTGCTTGGCATAACGCGCGAGACGCAACTTATCCCAACCTTGATCATATCTCCCATCGCACTTTTTAACGTCCACTTCAGGAGCATGTAATGGGTAGTGCGGTGCATTGAAAGCCACATAAAGAAGAAAGGGGTTCTCTTTTGCAGTCGCTTGATCAATGAACTCCAGAGCAAAATCACCCATCGCGTGTGTAGTGTAAAAAGGTCTTCCATTAAGCATTTTTGGCACTTCATAGTTTTCGCCATTATACCTGAAAGAGTTGTCGCCGGTAAAAAAATTGCAGGCACCCGAAAGATGCCCCCAATAACGTTGAAAACCGAAATCAGTGGGCTGTTTACTTAGATGCCACTTACCTACCATAGAAGTTGAATAACCCGCTTCACCCAATACCTCGGCAATGGTAACACCACGACTTAAACTGGCACTACCCGCTTGATCACAATAAAGTCCTGTCAACAAACTCACACGCGAAGAGTGACATTTGGCTGTGTTGTAGAACTGAGAGAACCGCAACCCATTTGCGGCAAGCGCGTCGAGATTGGGTGTTCGAATTTCCGACCCGTAACACCCCAGATCGGCAAACCCAAGATCATCTGCCATAATCAGCACAATATTAGGCCTTTGATCAGCGTTAAGGAGCAGTGTACAAAAAAAAGTCAAACTAAGGAAAAGATTTTTCACGGCCGCAAGTCTCTGCCAAAGCAGCTATCAAGGTCAATACCCCTCAGCAAGAGTTTACAGAGGCAACAGAAACTGATAGACATCCCCACTTTCCAGAAAAACACCGCATGTCCACTTCCAAGATTGTATATACAAAAACCGATGAAGCCCCGGCTTTGGCAACACGCTCACTGTTACCAATCCTGAGCGCATTCACCAAGAGCTCCCAAATCGAATTCGAATTGAGGGATATTTCCCTTGCCGGACGCATCCTTGCCAACTTTCCGGAAAATCTTACTGAAGATCAGCGAGTACCCGATGCACTAGGCGAACTGGGAGAACTGGCTACCAGACCCGAAGCTAACATCATCAAACTGCCCAATATCAGTGCTTCGATCCCGCAACTGGTGAGTGCTATTGAGGAATTACAGGCTCAAGGCTTTGACATCCCGAATTTTCCGGAAGAACCGAAAACCGATGAAGAAAAAATGATCCGATCCCGCTATGCAAAGGTGCTCGGCTCAGCGGTGAACCCGGTTCTGCGTGAAGGCAACTCCGATCGTCGGGTTGCTACACCTGTTAAAGTCTACGCCCAAAAAAACCCTCACACGATGGGCGAATGGTCTCCTGATTCCAAATCGCACGTAGCGCACATGGATAAGGGTGATTTTTACGGCAGTGAGCAATCTCACGTTTTAACCAAAGATGATGTAGTACGCATCGAACTGGAGAATGACGGCGAAACCACCATCCTAAAGGATAATCTAAAACTACTGGAGGGCGAGGTGATTGACGCAAGCGTGATGAGCGCCAAGGCTTTGCGTGAATTCATACAACGAGAAATCGATAACGCCAAAGATCAAAACATCCTCTTTTCACTACACCTGAAGGCCACCATGATGAAGGTAAGTGACCCCATTATATTCGGTCATTGTATAAGTGTATTTTACGCACACATCCTTGAAAAACATGCTGATTCACTGGAATCCATCGGATTTGACCCCAACAACGGCATTGGTGATCTTTACGCTAAACTCGGGGAATTACCCGCAAATGCACAGTCCGCGATCAAGGCAGACATCGAAACGATTTATTCCAAGCGGCCTGCTCTGGCGATGGTTAATTCAGATCAAGGCATCACCAACCTCCATGTCCCAAGTGATGTCATTATTGATGCCTCCATGCCTGCGATGATTCGTACCTCCGGCCGTATGTGGGGCCCAGACGGAGAACCCTGTGACACCAAGGCCGTAATTCCTGATCGCAGTTACGCCGGAGTATACCGTGAAACAATTAATTTCTGTAAAACCAATGGAGCCTTTGATGTCTCTACCATGGGTAACGTTTCCAATGTTGGATTAATGGCCAAAAAGGCCCAGGAATACGGCTCACACGATAAAACCTTTGAAATTCCCTATGAAGGAACGATTCGGGTCAAGGACGGTGAAGGCAATATACTACTGAGCCATGAAGTGGAGGCCGGTGACATCTGGCGTATGTGTCAGACCAAAGACGTCGCCATTCGTGATTGGGTAAAGCTGGCTGTTGCTCGGGCCCGCGCCACCGGTGCCAAGGCAATTTTCTGGCTGGACGAAAACCGCGCACACGACCGCAACCTCATCGCGAAGGTTAATCAATACCTGCCTGACCATGATACTGATGGTCTTGATATTGAGGTTCTCTCACCTGTTGAGGCAACCCGCGTTACCTGCCAACGATGTAAAGATGGGCTGGACTCGGTGTCGGTTACGGGGAATGTCCTACGCGATTACCTCACCGATCTCTTTCCTATTCTTGAATTGGGTACCAGCGCCAAGATGCTCTCCATTGTTCCACTGCTCGCCGGCGGTGGTCTCTTTGAAACTGGAGCAGGCGGTTCGGCCCCCAAACACGTGCAACAGTTTAACGCCGAAAACCACCTGCGCTGGGACTCTTTGGGAGAATTCCTCGCAATCGGTGTTTCACTCGAAGATCTTGGCACCAAGACAGGCAACACCAAGGCGCTCATCCTGTCAAAAACGCTCAACGACGCCATTGGCAAATTCCTTGAAGAAAACAAATCCCCCTCCCGAAAAGTAAACGAACTGGATAACCGTGGCAGCCATTTCTACCTAACTCTTTACTGGGCCCAAGCACTGGCTAAGCAAACCGAAGACCCCGATTTAGCGACGCAATTTACCCCCTGCGCCACAACTTTGGCCGAGAACGAATCAGCGATTATCGATCAACTTAATGCAGTTCAGAATCAAGCAATGGATATTGGCGGGTACTATCAGCCTAATGAGGAAAAAGCAGATGCAGCCATGAGACCGTGCATGCTATTTAACGAAGCCTTAAACGCCCTGAACTAATCACTCCCAAGTCTTGTCCGGATCAAAAGGTTTATAGTTCGAATCCGCGTCCGGATTAGGTTTGGGCAGACAGGCTTTGACTGCCAAATGGTACCGATCCATTTCTCTACTCAAACGGGCCACCGCAGACTTGTTTTGAGCGGCAATATTTTCAGTTTCTCCAATAGCGTACTTCAGGTTGTAGAGATAATGCGAATCGGGTTGCTCATAAAACCGGAAGTATTTCAAGTCACCTTGGAGTACCACTGAGTGAGGCGCGGTATTGCGATGGTGGGGGTAATGAAAATATATAAATCGATCACTCAGCTTCCTATCCTGTTGCCCTTTTAACAACGATGTGATGCTGGCTCCATCAATGTCGCGCAGTTTATCCAGTGAGCCACCCGCCAAATCCACAAAGGTCGGCAGAAAATCGTAACCCACCACATTCACATCACAACGCGAATCACCCTTGACGCCCGGACCCCTGACGATCATGGGCACTCTAATACCGCCTTCCCAAAGCCACCATTTGTTACCGCGCAGGAATTTCTTGGAACCCGTGTCGCGGTGATGACCATTATCGGACATAAATATCACGTAAGTGTTATCACTCAAACCAAGCTCATCTAACCGCTCGAGAAGCATGCCGATACTTCTATCCATATCCAGTACCATGGCCGTGCGCTGAGCCACGCGTTTACGCAGGGCATTGGA
>MDSZ01262790.1_pt1 | contig 10638 bp, 11 predicted proteins | sample 811201 | NCBI WGS metagenome assembly MDSZ01 (sample SAMN05326647, study PRJNA326480) | marine metagenome | isolation source: seawater | place: Indian Ocean: North | collected 2010
AAAAATCATACAAAGACAACAAAATGCAAAACTAAGTCTGGCATAGAATATGAGGTTTAAATAAAGTAATAAAACTGTAAGCATATTAAATAAAAAACCAAATGCAGAAAAACCCATAACAAACTTTAGATAATTTGTTCTTCTGTTAAGAACATGAAGTTGATTTTCCCACTCAGGTGGAACTCTTCTTTCAAAAGTATATTGGTCGTGTATTTTACGAATTAGAGCACTTAATGTATGAAAACGATTACTATACATAGTCATCATTAGTGGAATAGCTGGAAACATAAGTGCTGCTACCGTGTAATCTATATCCATATCGAATCAAATTGATTATGAAGATAGTGTTTGGTATTTACAAGTAATATTTGATGGAGCAACTAAAAATTTTCATAGAACTAACAAGACTTAATAAGCCAATAGGATATATGCTACTATTCTGGCCTTGCTCATGGGGATTAGCTTTTGGATTGCTTCCAGATAAAAACTTAGAAATATTTATAAATTATTTATTACTATTTTTTATAGGCTCAGTTCTTATGAGAAGTGCTGGTTGTATAATTAATGATATTGTAGACAAGGAATTTGATGAAAAAGTAAAAAGAACAAAACAAAGACCCATAGCTTCAAAGAGAATATCTATTAAACTCTCTTTTTTTTATGCTTTTGCTCTTTGTTTGATCGCTTTTTTTATTTTAATTCAGTTTAATTTTTTGACAATAGTACTAGGATTTTCTTCTATGTTTCTAGCATTTGCTTACCCATTCATGAAAAGAATTACTTATTGGCCACAATTATTTCTAGGGCTTACATTTAATTGGGGGATTATTATGGCTTGGACCTCAATGAATAATTATATCTCATTTGAAATAATTCTACTTTATTTTTCGGCCATATTTTGGACATTGGGCTATGACACGATATATGGAGTTCAAGATATGTCTGATGATGAAATAATTGGAGTTAAATCTACCTCAATAAAATTTAAGAACAATATCAAGATGTTCGTGGCCGCGATTTACTCTTTAAGCATAGGAATTTTATTATTATTATTTTATAAGGATTTAGGTTTTAATATCCTGACATTGTTTTTAATTTTTTATTTTTTAAGTCTTTTTTTTCAAGTTATAAAATTTAAAAAAGATAAACCTAGTACTTGTCTCAATGCATTTAAAATAAATAATTTTTCAGGATTAATTTTATTCTTAACAATATTTATAACTAAAATTTAAAATGAAATTTTATGAAGTAAAAAAAATATTAAAAAGACTTTACAGGGAATATATAAAAAAACATTTAAGAAGAATATTTGTTTCGTTAATTCTTTCTATTGTCGTTGCTGGTAGTACATCGGGTATAGCTTGGCTTTTAGATCCAGCTGTAAAAAAAATATTCATCGACCAAGATAAAACTTTAGCTTGGCTTATACCTATCGCGATAATAATCGCTTTTTGTAGTAAAGGCCTCTCTTTATATTTCGCCAAAATAAATATTATTAGGGTAGGCGAAGAGGTTGCAGGAGAACTTCAAAAAAGAATTGCTAATACAATATTAGTTTCTGATATACAAACTTTAGAAAATAGACACTCTGGAAAATATGTCTCAAATATTCTTTATGATGCACACTTAGTCCAACACTTAGTAAGCACAGGTGTTTTAAATTTAATGAAAGACTCTTTTACAGTAATAGCATTATTGTCCTTAATGTTTTATCAAAATTGGAAGTTAGCTACTTTTGCAATTATAATGATACCTTTAGCTGGGGGTCTAGCTAAATCTCTTGGAAAAAGAGTAGGTAAAGCTACCAGTCAAGCAGGTGAAATATCAGGAAAATTATCCTCTTTTTTATCAGAAATTTTGAAAGGGTCTAAAATGATAAGAATTTATCAAAAAGAAATAGATGAGTTAGACAAGGCAGATAAAGTTATCGGAGATTTAGTTGAGAAAAGAGTCAAAATTGGAAGTGTTATGATAAGAGCCACTCCAATAATGGAATCTTTAACTGGAATTATGATAGCAGGTTTTATTTTTTACTCAGGGACTTTAATTGCTACCGGAGAGCTAGATATAAACCAATTCTTTTCTTTTCTAGCCGCAATGATGTTAGCATATCAACCTATAAGATCTTTAGCTACTTTGAATTTAACAGCTTATTCCGGATCTGCAGCGTTTAAGAGAATAAGTTCGGTCATTGATAAGAAAATTCAAATTCAAAACGATAAAACTCTACCAAAATTAAATATTAAAAACTCTGACATAGAATTTAGTAACGTGAATTTTTATTATGACACTGGAAACGCGAAAGCTATTAAACAAATTAATTTAAAAATTAGAGGTAATACAATGACTGCCTTTGTAGGTCATAGCGGTGCTGGAAAGAGCACTATAATGAATTTACTGCCTAGATTTTACGATCCACAAGAGGGTGTGATTAAAATAGATGGTCAAGATATTAAAAATGTTACTTTAGAGTCTCTAAGAAAAAATATTTCTTTGGTAAGTCAAGATATAATTCTTTTTGATGATACAATAAAAAATAATATCAATTATGCAAAAAAAAATGCTTCTGACGCTGAGATAGAAGAAGCTTGTAGGTTTGCTGCTGCAGATGAATTTATTAACAAACTTCCAAAAAAATACGATACTTTTATAGGAGAAAACGGTGTAAAATTATCTGGAGGTCAAAAACAAAGGCTATCCATAGCTAGAGCAATCTTAAAACAGTCTCCTATAATTCTATTAGATGAAGCAACATCTGCATTGGATGCTGACTCGGAGGAAATAGTCCAGAATGCGATTTTAAATCTTACCAAAAACAAAACAACATTAGTGATAGCTCATAGACTTTCTACAATACATAAAGCAGATAATATTTTTGTTCTTAAAAACGGACAAATTATTAAGTCAGGAGATCATAAATTTTTAATAGAAAATAGTGACGAATATAAATCTTTATATAAAAAACAATTAAGATAAGAAAATGATTTTTTTATATAGAATATTAACTTACTTATCTTATCCAATTTTGATATTAATCATATTCTTTAGAAAAATTAAAAACAAAGAAGATAACGAAAGATACAAAGAAAAAATTTTTGTTCCCTCCTTCAATCCTAAGAAAGATAAAAATTTAAAATTAATTTGGTTTCACGCTGCAAGCATTGGGGAGTTAAAAAGTATTATACCAATAATAAGAAATTTAAAGAAAGAGAATAAAAAATTACAATTTCTTGTAACAACTATAACTCTAAGTTCTGCAAATTTAGCTAAAGATATATTTGCAAATGAAACAAGTATTTTTCATAGATTTTTTCCATTGGATATTGAATTTTTACAAAACAATTTTTTAAACATGTGGAGGCCAGATGCAATATTTTTGGTAGACTCTGAAATTTGGCCAAATATGATTTTAAAAGCAAAAAAAATGAATATTCCTCTGGCAATAATCAATGCTAGGATAACCAGGAGATCATTTAAAAGATGGATGTTAATTCCAAAGACAGCAAAAAAAATATTTAGTTCATTTGATTTGTGTCTAACGTCAAATTTGGAGACAAAAGACTTTTTACAGAGACTAAATGTATCAAAAGTTTTATACTCCGGAAATATTAAGTTAATCAATACAAAAGATAATAAAAAAACTCTTTTCAATAATAAGGACGTATTAATAAATAATAAATTTTGGTGTGCTATAAGCACACACAAAAATGAAGAAGAGTTTTGTTTAAAAGTTCATCAATTAATAAAAAAAAAATATAAGACAATTAAAACTATAATAGCTCCAAGACATATTGAAAGATCACATGAAATACAAAAAATTTGCGATAATAAAAATCTTAGTTGTCAAATTTTAAATAAAAATGATTTAATCTTATCAAGCAAAGAAATCATTATTATAAATTCTTTCGGCATACTCTCGAATTTTTTTAATTACTCCAGAAGTGTATTTATGGGAAAATCTCTAATTAAGAAATTTGAGAGAAATGGAGGTCAAAATCCTATTGAGGCAGCAAAGTTAGGATGTAAAATTTATCATGGACCTTATGTGTATAATTTTAAGGAAATTTACGAAATATTTGAAAAATACGATATATCTAAAAAGATAGACACTGTAGAAAAGCTTGCCGACAATTTAATAATAGATTTTGGTGAAAATAAAGATATTTCAAAAAATTTATCGATTAAATTAGATATTTTAAGTGATGAGATTTTGGAAAAAACAATGAAAAATATTAATAAATTTTTACTTAATGATACTAAATAAACCCAATTTTTGGGATACGAAAAACAGTTTTTTTTCAATTATTTTATATCCTTTAAGTTTTTTATTTAACTTTGTAATATTTTTTAAAGAAAAGTTTACAAAACAAAAAAACTTTCAAATACCAATAATTTGTATAGGTAATATTTATTTAGGAGGCACTGGAAAAACGCCAACTTCTATTTATATTGCTACAGAATTAGCAAAGAAAAATAAAAAAGTAGCAATATTAAAAAAATATTACAAAAATCATAAAGATGAACATGATTTAATAAAGCAAAATTATGATGATCTTATTTTATCAATTAATAGAATAGATGGAATTAATGAAGCTATAGATAAAGGATATGAGACTATTGTCTTAGATGATGGTTTTCAGGATTATCAAATTAAAAAAGATTTAAATATTATTTGCTTTAATCAAAATCAAAAGGTAGGAAATGGATTGACTTTTCCTGCAGGACCTCTGAGAGAAAAAATAATATCTCTTAAAAGAGCTTCAATTGTTATAATCAATGGAACTAAAGATCAAAAATTTGAGGAAAAAGTTTTTGATGCAAATCCAAATATAAAGATTTTTTATTCCAAATATAACCCTAAAAATATAGATCATTTCAAAAATAAAAAAATTTTAGCTTTTGCTGGTATCGGCAATCCTCAAAATTTTTTCAAGATTTTGAAAGAAAATAATTTGGATGTTTTCAAAGAGATGATTTATCCTGATCATTATGAATTTAAAAAAGATCTATTATTGAAGTTAATACATTTTGCAAATACAAATAATCTTATAATTGTGACAACTGAGAAGGATTTTTTCAGAATTAAACATTACAATTTAAAAGAAATAAATTATTTGAAAGTTGATCTTGAGATAAAGGATAAAGAAAGTTTATTAAAAGAAGTTTTTAAAATTTATGATTAAATTTCTCAAATATTTTTTACAAGCAATTATTATATATTTTTTTTTAATTATATCTCGTTTAATAGGTTTAACTTTAAGTAGATTTCTCTTTTCAAATATATTTTTAATATTTGGAAAATATTTTAGATCACAAAAGATAATACATAAAAATTTAAATATATTTAATAAAAACTTATCTGATAGAGAAAAAAAATCTATTGTTACACAAATGTGGAGAAATTTTGGTATGACTTTTGTTGAATATGTTTTTCTAAATCATTTCAAAAAAAATAAATCACATTTAGAAATAATTGGTGAAAAAAATTTAGAAAAGATTATTAAAACAAATGAACCCGTAATTTTTGTTTCAGGCCATTTTGCAAACTTTGAGTTAATGTCTATGGAAATTGTTCGAAAAAAAATCAAATTAGCAACAATATATAGACCTTTAAATAACTTTTTCTTAAATCCGCTAATGGAATATTTAAGAAAAAAATATGTTTGTAAAAATCAAATTAAGAAAGGAATTGTTGGCGTGAAAGATACAGTGAATTTTATAAAAAATAATTATAGTATAGCTTTAATGATAGATCAAAGAGTGTCTGAAGGTGAAAAAATAAATTTATTTGACAATCGCGCTTTAACAACAACTTTACCAGCTCAACTGGCTATGAAATACAAATTGAAAATCATTCCAGTCTTTATAGAAAGAAAAAATGATAAAGATTTTATTATCAACTTTAATAGTGAAATCTCGCCCTCAAATTTTAAAGATAGGATTGCATTATCACAGGAACTAAATTCTATACTAGAGAAAATGATTTTAAAAAATCCGGGTCAATGGATTTGGACACATAATAGATGGAAATAAAAAATTAATTTTTTTTTAAAGATTTAAATCTATGATTTGCTTCGATGGCTGAAAAATAAGCTTCCTGAAGATCTACATTCCAATAATTTAAATCTTTTAATTCAATTTCTTTTCCAGAAACAGCACAAAGTACAAAATCTCCCTCTTCAACAATATCAAAAGAGTTGTGTTTAAAAATAAGTTTAGCTTTTTTTTTGTTCATCAATAAATTATAAAATATCATTATACATGAATATCGGGCTAATAGGTAGTGGTGGAAGAGAACATGCATTATGTCAAAAAATCTATGAGTCAAAAAAAGTTAATCAAATTTTCTGTTTACCTGGAAATGCAGGAACATCAAAAATAGCAAAAAATTTAAATGTAAATATTCTAAATTTTAAAGAAATTCTTAATATTATACGAAATTATAAAATAGATATGATTGTTGTCGGTCCAGAAGAACCTTTGGTTAAAGGACTTGTTGATTTTTTATATAAAAATAATGTCAAAGTATTTGGTCCAAATAAATATGCATCCAAACTCGAAGGTTCGAAAGCATTTATGAAAAAGTTATGCAAAAAGCATGGAATACCAACAGCAAATTTTAAAGTTTGTAATAATAAAAAACAGATTGATGCATTTTTAAAAAAAAACAATCTTCCTGTAGTTGTAAAAGCAGACGGTTTAGCAGCAGGAAAAGGCGTCACTATTTGTAGAAATAAAAAAAAGGTTATAGATATTTCAAATGAAATATTTAAAGGTAAATTTAAATCCTCAAAAAAAATTGTTTTAGAAGAGTTTTTGCAAGGAGAAGAGGCGAGTTACTTTATAATTGTTGATAAAAATCATTTTAAATTTTTTGGCACAGCTCAAGATCATAAAAGAGTTGGAGAAAATGACAAAGGTCCAAATACTGGAGGAATGGGGGCATATTCTCCAGCAGCTTTAATTGATAATAAAATTGAAAAAAAAATTATTGACAAAATAGTTAAACCGACTTTGAAAGCTCTAAAAAAAGCAAAAAATCCATATAAAGGATTTCTATATGTTGGATTGATGATTAAAAATGGTGAACCATATTTAATCGAATATAATGTGAGAATGGGTGATCCTGAATGCCAAGTAATCCTACCTAGGTTAAAAAGTGATCTTATAGATTTAGTTTCAGCTTCAATAAATAATAAATTAAAGAATACAAGGATTCAGTGGAAAGATGAAAAATGTATGACAATAGTATTATGTTCTAAGGGCTACCCAAGAAATTATAAAAAAAATATCTTAGTCAAAAATTTAAATAGAATTAAGCTTGATAAAAAAAATTTTCTTTTTCATGCAGGTACAATTTTAAGAAATAAAGATATTGTGTCTGTAGGTGGAAGAGTCTTAAATTTTACTTGTTTGGGAAAAAATTTTCTTCAAATAAGAAAAAGGATTATAAGTTCAATAAAAATCTTAAATTGGAAAAATGGTTTCTTTAGGAAAGATATAGGATGGAAAGTAATTGATTGATATGAGAATTATTAGTGGAAAATTTAGAGGAAAATTTATCAAATTTCTAAGGAATAAGACTACAAGACCTTTAAGAGACTCTGTGAAAGAAAATATTTTCAATATTTTGAAGCACTCTAATAAATTTAAAATAGATATACAAAAAGCTAAGATATTAGACTTTTACTCTGGTGTTGGATCTTTCGGTCTTGAGTGTTTGTCTAGAGGTGCTGAAAAAGTTATTTTCATCGAAAGAGATAGGAAAGCTTTAGAAGTTTTAAAAAAAAATATTTCAGGTTTGAGTATTCCAGATAACTCCGTAACTTTAGTTGATAAAATTCAAAAAGTAATAGATGTGAACAAAAAAGAAAAAATAAATATTTTTTTTTTGGATCCCCCTTTCGCAGATAAGGATTATTTAAATAATTTACAATTAATCAGTAAAAATAAGATTTTTAAAGATAACCATATCATAATTATTCATAGAGAGAGAAATTCTGATGATAATTTTAATGCGATTTTAAATGTTTTAATATCAAAAAATTATGGAAGATCTAAAATAATTTTTGGAAAATTACTTAAGTAATCTTTTAGTGACCAATTTTATTTCCTCCACAGCTGGTTGATCAAAAGGATTTAGATTAAGCATTTTACCAACAAATATGGTCTCCAACATGAAATATGAAAATAACTCACCTAATGTTTCCTCATTTAAATTTTTGATTGTGAATTCTCTGAATGGAATTTTTTTACTTTTAAAGACTTGGATTAAGGCATTTTTCTGCTCTTCTTTCACCTTTGATACATTTTTATTATGTAAATAATTAATTTTATTTGTGTATTTTTTAGTATTAATTTTTATATTTTTTTTTTCTTTAAAGCTAAAAATATTAAAAATCTTATTTTTTGGACCTTCAAGATATAGTTGTAATAAACTATGATGGTCTTTAGGTGCATTAGAAATAACAGGTAAGAAACCTTTTTCTTTTTTTCCCAAACTTTCTGCAGCTAATTGCTGACACCATAATAGAAAATTTGACAACTTAGGTTCATAATTCAAAAATACTAAATCATTTATTTTTCCACTGCTAAGAATATTTGCCAGATTTACTGAACTTTCCTTCAAAAAAAAATTTTCTTTATTTTTAGTTATTAAATATTTTTTTAAATTTTTTCTTAATCTTAAAACATTTATTCCCATTAAAAATGCAGGGACAATACCAACTTCTGATAAAACTGAATATCTTCCACCTATTTGGTTTTTATGTTCTATTAAATATAAATTAAATTTTTTTGCCACAGAATATAAAATATTATTTTTTTTTTCTGTAATGACGATTATGTTTTTACTTTTCTGATTAAGAATTTCTAATGAAAAAAAATTTGTTATTGTTTCAATAGTATTGCCCGATTTAGAAATTATAAGAAATAATATTTTTTTACCTCTGTGAAATCGTTTAAAATTAATATTTTTATCTACGTCAAGGTTATCAAAAAAAAAAACTTTTTTTTTTATTTTTTTTTCAAAAAAATCAAATATTGCTTTTGTCCCTAAAATTGAGCCACCCATACCAATGCAAACGATTGTATTAAACTTACAAAATTTTTTTAATTCTTTTTTATCAAAATTAAAATTAAATTTTTTTTCAAATAAATTAAAGAAATTATTTTTATCTTCAGATTCTTTGCAAATTTTCTCTAATATTTTTTCAAAAGATTTATTTAGTTTTTTATTTAAATCTTTTTTGATAATTTTTTTTGGTAAATAGTTATTTGCAATTAAATTTTTATTGATCACTTTCTAATTCTCTCTAAAATTGATTTTTCAACTGAAATAGACTGATCTTCATTATTTTTTCCTTGTTCCGGAGCATTAAGAATCTTTTTTAAATTTTCATTATCATTTCTTTGATTTTTTATTTTTTGAGATTTAGGTGTAGGCAGTTCATTATAATCAGGAGGTAATTCTAAAGGTTGTTTTTTTTTTACTAAAAATTCATCAGTAGTATTTACTTTTTCATTTCGAAGAACTTTACCAGCTTCACTTAAAGTATTACAACCTGTAAATAAAAAAAAAATTATAATTATAAATATATTTTTCATTATTTTTTTTGAAACAGCCCTTTTGTTAAATATGCAATTATCCCTAGAGTAATAAAAACATCTGCAAAATTAAATACAAACCAATGAAAATTTCCATAATGAATATCTATAAAATCAGGCACAGCTTTAAATATTACTCTATCATAAAAGTTTCCCAAAGCACCACCTATTATAATTGAAAAAATAAATTTTTCTGTTTTGTCAGATCTAAATGCTAAAATGAATAAAAAAATTAAAATTAAACCAATAATTGTCGATATTAAATTGTATAATAATTGTGAGTCAACGCTTAAAAGTCCAAAGCCAACACCAATGTTCCAAATTAAATCAAGATTTAGATAATCATTAATAAAATATTTGTTTTCACTAAAATTTTCTAAGATTCTAATTTTTGAATATCTGTCTGCCCCAAAAATGAGTATTATAATGATTAGAAAATAAAAATTTTCCTTTATAAATATTTTGCTTTTTATTTCTTTAAGATTAATCAAACTATTATATTTCTATTTTATTGGACAACTTTCTCTTTGGCATTTTTTCTCTAAAATTTTCCAACACCTTTCACATTTTTGTCCTTGAGCTTTTTTTACTTCAACTTTGATTTCATCTGTATTTGACAGTACTTTTTCTGCTTTTGAAACGATAAAATAATCCTCTAAATCGAGTTTATCGAGAAGTTCAAATTTATCTTTTTTTATGATTAATTTAATTTCTGCCTCTAAACTCGATCCAATTTCTTTGTTGGCCCTTTTCTCCTCAATCGCAATATTTGCAACTTGTTTAATCTTAAATAAGTTTGACCATTTTTCATTTAACTTTTCATTTTTCCAACCTGATGGAATTTTAACAAAATCATTTTCATGAATACTTTCAGAATTATCTTTATTTAGTAAACTATAGATTTCTTCTGTAGTGAAAACTAAAATTGGAGCAAACCACTTTAATAAACTTTCTAAAATTATGTTTAAAACAACTACACAATTTTTCCTTTTTTTGGAATTAATACTATCACAGTAAAGAACATCTTTTCTT
>MDSZ01019226.1_pt1 | contig 10637 bp, 8 predicted proteins | sample 811201 | NCBI WGS metagenome assembly MDSZ01 (sample SAMN05326647, study PRJNA326480) | marine metagenome | isolation source: seawater | place: Indian Ocean: North | collected 2010
CAATATTCACATCTTTGGTTTTTACATTTGGAATATTTAGTGAAAAAAGATTTTATAGTAAATCTTTTTATATATTTGAATTTTATGAAATAAAACAATATTTTAAATTGTTTTTTATGTTTCTTTTTATATCTCTAATATATATATATTTTCTTGAATCTAGAAAAGAAAAAATAATTTACCTCATTCCTTTTTTATACTTAATACCGGGTGTTGTTAGTGGAACTAGTTTTTCTATCTTCTTAATTTTATTTTTTAATTCTGGATTTATTTATTTGTATAACAATTTTTATAGACATAAAAATTCTTTATTCATTTATTTTATTTTTGTAACTATTTGGTCTTGGGTTTCATCATATTACTCAGCAGATAATAATTATTTCCTTGATCCTGATAAAACTATTGGTCTTGCAATGACTAGTTACGATGTTCAGGGGGTCGTGTATTCTTCAATATTGATACTATTCGTTTTTTTTGGTATTTACAGATTATCATCTGAAAATTTTGAATCTATTGATTTTTCTAAAATCCTAAAAAATTTATCCTTAACATCGATATTAGTGATGATTGTTGGTGTAGTCAGTGCAAATTTTCCTTTTTTAAACTTTTTTTTCTATTACTTCTCTGGCCAACACAAGATGGGTACTTTGTCAAAAAATTTACTAAGTTATAACGAATGGGGTGAGTTTATCGCTTGGCGAGGATTTTTACCAAGTGCAGAAACAGCTGGAGAGCTATTTGCATTAAACATTCTTCTATACTTTTTAATTAAAGGTATAAAACCTAAAACAATTTATGAAATTGTCACAATTATTTTACTAATTTTTGGATTAATTATTTCGAATAATAGAGCAGCAATGTTTCTTCTAATCGCAATCATCTCTTTTAAAATAATTTTAGATCAAAACAAAAAATTAATAACCCCATTAATTATTGTTTTGCTTCTTTCTTTAATTTATATAATTGGATTTCAAAACTTTACTTATTCAATTGATTTTGCAACCAACAAAATAATAAGTGTGGCAAATAGTTACTCACTTGAAGGTTTTGAATCTTCAGGGCTAAAAACAGTAAACACTCAATCAAGAATTTTTAGACCAATTTTTTCGATTATAAGTGTTTTTGCATTTTTAATTAATAGATCTGAAATGTGGGGTATATTTTTTGCTAGATACAATCCCACTGTTTTAGAAGCACTATTTGGAAATGGTCCTTTTCATCTAGCCAAACATTATGGTGAAACTCCAATTGTCCCTACTTCCAGTTTTCTTCTTCCACATTCAAGCTTATTAAATTCAATTTTGTTTTTCGGTTTAATTTTTTCTATATATTTAATTTACAAATTAGGTCAGCTTCTTTACTTCTTATACATTCAAAAGAAAATTAATTTATTTTTAATATGTTTATTCATTTTTATAAATTTAATAAAAAGTGACTCTATATTATATATCGGCCCTTTTGTTTTTTTTACTACACTATTCGTAATTGCTTTCAATGAATTGCAGTCCAGTAAGTAAATTTATACCAAATAATTAATAACTGCACTATTCTTTAATTGTGAAAATTCTTATTTTTGGCAGCGATGGTTTAGTAGGTAACTCATTAAGACGTGTTTTTGAAAAAAACTTACATTCAAAAGATTACAAAACTCTATTCTCTACAAGAAAAGATACAGATTTATTTTCATATGATGAAACATTTGATACTATAAAAAATTTCCAACCAAATGTTTTAATAAATGCAGCCGCAAAAGTTGGCGGAATACTTGCTAACGATACTCAAAGAACAGATTTTATTATTGATAATGTAAAAATAAATTTGAACATCTTAGATGCTGTAAGAAATTTTCCTGACATAAAAGTAATAAATCTTGGAAGCAGTTGTATTTATCCATTAAATTCACCAAACCCAATTAAAGAAGATTTTATAATGAGCGGTAAGCTCGAAGTTACAAACTCACCATATGCTATGGCCAAATTAATGGCTATTGAAATGGGTGATGCTATAAATAAAGAGAATGGTAATAAAATAATAAATTTAATGCCCACTAATCTATATGGTCCAAATGATAATTTTGACCCACTTAACAGTCATGTAATTCCTGGAATTATTTCAAGAATGTATACATCAAAAATAAACTCTGAAGATGAATTTAAAGTTTGGGGTTCTGGAAGTGCTTTAAGAGAATTTTTGTATGTTGATGATTTAGCAGAGTGTATATTTTTCCTGCTAGAAAAAGAAGTTGACGCAGGTCTTTTAAATATAGGCAGTGGAGAAGAAGTTTCTATTTACCAACTAGCTAAAAAAATAAAGAACATTATAGGTTATGAGGGTCAGCTAGTAAAAGATTTGTCAAAACCTGATGGAAACGATAGAAAATTGCTAGATTCTTCAAAAATTCTAAATCTAGGATGGAAAGCTAAAACCTCTCTTGATTCAGGTTTAGAACTAACTTTTAATTGGTATAAAAATACTTTTAATTAAATAGAGTTTTCCCATGTAGGGTTTAACAATCCATTGTCATATAAAACTTTTTCTTTTTCTGCAGATTCCAAATCTGCCTCAACCATCATTTCAACTAACTGATCAAAACTTACTTTTGGATTCCAGCCTAATTTTTTTCTAGCTTGAGTAGAGTCTCCCTTTAAATAATCTACTTCGTTTGGTCTTAAATATTTTTCATCCGTATCAACATATTCTTCCCAGTTCAAATCAACTTTTTTGAATGCTGCTTCTAAAAAATCTTTTACTCTATAGGACTCTCCAGTAGCTAATATCCAATCATGTGGTGTATCATGTTGCATCATCAACCACATCCCGTAAACGTAGTCTCCAGCAAAACCCCAGTCTCTCTCAGCATCTAAGTTGCCTAAAGTTAGTTTGGTTTGGAGGCCGTGTTTTATTCTACCAACAGCCTTTGTAATTTTACGGGTGACAAATGTTTCACCTCTTAACGGTGATTCGTGATTGAATAAAATTCCATTTACACAAAATAAGTCATAAGAATCTCTATAAATTTTTGTAATATTATGTGCAAGCACTTTACCAGCAGCATAAGGACTTCTGGGATCAAAATTAGTATTTTCATTAATCAATTCTTTGTTCTTGCCTCCATACATTTCTGAAGAAGAGGCCTGATAGTATTTTATTTTTTTGGAAGAATTCTTGACAGCTTCAAGTAAAGTTATAGGTCCAGTAGAGGAGGTGTCAAGTGAGTATCCCGGGTTTTTAAATGATACTGCTACATGTGATTGAGCTGCTAAATTATAAATCTCATCAGGCCCTATGTTAGAAATTAGTGTTGTTAATGATGATGGATCAAGCAAATCAGAATAAAAAAGCTTAAGTTTTCCAGAATTTGAATAGTTCGAAATCAGAGGATCTATTCTCTGAGTATTGAAATTTGATGAACGTCTAACTACACCAAAAACTTCATATTTTTTTTCAAGAAGAAGTTTAGTTAGATAATATCCATCCTGACCAGTAATACCTGTGATAAATGCTTTCATACAGACTCATTGTAATATTTATTGTAAGCAATAAAGTAACCAATAAATAAATATAAAAAAACAGGGAAGTGTGCATTTTCCATTGATGCATCAAATAGCGAAGCCAATAATGATACAAATAGTAATGTAGAAAACTTTCTAGGGTAATTTAAATTTCTACTAAATGAAAATATTGAAATTATAAATGATAAATATATAGCACATTGAATAATCCCTCCTCTTGCGTATACATTTACAATAAAATTATGAACATTTTCATTTTTTCCGTCACTTCCAGACCTTCCTTCAATTTCCATTGCAGGGATTTTATTTTCATAACCATAACCAAAGAAAAAATTATTATTGTTTATTGAATCTTTAAAAACGTCCTGCCAAATTTGTAATCTCCAATTAAAATTTCCATCAGACGAATACAAACGGCCATCTCTGTAGCTTATAATTGATCCATCTAAATCTGTATTCCTAACTTTTGATAAATCATTAATTGAACTTGAAACGTCGAAAGATGTAAAATCTTTATCTGTTAGATTGGCCGACGATAAGTTGAACATTAAAAATATAATTAGCAAAATAGAAAGCATTAACTTTATGTCAAGTTTTATTGTTTTTAATAATTGAAATAACTCATAAAAAATAAACAACATAATCGAAAAATATGCAGCCCTGCTCCTTACCATAAAAAGTGGTATAAAAAGTGAGGAAATTCCGGAAAAATATAGAATTTTGTTATATTGTGTAAAATTTGATCTGTTGATTATGTAAGTTAATATTGCAAAAAATATTAATAAATCCGTGCCTTTATATATTTCATATTTATCTGAATAATTTATGAAAAAATTTAGTAATAAATCTTCAGAAGAATCAACTAATGGATAAATTACAGACAACTTATATAAGTAAGTTGTCTGCAGTACGTAAAGTGCTGGTAATAAAATTTGAAGAAATAAAATAAATTTTTCTTTAAATTTAAATATATCAAAAAAATAAGCACCTACATATATGTAAGATATAGTCCAAATATAAGAGCTAGATTTAAAAATATATGTATTAAAGAGACTTGACTGATTAATTACTAGAATTACAAAAAAACTAGCAACCATCATAAGGTTTAAATAATATAAATTTTTTGGAATGCTCTTTATAAAATATTTTTTTAAAAATGGTAAAAAACATGAAATTACTAAACCAAATACTACTAAATATTCACCAATCCTATATCCAAAAATATAAATTCCAATAAATGATCTGGAAAATAAAATAACTAAAAGTAAGAACATCGGAACAAAATACTTAATCAAGCTATCAAATTTATTTTTCATTTTTATAATGTTTTTTTTAAATGATACATGAATTTGTTGATAAATATTGATGTTAATTTTTGAAGTCTGAAGGTATAAATCTTAAATAAAAGATAATATTTATTTTTTGAATAGTTATTTACCTGGCTTTTCAAATTATTTGATAATAAGTTCTCGAAAAGTTCTAAATACTCATTACACATAACTGTTGCATTGAAGGGGTATTTCTCCATATTTGTTTTCAATTTTGTTAAATTATTTAAAAACTCTTCAAGTTTTATTTCAAAATTTTCTGTATTAAATTTAATTCCAAAACCATTACAATATTCAGGTATTCCGCCACTATCAATATACAATACGGGAAGACCACATTGAGAAGCTTCTATGTGATGATTACCAGATGGCTCATTAAGTGAACCAGTTATATATCCATCGTGGTTTGACAGTTCTTTGGCAAGCTTAGTCTCAGTTAAGGGAGGGAGGATTTTAATATTTTTAAATTTAAAATTGGTGTTCATATTGCCGATGTAAGTAAATTCAAATTGACTTGACCATTTCTCTAAATTAAGAAGTGAATCTATTTTTTTATATACATTGAAACCTTTATTTTCATGCGAACTCCAATGGTGAGTTACTAATTTTGGAATACTATTTTTACCCCTTTTGTAGTTATTTTTAAATATATTTTCATCTGAGCCACTCATGATTACACTACAATATTCTCTTTCGAATCCTATGTTTAGAAATAATTCTTGAATCCAAGAACTGACAAATACTGTATGGTCCATAAATCGATTTGAGTTTTTAATTGAATTGTTAACATATTTTGTATTTTTTCTTTCATCACATTCGTTAACACGGTGAATTAATTTCACCCTATTATTTACGTAATTTTTGTAATAAGCCGCTTCGTAAATATTAAATGTAGAAGTTTGGGAAGTTTTAAGTGGGTTGATTATTAAAATTATATCAATATCAAAATCATTTAAATCATATCTAACCTGATTATTTTTAGATAATAAAAAATTTTCTAGATTTTTTATAAATAAATTTCCACCTCCAAATGGACCATCAGTATATTTTGAAGATATAGCTACTTTCATTTTAAATATTTTTGTTTTTTTTGATTAAATCTGCAAACATCTTCTGTTCGGCTTTAAATTTAGTAGAAATATTGTCTAAAGTATTTAAACTATAGAGAGTTCTATTTATTGTTTTAATTTTATAATTGTTTTTAATTAACTGCTTAAATAGCATATAGTCCTGAGCATAATAATAATTTTCATCATATCCCCCTATTTCTTTTAACACTTCCTTTCTAATTAAAAGGCTCCCGTGAATAAATGGATTTTTAAATTTCATAGATAATTTTACAGGTAGGTAATAAGTCATTCCTGGTATTTTTTTATTAGTTTGAATATTTAAAGCTCTAGAAGTTACTGCATCATAACCTTTATCAGTAATATACCTTAGCTGTTTTTCTAGTCTTGTTGAGTCGCTAAAATCATCCGAATCTTGACGAGCGATACAAGAGCCTTTTGAATTTTGTATCAAAATATTTAAGCTTTTAGTTAAACCCAAATTTACTTTATTACTAAAACTATGAATATTTGTTGCATTTTTAGAATAGTAATCAATTTTATCCTGTGTACCGTCCGTAGAGCAATCGTTCATAATAAGTATTTCAAAATTTTTATAGCTTTGATTGAGCATGCTTTCTATAGATCTAGATATATTATCTCTATCGTTGTAAACAGATATTATAAATGATACAAGGGGTTCTTTAAGGTTCATGATCTTAATGAATCTAACAATTTATCGAATTGAGTCACAAAAAATTCTTCTGATAAAAATTTTCTTAAATAGTCTTGATTTTTCTTTCCTATGTCTCTTTTTGGATTGGTATTTACAAAAGTAATTATTTTATTTTCTAATTGTTCATAATCATATTGCTCAAAAGCAAACTCATAATCTGTTGGAAAAAATTCTGAGATTCCTCCGGTTTTAGGAAAAATTGAGGGTACTCCCATCGATGATGCTTCACATAGTAATGTAGGTTGTCCTTCGAAAAGCTTGGTACAAGTTATAACAAGTTCAGATTTGGAAATAATATTTTTAGTGGTTTTATTGTCTAAGGGACCCTCTATAATTGTTTTCTTAAAGTCCTGATTTTTAAGTTCTTTCAATAAAGGTCCATCACCAATTATTCGAAGAATATACTCATCAAGCTCTAACCGCTCAAAAATATCAATAAGTTCAATTAATCCTTTTTCTTTTGAGATGCTTCCTGCATAAATTACTTCCTTGATAGATATTTTTTCACCATGATTTGTAAATGAAATAGGATTAGGAATTATATAAATGTTTTCTTTTTGCACTCCACAACTTATTAAAAAATTTTTATGAAACGATGTTAAAACTATAATTTTAAAGTTAGTACCCATTATAAATTTATACAATTTACTACTATGTCTAATTACCATTATTGATTTAATATATGAATTTGAAAAATACTTATTTAATATTTGACCTCTTTTTTTAATTAGTCCACAAGCTTCACAAAAACCACTGAAATTGAGATGTTTAGTAATTGAATAGGTGTTGCAGCAACTATATCTAAAATTGTGTAATTTGAACACAACTGGAATTTTGGCTTTTTTTAGGTATTTTAAAAAACCTAATGACATTACAAACCATGTATTGTGCACATAGACTAAGTCTGGTTTAAACTCTTTAACTTTTTTCTTTATCACACTATTGCTTAAAAAATTGCTTATGAAAATTAATGAAAATAGTATGTTTAGAAGATTTTTTGAATTATTGTTGAAATAAATAATTTCAACTTTGTATTTTCGCTTTAGAAACTCTATTTCATTTTCCACAGCTGTATCTTCACCGCCAAGAATTCTGTATCTATTGTGGAGGACTAAAATTTTTTTCATAACAATATTGTATCTTTTAAAATTTCTTTTTATATTTTTCGTTTTTTTATTTCTCTAAAATTTCTCTTTTGTTATCAAACAATTTTATTTCTATATGATTGTCATACGATATATCGTTTATATCTAGGTGAGTAGAGTTTATAATTGTAAATTTGATTTCTTTTAAAAGTTTATAAATAATTTCTTTTGAATCTGTATCTAAATTTGCTGTAGACTCATCAAGAATTAATAATTCTTTATTCCCAATAAGTGCTCTCGCAAATGAAATCTTTTGCATTTGTCCAGTTGATAAAATTTTATTACTTATTTTTCTATTTAAGTCGTATTCTTCCAGAGATTTAAATAATTTTAACTTTTGTAATAATTTTGTAATTTCTATATCCTCAATACTGTCTTTATTTCCATACAAAACATTTTCTCTTAGAGAGGCTTTAATAATTAAAGGAAAAGAACCAACGTATCCGATCTTACTGGTAAAAGAGCTAGCTTTTCCTTCGGATGGATATAAAACACCACTAATCAAACCAAGTAGTGTACTTTTACCAGACCCATTTGGTCCAGTAATCAAAGTATGCATATTTTTTGGTATTTTTAGATTTATCTTTTCAAATGTTTTTATTTCGGAGTCAATATATTTAAAACAAACATCTTTTAAATGAATTGCACTATCAAGATTATTATCAATAATATAGTTGTCACTATTTGTTTTTTGTCCTAATTCTTCAACATTATAAAGTTTTTCAAGATATACGTGGTAAGCGGAAACCATATGTAAATTTTTATTTAAATTACCAAGCGACTGGAACATTCTTAATAAAATCGCAATGAAGTCCAGTGTTAGGTATCTAGAAAAATTAAAGAATACCAATAAAACGGATAGGATCAAAAGTGTTGAAAAATTAGGTAATAAATTATTTAATGTTCCAACTTTTATATCTTTTATTCTTGAAGAATATAATATTTTCAAATTTTGATTAAAAGAATTTAATTCATAATTTATTTTTTTTGAAATTTTAATTAAATACATATTTTCTAAAAGTCTCTCTATATCATCACTAATTTTCTGAAATTGTATATATGTAATATGTGCATACTTTCTTCCAAGTTTTGTTAAATAAAATGTTGGTATAACAAGAAAAAAGAAACCGAGTAAAAAGAACATCACTACATTAAAGTTGGTAATCAATAAATAAGTAGAGAATATTAACAGTTGGACTAAACTTCCAAAAAATATAGAAAAAGTTGAGAAAAATGATCCTACTTGCCTGCTCAATTCGTTTACATAAAAATAAGCGTCTGCAACAGAAAAATTTCCATTTTCAAATATTCTACTTAATAAGTTTTCCCTCAAAGTTTTTTCTACTTCATATTGAAAGCTAGTTATCGTAACTCTTTCAAAATATAAAAGATAAAATCTCAACAGAATGAAAACTGGTAAAAAATAAGTTTGATTTAGAATTTGATCTACAAAGACTAAATCCAAGTCAACACTTGTAAATATTTCTGTGAAATAAAGTATTACTAAAATATCAAGAAATACTATTAAATTATTGACAATAGCAATTTTAAAAACAACAAACTTTTTTCTTTTGACTTTTACAATCTTTGAAACTTTGATTAAATCATCTATAAAAACTTTTATTTTGTTTATATTTTTTTTCATACTGTTTAGTAAACTTAATTCATTATATTTTCAAAAATTTATTAAAAATATAAAAATATTATTAATTAAATCAGTTAATTAACACTCTGTTTAATAATTTAGAAAAATCCTTAAAAATTGAAGTCATGTTTAATTTTGATACTGATTCATAAGCAAATTCTGTGTCTGGTTTCGCTATTTTAAAATTATCCATTTCAAATATAGAAGCTTTACTTAATATTTCTTGAGCAATTCCAACTTTTGTTGAAATTATTGGTGTTTTTGTAATTGCTGCTTCAAGTATGGCTTGTGGCCCTCCTTCGTATCTTGAGGTAACAATATAAAGATTTAAACAATTATATAAATCATTCATTGTTGAGAAATCAGCCATTTCAAATAGAGAATAGTTTATATTATTTTTTTCTAATTCGTGAATAATATAGTTTCTTCTTCTGCCAGTCAAAATTACTCTCAAATTTTCCTCATTTGTACTAACTTCTTTTACAATTTCAACAAACCTGTCAGGTCCCTTAGATAATTTTGGTAAGGTTAGGTCGTGTCCTTCTGAATCTCGTTGAAATGAACCTATCAAAAACTCTTTATTATTGAATCCATATTTTTTTCTTAATTCCTCTTTATTTTCTTTATGGAACCAAATCTCATTATTAACCCAAAATGGTATGTAGGTTATATTTTTTTTTGTAAGTAACTGAACTTGTTCATATGTTGTTTTTGAAACAACGTGGTATTCATCTACAAATTGATCTCTATTTTTAAATTCTAATTTAGCCTTTTCATCGAATTTATCTTCATCAATGTGGTGAATAGTACACAAAACTTTCTTATTTTTGAGGTGTTTTAAGTTAATTTTTTTCCAACCCCATGGAGAAATAATCCATATAATATTTGATTTGCTAGTAAATTTTGTGCTTATTTCTTTGTTATGTTGATACCATTCTTTTCTTAATCTATCCACAATCCAGTCTTCTGATACAGAATTTAAATAAACTTTGATTTTCTCTTCTCTCATTATTCTTTTTCTAAGACTATTAACAAATTTTTTCCTATTATATTTTTAAACAACACATCCAATTTTTTAAAGTTATTAAAAATAAACTTATCGTAGAAACCTACTTGTTTTTTGTTAAATTTTAATTTCAATCTTAAAATTTTAGATAATAACAATGTGATCCAACCAATAAAGTCAACATAATGTACTTTAACTATTTTTAGATTTGTATTGCTA
>MDSZ01019880.1_pt1 | contig 10637 bp, 11 predicted proteins | sample 811201 | NCBI WGS metagenome assembly MDSZ01 (sample SAMN05326647, study PRJNA326480) | marine metagenome | isolation source: seawater | place: Indian Ocean: North | collected 2010
AAAAAAAAATTTACTGATTTCAAAAACCTATCAAAATTAATAATCTTTTTCTTACACTCAAAGTGCGCTGATTGCTCAATCGCATGAACACCTGAATCAGTTCTGCCTGATCCTATTAAGATTATTTTTTCTTTTAATAATTTAGAAATATTCTTTTGAATAGTTCCTTGAATCGTTTTTCCAAATTTTTGAATTTGCCATCCCCTAAAACTACTTCCAACATACTCAATCAAAATATGATATTTATTCATAAGATATGACTGAACCTTTTTCTATTTTTGATCCAAGGATAAATTCATTTATTGATTGAGGTTTTTTTCCCTCTTTTTGAATTTCGAGAATTTTTATCGACTGATTGTTTCCACATGCAATTTCTAATTTTTTAGAAATGACCTCCCCAAATTTACCTGAAAGGTTTCCAATCTCGGCTTTATGAACTTTGTATCTTTGACCCTCATAAACAAAAAAAGCTCCAGGAAATGGAGACAATCCATTAATTTTTCCAATAATTTTTTCAGCTTTTTCACTCCAATCTATTTGACTTTCTTTTTTTTCGACTTTCTTTGCATATGTAGCCTTTAAGTGATCTTGATCAATAAATCTTGATTTCCCTGCAAGTACTTCATCTACGTTCTCCAAAATTTTTCCAGCTGCTAATAACGAGAGCTTATCTGATAGTTCTTGAGCATTAATCTTTTTATCAATGTTCATTTTATATACATTACATACTGGACCACTATCCAAAATTTCGTTAATCTTCATTATACTTAATCCAGTCTCGTTGTCTAAATTCATAATTGATCTCTGAATTGGAGCAGCGCCTCTCCATTTAGGAAGTATAGAAGCATGAATATTCAAAAAACCTTTTTTTGTTAATTTTAAATATTCTTTTGGAATAATTTGACCGTATGCGACTACTACCGCAAGATCTGCATTTATTTTTTTTAAAAATTCATATTCCAGTTTGTTATTTTTAAGTTTTTGTGGAGTCCTCAATTTAATATTCATACTATCACAAAAGTTTTGAATTGCAGACTTTACAATTTTTTGACCACGATGCGATTTTTTTGCAGGTTTTGTGTATACCACAGGGATCGTATATTCACTCTCATACAAAGATCTTAATATAGGCACTGCAAAAATTGGTGTACCCATAAAAACGATTTTTTTTGACATTATTAAACAACTACTCTGTCTGATTTTGTCTTAGATTTAGAAATTTTTTTTACAATTAAATCTCTTTTTAATTTTGATATATGATCAATTATCAATTTACCATCCAAATGATTTATTTCGTGCTGTATACAGGTTGAAAGAAGACCATCGCATCTTAAAATTTTAACTTTTCCGAAGGTATCTATATATTCAACTTCACAAATTTTAGGTCTTTCTATTTCTAAAAAAGTATCAGGAATTGATAAACATCCCTCTTCGTAGACAGTTGTTTGAGTACTTAATTTTGTAATTACTGGGTTGATTAAGCTAATAGGATTTTTTTTTTTCTTTATTTGATGAAACATCAACAACAATTACTCTTTTTAATATTCCAATTTGTACCGCAGCTAAACCAATTCCTTTAAATGAGTACATGGTCTCAAATAAATCCTTAATAAGTTTTTTTTCGTTTAATCCAACTTTTTCAATAGGATCAGATGTTTTTTTTAAAATTTCATCAGGGACAGTAATGATATTTTTGATACTCATCTGTAGATAAATAAACTAATTTTTAAACTTTTAAAGGAAGAACTTTCATCAAAATTTTATTTCTTATAATATCTATATTTAGCTGATTTAAAGTACTTATTATAAAATAAATTGTATCTTCATCAATTCTCTCAATTTCATCTTGGCCTATTACTTCTACAATTCTCAAAAGTGCTGCTCCCATCTCTTTGTTATTAATCATCACTTGAATATCTGTAGGTATTTCAGTTTCATTAATTTCATATAAATTATTAAATTTAGATGATATTTCTATTCCATCAGATTTTAGAGACTCTAAAAAAATTATATCTTTTTTAGAAAGAAAATATTTTTTGTCTTTTTTAATCTTTTTTAAGAAATTATTGATGTCCTTCTGAATTTTTGATTTAGAATAGTCTCCATTAAAATAATTTACTAATTTTGATTGATGCATAACACTATTGTTATATTTAATCTTTTTCTGTTCATTCTTATTTAACTCTATATTTGTATAATAAAAACTTGTTAAATTATCTGGAATTTCAAGTGGATCAATTTTTTTAAGAAATTTTTTAAGCTCAGAATCAAACGCAAAATTTATTTTATCCTTTTTAAATTGATCTTTAAGTATTTTAAGAAATTTAAGTTGTTCAATTTTATCAGACTCTAAAAGAATTTTTTGATACAATAAAGCTCTCGACTCTATATTCGATAAATTTTTATAAGACTCTTTTGCATTTAATAACTGATTAATATTAAATTGAAATCTTTTATAAATTCTAAATAAATCTTCCTCTAAATAATTTTTATTGTGTGTAGCTTTTTCAATTGTAGAAATTTTATCAAGTTCTGTGACTTCAATTTCTTCAATATTATAAAGTAAGTTAAATGATGATAAATATTTCCATATAATTTTTTTCGTATTCTCATTTGGCTCAAAATTGAAATTTGGATTTGTTTTATGCGCCAAATGAAAATCTAAAATCGTTTTTTGGGAAATGCTATCGTCTATTTTTTTTTCAAAACCTAATAAAAAATTAATTTTTTTTTCAAAATATTTATCTTTAAAACCTAATTCTTTCTTCAAATCTAATAATAATTGAGCTTCCTCTTCTTTTCCTAGATAAATAAGACAGTAAATATTAAATTTAGATAAATATTCATCATCTATTGACTCAATACTTTTCATAAAAATTTTACACGCTTTATCTAAATTTGATTGAGACAAATGCTGGTCTACAAAATATTTAGTTAAATTTGGATGAACACCTAAGACTTGATTTTTTATTAAATACTCCTCAATTAAATCTAAATTAGAATTTTTGATAAGCCAATTTGATTTATATTTTAAAAACTCCTCTTCAGATATATTTATATTAGGATGATATGCATTTGTTAACATTGAAATATTCATTATTTCTTGAGCGTCTTTTGATAATTGAATTTTTTCAATTTTAGAAAAAATATTTTTCAGTTGATCTCCATTTGAATTAATCCACATATTTATATCAAGTCCATAATCTTCTGGATCATAAAGACCAATTATCTTTAAATTCTTGAGGTTTAAAGTATTTTCAAGTTCAATTGTGTTTAATTCTTTTTCCGATTGCATACTAAAAATGTTTATTTTATTTTGACTATTTTCGTTTTCTTCAATTTCAATGTTTGAAGGCAGCTGTGAGTTATTATCCTCAACTTGGGTTTTATCGATATTCCAAATGTCTATAGGTTTATCTTCAGCTTCTAAATTTGTTATAAAAAAAAAAGAAAAAACAAAAATGAAATAAAACTTACTTAACAATTTTAAAATTTTCATTAGGAATAATTTTTTCTATCGTCTTTTTAGGAGCAGGGAAATCTATTTTATTTAAAATAAATATTGATACAAAAAAAACTAAGAGTACAAAAAATAATTTAATAATTATACTCAAAAATTTTGCTCTCGAACTTGTTTTTTTGACAAATTGCATATAATTTTAGATAATTTCAAATTAAGACATATTTGTGTTTTTTCAATAAATAAGATTATGAAATCAAAAAAAAATATAGTTTTTTTAGGAATGATGGGTTCTGGTAAGAGCTTGATAGGTAGATTGGTTTCAAAAAAACTAAAATTACAATTTTTTGATATTGATAATATTATAGAAAATGAAACAGGCATGAAAATTTTTGAAATTTTCGAAAAAAAAGGTGAAGAGTTTTTCAGAGAAATAGAAAAAAATATCTCTCTCAAAATTCTAAAAAAAAATAAATCAGTAATATCTTTAGGCGGTGGTGCTTTTCAAAATAATGAAATTAGAAAAGAAGTTTTAAATGGAAATATATCAATATGGCTAAAGTGGAATTATCAAACACTTTTGAAACGAATTATAGATAAACCTCATAGACCACTGGCCTATAATATTGAAAAAAAAGAATTAATTGAATTAATGAAAAAAAGATCAAAATTTTATAAAAAAGCACTATATAAAATAAATTGTGAAGATCTTACTAAAAATAAAATAATTAATAGAATTTTGAACATAAATGAATTGCACTAAAATAGTAATTGATACTAAGACACAAACATATCCAATATTTATTGGCAAAAGTTTAATACCAAAAATGAGATTTCTTTTAAAAAAAAATCTCAAAAATTTTGAAAAATGTTTAGTTATAGTTGATAAAAATGTGCCAAAAAAAATTTTAAAAAAGATAATTAAAATTTTAAATAAAAAACAATTATCAATTTTCCAATTTAAAGCTAATGAATTAAATAAAAGTCAAAAAAGTTTAGAGTCAATTCTTAAAATTTTACTAAAAGAAAATTTTTCAAGACAGGATTGCCTAATTACTATAGGTGGAGGTATTACCGGAGATCTGGGTGGTTTTGCTGCAAGTGTGTTTAAGAGAGGAATTCAATTAGTGAATATGCCAACAACACTACTAGCACAAGTAGACTCATGTATTGGAGGAAAAACAGGAATTAATACTAAGTATGGAAAAAATCTTGTAGGATCTTTTTATCAACCAAAATTAGTAATAAGTGACACTGAGCTATTAGAAAGCCTTCCAAGAAGAGAAATAACTTGTGGATATGCTGAAATACTTAAACATTCTTTAATTGCAGACAAAAATTTTTTTAATTTTCTTCAAAAAAATATCTCTCAAATTTTAAATTTGAAAGCACCTTTTTTAGAAAAAGCAATTATTAAAAGTTGTAAAATAAAAAAACTAATTGTTGAAAAAGACGAGAAAGAATCTGGAATAAGAAAAATTTTAAATTTAGGTCATACCTTTGCTCATGCTTATGAAGCTTCATTAGGTTACTCAAAAATTTTAAATCATGGAGAAGCAGTTATTTTAGGTATCAAATCTGCATCAAAATTTAGTTTAAAAAACAAAATATTAAAAATTGCAGATTATCAATCAATAATAAGTCATCTCAACAATGCCAATTTATCTCACGACATAAAAATATTTTTTTCCTTAAAAGATATTGATAAAATTATTTCATTTATGTTGACAGATAAAAAAAATATATCCAAAAGTATAAATCTGATTCTACTTAAAAAAATTGGTTCAACACAATATAATAAAAATTTTTCAAAAAATAAAATTAAATTATTTTTAAAGAATGAATTAACTAATTGATATTTGTATTGAATGAATAAAATCTTTCATCTCTTTGTTAAGAATTTTATATATTTTTTTTGAACTTTCTAATCTACTTATTTTTTTTAAAGCTTTAGATTTTACTTCAATCTTTAAATGATATCTATTCTTTTGATAATTTTTATGTTTTTTGTGAAGATAAGACTTATCTATTATAACAATATCTTGGACATCAATCTCAGATCTAATTTTTTTTTTAATAATTTTAATTAATTCGATTATATTCATAATTCGTATATAATATATATCATGAAAAATATTTGTGATTGGAATAATTGTAATGAAATTGGAGAGTATAAAGCTCCAGTAGAAAAGGATAATAGTAAAAAATTTAGGATGTTGTGCTTAGAACATGTAAAAGAATTTAATAAAAATTGGAACTATTTTTCAGATATGAACGACGATCAAGTAATTAACTTTTTAAAATCTGATATGATTTGGCACAAACCTACACAAAGTTTTAGTTCTTCTGATAACTTTTTTAAAGTTTTGTGGAATAATACCCTAAAGGATGAACTTGACAAAAATAAATTCAAAAGCAATTTTAACTACATGCGGCAATTTAAATTTAATCACAAAGATATTAAAGCATTTGAAATATTAGGAATTTCTGTGGGCTTAAAATGGAAACAAATTCAGGAAAAATTCAAAGTTCTTGTCAAAAAATTTCACCCTGATATGAATTCAGGTAATAAAAAGTACGAGGAAAAGCTAAAACTAATAACATTAGCTTACACTCAACTTAAAAACACTTATAGGGAAAAAATTGACACTTAATTTAGACATACAACCAGATATTAGAGTTTCTATAAAACAAACCTTTGGAATCGAGTCTGAAATGGAGGTTGATGCGTTTTCAAAAAAAAATGAATACGTCCCTGAGATAGATAAAAATTATAAATTTGATAGAGATACAACTTTAGCAATCGTCTCAGGTTTTGCATTTAATAAAAGAGTTTTAGTTCAAGGATATCATGGCACTGGAAAATCAACACATATTGAGCAAATTGCAGCAAGATTAAATTGGCCTTGCATTAGAGTTAACCTAGATAGCCATATAAGTAGAATTGACCTTATAGGTAAAGATGCGATTGTTTTAGAGGATGGTAAACAAATTACACAATTTAATGAGGGAATTCTTCCATGGTCTATTCAAAATTCTGTTGCTTTAGTATTTGATGAATATGATGCTGGAAGGCCAGATGTAATGTTTGTTATTCAAAGAGTTTTAGAAGCAGAGGGAAACTTTACACTTTTAGACAAAAATAAAGTTATTAAACAAAACAAGTATTTTAGATTATTTGCAACATCTAATACAATTGGTCTTGGGGATACATCAGGACTTTACCATGGGACACAACAAATTAACCAAGGTCAAATGGACAGATGGAACATCGTTACAACACTTAATTATTTAAGTTTGGAGAAAGAAATGGAAATTATTTTAGCTAAAAACAAAAATTTTAATAATCAAAAGGGTAAAGAGAAAATTTCAAATATGATAAAAGTTGCGTCATTAACTAGAAAAGGATTTATGGCTGGAGATATTTCTACTGTTATGAGTCCGAGAACTGTTCTTCATTGGGCAGAAAATACAGAGATATTTAAAGATGTTGGATATGCATTTAGAGTTACTTTTTTAAATAAATGTGATGATGTAGAAAAAAACATAATCGCAGAATATTATCAAAGATGTTTTGGAGAAGATTTGCCTGAATCTCTTATTAATATTCAAATTTAAATGAGTAATAGTTCTAAAGAGAATAATTTAAGAGAAAAACTTAAAGAAGCTCTGATATCTACTGAAAAAGTTATTTCAGATAGCTACAAATGCGATCTAATCAATAAAAATGTTAAACAAAAAGATTTAAGTTACTTCGAATTAGACAAAATAGATTCAATAAAAGATTATATAAATGCTAGAGCTTTATCAGATTCTTCTGCCCTAAAAAAAAAATTTTCAAATGAAGAAATTTTCAATAAATATTTACCAAAAAATATTTCTTGTAAAAAATTATATTCTTTAGCTGAACAAATACGTTACGAAACTCTTGGAAGTAGAATGCTTAAAGGAATTGAAAAAAATTTGAGAGAAAATTATAATCAAATACTCAAAAGTAAAAGAAAAGAAGCAATAGACACAAAAAATGATGTTAGCATAGGTGAAGCCTTTGAACTTTACATGTTAAAGAAATTTCATAATATTGAACTAAGTCCACTATCAAGCAAAATATTAGATTTTTGGCAAAAAGATTTTGATCAATCTATTAGTAAACATTTAAAATTTCTAAAAGACAATTTAGAGGATCAAAATGTATATGCTTCAAGATTTTCTGAAATATTACAAAATATGGATATTTTTCAAAATGAGGATCATGAAAATAAAATCGAGAATAAAGAGGAAGAACAAAATAATCCCTCAAATACTGATCAACATAACGAAAATGAAGATCAAAAAGATACTACGGATGACTCTCAAAAAGAATCATCATTAGAAACTGATTATGATTTAGATGATTATAAATTAGACGAACAATTAGTTGAATCAGAGCCAAATAAAAAAAATAATGAAAATATAGTCCAAAAAAAAAAACTTAATGAGCAGAATATAGATTATAAAATATTTACCAATCAATACGATGAGATTATTAGGGCGGAAAATTTAGAAAATTTTGAGGAAGCATCGAAACTAAGAAAAACTCTTGATCAACAATTATTAGGTTTTCAGAATATTGTCACAAAGCTTGCAAATAAACTACAAAGGCAATTGCTTGCAAAACAAAATCGTTCATGGGACTTTGATTTAGAAGAAGGATTATTAGATAGCTCAAAATTACCAAGAATAATAATTGATCCACTAAATTCTTTGTCTTTCAAAAAAGAGAAGGACTTAGAGTTTAAAGATACAGTTGTAAGTCTATTAATTGACAATTCTGGATCAATGAGAGGTAGACCAATAACGATAGCTGCTATTTGTGCAGATATATTATCAAGAACTTTAGAACGTTGCTCCGTTAAGGTAGAAATTTTAGGTTTTACGACTAAGAACTGGAAAGGTGGTCAAAGTAGAGATTACTGGAATAAAAAAGGAAAACCAATAGCTCCAGGTAGATTAAATGATCTAAGACACATAATCTATAAAGGAGCTGATACTCATTGGAGACTCTCAAAAAACAATTTGGGATTAATGTTGAAAGAAGGATTATTGAAAGAAAATATAGATGGAGAAGCAATATCTTGGGCTTATAACAGAATCAAAAGAAGAAAAGAGGAAAGAAAAATTTTAATGGTAATTTCTGATGGAGCTCCTGTTGATGATTCTACACTTTCAGTTAATTCAGGAGACTTTCTAGAGAAACATCTTAAAAAAATTGTCAAATTTATAGAGGAAAAATCAGATATTGAAATCTTAGCAATTGGAATTGGTCATGACGTTTCAAGATATTATAGTCGAGCAATTAAAATTACTGATGTGAATGAACTAGGTGATGTAATGATTTCTGAATTAAGTGATTTATTTAAAAGTAAAAAAATCTTTCATTAAAGATTAAATAAATCTTTATTACTCCATTTAATAATTATTTCAGCACCTGTGCGAGTTTGTGAGTTCCAACAATTTACTGTAGCAAAGTTTTTTTCAAGTAAAGTTTTTCCAATAAATATACCTAAACCTAACCCAGTATTATTTTTCTTAGAAGACTTTGATGACTTTAAATAAGGTTCACCGATTTTTGGTAATATATCGCTTGGAAATGCTCCGCCATCATCTTCTATAATTATCTCTGTTATATCGTTATCGCTCTTTAAAAAAATATATACAGTACTTTTAGAAAATTTATTTGCATTTCCAATAAAATTTCTAAGACCATATACAATCTCAATTGATTTTGTTATTTTTTTTGGATTAGAGTCTTGATCTATATTAAGTATAAATTTTTTTTTACTTGTTTCTTTGAATGACAGAATTATTTCTTTTAAGTAATCTCTCATTGATAAATCTTCATCAATAAATTCATCCTCTTCAGTTGGATTCAAAGATAATTTTCTTAATATCTGATTACATCTTTCTACCTGACTTGACAATAATTCTATATCTTGAGTTAACTCTTTTTGTCCTTTTAATTGTTTAGTCAATTCCTGTGTTATTATTTTAATTGTCGACAAAGGTGTTCCTAATGAATGAGCTGCTGCTGCAGCCTGGCCACCCAAAGATAACAATTCATGCTCTTTGGCCATTATTTCCTCCATCTTATTGAGAGCTTCTTTTCTTAATCGAGACTCAGCACCAAATATAATAGCAAAATAATTTAAAAATAATAAAGCTATTATTAGCGATATAGGAATTGAATAGTAATAATAAGGACTATAATGGAAATGATTATTTAATGGGCTAGGTAAATCATTAGAGTAAAATGTAAGAAATAAAATAGAAAAAGAAGTAAAAAAAACTAATAATAAATTAGTTTTAATTCCTAGATTTGATGAAGCAAACACACTAGGAATTATTAAGAAAATAATAAATGGATTTAAAATTCCTCCAGTTAAATATAAAAGACCACCGAGTTGAATTATATCAACACATAAATGAATAAAAGCTGATTTATCTGTTAATTGTGTCTTTTTATAAATAAATATTAGATAAAAATTACTAATTATACCTAATAAAATAAATAAATTTGAAAATACGAAATTAAATTCAAAATTAAAATAAAAATATACTAAACAGATAGATATTAATTGACCAAATATACCTATCCATCTTAAATTAATATAAGTTGATTTTTTTAATGAGTATTGTTTAGAAGTTTCAAAAAACTTCATTTTTATATATCAAGGTTCTGAACATTTATCGCATTAGATATAATAAAATCTTTTCTTAGTCCCACATCGCTTCCCATTAATGTGTGTATTAAATTTTGGTCTTTTTCTAAATTTTTTGAGTATTGGACTTTTAAAAGACTTCTAGTTTCAGGGTTCAAGGTAGTATTCCAAAGCTCTTCTGGGTTCATCTCTCCAAGTCCTTTGAACCTTTGAATACTCATTTTCGATTTCTCTTTATCTATAGCAAGATTAAATTCTTTAGAGCCTTTTTTCATTTTTCTTATATCAGAATTACTTTTAAGTATATAATTTTCCAAATCTAACTCATCTTTAATATAAACTCCTTTTGAACCTTTGTTAATTTTGAATAACGGTGGTTGAGCTAAAAAAACATGTCCATTTTCTATTAACTTATTAAACGGTTTATTATTAAGAAATGTTAGTAACAAAGCCCTAATATGTGACCCATCAACATCGGC
>MDSZ01241278.1_pt1 | contig 10637 bp, 23 predicted proteins | sample 811201 | NCBI WGS metagenome assembly MDSZ01 (sample SAMN05326647, study PRJNA326480) | marine metagenome | isolation source: seawater | place: Indian Ocean: North | collected 2010
AGCATTTGTTCACATTTTATTTTAGCCATAGGTGGGTCATATCGTTGCACTTCTTGAGAGACACAAGTTGTTCCTAAACAAGTAGTTAAATAAACAGCCCACATAAACTCCATAGTTGTTCCTCTAGTGTATTGTTGGTGGATTATTATGTGTATCTACATAATTCTCTAAGTTATGAGTTGCATCATTCATTGTTTTGCCTACGTGATCTAGCATTTTGCATATCTGTTCGTCTGTTAAAAATGTTCTATATAAAACTACAGAGTGTTTAAGTAACATAGTTGCTACAAACATAAAATCATCTTCTTCGTGTAGCTCAGACTCTATGTACTTCACTAAATTATGTTGTATTTCTCTAAGTCTTTTGTCATTAGTTTTAGTCATTGTACCCAGTTGTAGATAGCTCTAAGTCCAATTGCAAACCACATTACTTCCATAAGTGTTCTAGGAGTATCTCCGTCTTTCCACCCAAAGTATATCCATATTGCCCCGCTAGAAAGACCAAATACCCAACCTATCCATTGGGTATTTACATCTGCGCTTGATAAAATAAATGCGCCTATCATTGCAAGAATGAAACCAGTCCATCTCCAGCCGTCTATATCTTTATAAAAACGTATCTTCATGTTTGGAACTTCTTCCATGTTTTGTGTAAAACATAAAACCATACAGAGTTAACTGCTGGTTCTACTATCGCAACTGCTCCTGCTTCCCAGATACTTGCACCTGTGATTGCACTTACAACAGCCATTGCAATTATAATGTGTCCAATAAAAAATATAATTGCAAGTAGTAAACTTTCATCCATCTTATCATTTACGGCATTAAAGATACCTTTACTAAACTCAGTCATTAGCGCATCCGTAGATTTGCTTGACGAGGAAACCCCCATACATCGATTGCGGGTACTCGAATCATACGTTCTTTAGTATTCTTTTTATCGGGATTTTGGATGGTAAGCATAACGTTTTTACCTGCACGCCAAGCTCTAGTTTTATTTAAGAGTTCTTCGCTAGAACCAGTATAATCTCTACGAATAGCATTAAGAACCCAACGAGAAACGTTTGGGCGTTCGCCTTTAGATTGATAATTCTTACCGCTTGATCTTTTACCTTTTGCCATAACACTCTCCTTGTTTAAAATATACTCTAATATAATATATTTTTAAGCACTGAGCAATTACAGAGTACTTGTCATTACAGCATAGTTTGAAGATATAGTTGAATTTTGTTTCAGATCAAGAAAGGTGGATATAAAATTTTCAGGCTCATACAATTGTGAGCATTTAGGACATTCTACAATATCAAGAGGCTCAATCTTACCGTTTTGGAACCAAACCTCTTCTTCTTGTGAACAGATTGGGCATTTACTTCTGGCTCTGTATAAAGACATTTTGTACTTTTTTGTTATATAACTCCATTGAATGATCAAAAATACCGTCGAAAGGCTGACCCTTAGATAAGGCACGCATACGTCCTCTCCACTGGTCTTTAAATCGTTGCCAAGGAGACATTTTTCTAATATTTCCATAATGGTTTATGTAAACTAAATCACCATGATGGACAAATCTAATTGGAAATGGAACTTTAGTAACAACATCGTTGTTATTTACAAAACGATAATGTTTAACTCCATCATTTTTTATTTCTCTAACGAAATCGCGATTACCTACACGGGGGGAACCAAAAGTGTAAAGTTCGTTGGCGTCTAACCGACTTGCCATGATAGTAGCTAATGCAGCTCCGAGTGAATGCCCCGTACACGTAATATTGCGTTCACCGTCAAGGTTTTGTTCGTCTATCCAACGAACAATATTATCATAAACTTTATCTAAAGCTTGTGCAAACCCAAAATGAACTAAACCCCTTTCTCGTGCAGGTTTTCTCCAAGCTTTGGCATCAGCTAAAAGATCCCTCATTTGATTAGGCTCAGTTCCTCTAAATGCAATAAAAATATCACTTGCATTACTTTTTCTGCAAGCAAACGCTTGAGTGCCTTCATGATCAAACCAAGCAAATTCACCATAACCTAAATTTATTATTTGATCTCGACACTCTTGTTGTTCTGAATATGCTATTTTAGATAAATCAGCCATAAAAGCTGCTTTTTTTAAGTCCATAGGGGAACTCCTTATTATTTTTTATTTTTTTTAGATTTTAAAATAGCAGCTTGAAGTGCTGGCGGTAATTTTTTCTGAGCGGCAGTTAGACCATTCATTTTATTTTGCATTTTACCGTTCTTCATTCCGTTTTTCTTCTTACCATTCATCATTGGTTTTTTAGCCATGATTTTCTCCTTTTAATATCACTCCAATCTTTATCATATTGAGTAGAGTGTTCGATTATAATTTTACTGTAATCAGTGCTTACAGAGATTTGATTATTAGAGTAAGAAGTTACTTTATCCTCATAGTAAGAAATAACTTCTTCTTTTGTGGGAATTCCCAAAGTAGCAAAACCATTGTATGCATTGAGCAATGTTTGAAGATGCTTTTCGTTTTTTGCTCCGTATAAACCTCTTAAAACTCTACCGTCTTCAAGATAGTATGTAGTGTGCTGATATAATCCATCCTTATCATAAGAGTAAAACACCCTGTAAGGAAGGTGATAAAAAATTTCTTCTGTTTTTACAATGTCCTTCTTAGCTGTATGACTATCTTTTTTATTTCTAAATATAGATATAAACTGATCTTTATCTTCAACAACAGACAAAATACCAATAGGTCTGTCTTTACACGCAAATTGATGATGTATACCATAGGTTGAATCATAAGTTGTAAAAGAAACACCAAAGTACACGTTATTAGTATAAACTTTTCTTACGTTGAGAAGACACTTTGTGTCATCTTTAAATATAACATTGTCAGAAAAAGGTACAGATTTATCAATATAGTATACATAATTTTCATCTGCCGACTCTGGAGATCTAAGTTGCATGGGTTTTTCTAGCTTTACTAAGTATTTCTAAATCTTGTTGTATTAGTATTGGAACAGGAGTTGAGTGTCCTTTGAAAATTGGATGACTAAATAACCATTCTTCTTCAAGCCTAGTATCATTCATACGTTCCATAATTTTTTTGAGTATTCTACCACTAGCATTTTTGTGAATATAAATCCTTGCTACATAATATCCAAGCGGTAATATCTCACCCCTCCAAGTTTGAACATCAATCTTTTGTTTACGCCAGTATGCCCCACTCCAGGGGCATACTGAAACTATAGAGACAAAATAAGAAGACCAGTCAACGTTACTTACGCTTACCGCCTCTGTTTCCACCTCTTTTTCCACCTTTTTTGCGCATAGGCATTATGACTTTCCTCTTCTTCCTAAATCGATTTTTTTACCTTTATGAGTGCCTGATTTACGAGGTAGCATACCGCGCGCTACAAGTCTGGCTCGGTTCGTAGATCCGATTGAGCGTCCAGACTTATGCTTACGTAGTAGTGCTGCATAGTTAATTTTTGGTTTTTTTCGTTTTTCAGGCATACAAAATTTTACCTATTTGCTAAAGGGTTGTCCAATGCTTTTGTTAACTTGTTGTTTAATTCTCTTTCTAAATTAGTCAATTCTCTCTTTACGTATCCCTCCATGCCTTCAATCTTATCATTAAACCTGTTATTGGCATCATCAATCATATTACGAGTGGAGCTTTTAGTCCTATCCATAAGTTCTTCTGCTTTGTCCTCAACTGCTGTAATATCATTATCAATTTTATCCATAATCTTTTCAGCCCGTACAAGCTCGTCTTTTAAATCATGTTTAGTATCTCTTAAATAATCAATAGTATCTTGAAGACTATTTCTTACGTTTTTGAACTCATCTTTAAATAGTTTCATCTCTTTTTCTACAAAAACCATGTGTGCTTCAACCACCTGTTGATGCTCCTTCATGACAGCTTGAGAAGTACGTATTCCTTCTAAATCAGGGGCTTCATACGATTCTATTTTTTCTCGCATGTTCATATAGTCTTTATAAAACTCAAAACCTCCCCAAAGTGCTCCTCCAAGTGTTCCGACTAGCGGTAATATGAGGAGTAGTTTGGATCCTCCAATTTTGATCCCTCCATATTCGATCTCAGCCATTTATATCTCTCCTTTAAATCTTTTACTTTTTTCTCTAAGTCTGTTTCTTTAGGCCCTTCAATATACTCAATAGACTCATACATCCACGCACCCACAAAAATAATGAACATAAAAAATGAAGTGAAAATTATCATTATAAACCACAACATTAATTTAATCCTGGATATTGTAAGTCTTCCATCGCTCCAAAATTAGGATCGTTAAGAAACCACCTAGCAAATGCGTGGTCTACAGTAGGCTTAGGTGGATAAAAGTTTGCTAAATCTATGTTCTCTTCTTTACCATACTCGTTAAAATCTGGTACAAAACTTATTAGTGCTAATAACTTACGCTGAATATCCATTTGCTGTTCTAAAGTTACTGCTGCTTCTAGTTCTTTAACTGCCTCAATTGCTTTCATAGCAATCAATAATCTAAGTTTATTTCTTTTTGAATCAGCAGGGTCAACTTTAGGCATTGCCTTTCCTGGTATGTTTTCTCTATAATCGGGTTTAGCATTTTCTAGTTCTGCCAGTTCTTTTTCAATATTATCATCCATATTAGCTTTGCCAGTTAGTGATTCTCCGTCTTCTGTGTTTGATGTGCCAGCTTCGTTTTCTAATTTAGCGATCTCAGCCTCGATATCCTCTTCTAAAATTGTTTCACCATCCATAGACTGTAATTCAGAAATCTCTGTCTCAATATCATCTTCTATAGTCTGAAATCCTGTAGAGCGTTCAACATCATCTGACTTCACTATTATATCTTCAGTAACTACGACAGGTGCTACAATTACGGTAGTAGCAATTTCAGTGCCTACACTACTGTCTGAGTTTACAACATCATCAACTATAGGATCAAGAACTGCAAAATCTCCATCATTACCAGAAAGATCTACATAACCAGGACACGTCTGACTGTATTGAGGGTCTAACGAGCATTGCTGATTAAAATAAGCTGTATCATAACCCATACAACCAGGGTCAAACAGTGGGTCGTCAGTACACATGGCTATATAATAATCTGGGCAAGTGGGGTTAGATTTAGGATTATTATTACACTGTTGAGAAAAAGATGCTTGAGTATAACCCGGACACGTAGGGCTGTAAAGCGGATTAGCAGCGCACTGTGCAGTTGTATAACCAGGACATGATGGATCATATAAAGGGTTTAGTGTGCATTGTTGATTAAATAATGCGTTTGCATAACCAGGACACTGTGGATCATATAATGGATTGTTGTGACAAGGGTTTGCAGAAAATACTAAATTAAATGATGATTGCTGCACATTGAACTCTGGCCCATACCAACCTTGCCAGTTTGCACTGTCACTACCTTGTGCATATATGTTAATATCTGAAAAGTATGATGGGGGTAAAAATTGATTTGGAAATGTTTCTACACCAGAATGAGTAGTCCAATTATGAGAATAACTGTAATCATAAGTATATGACTGATACACGTTCCCATTAGAATCAAGAACGTCTACTGTAATAACAAAGTCATCAATGCCTGGCTGTCCAGCAAACCAGTTTGCATTGCCATTCTTAACTCTCCATGCATAAGTAAATCCGTTAACTTGGATTCCTGCTTGTGATAATGCAGTGTTAATTGCAATTGTTGTACTTATGATACTATTGTTACCACCCCAAACAAATCCAGTATTGTTTGGAAGCCTATTAGGATTTTGATTATTTCCAGGCCCAGTTGATGGATTTTGCGATCCACCCCAAATACCAGTGCCAAAAGTGCCTGTCCAGTTTTGTGCGCTGGGGTCTAATAGGTCAACAGTGACTTGTGGTAAAGTTACTTGTTGTGCGTTAGAGTAAGAGCAGTAAAAGAGCGAGAGAAATGCCGCCAGCAGCAATGGCGCCGTTACGTTTTTGAACATCAGCCTTTGTCTCCATTTCAACGACTTCAGGTATGCGACCAGGATTAGCTTTCCATTGGTCAGCAGCTTTGTCTCCGATCTCGCCTAAGTACGGACAAGGTGTTCCCGCCATCTCCATTGCATCATATACTCTTCTGTCTTGACACAAAACAGAAACAGCAGCTACTTTCATACCCATGTCATAGAGTGTTTTAGATATTTTGAGTCGTTCACAGTTTGGGTCTCTGATAGTTTCACCAGAAGAAATACCAAGAATCTGAGTTTGTACAGCACCTGCTACACCGACAGTGCAAAGATCTGAAGAAGATGAAGTTACTGAGGGCGTAATAGCTGACGGAGGAGGAGAAATCACAATAGTGCGAGACTGAGCATCAGTATCTACTGTCGACTTTGAGGTCGAATCAGTATTAACATTGCTTGAAGTTTGTGCTAAAACGGCTCCGCTTATAAAAAACGGAGCCAAAGTTAGTATTATTTTTATTATTTTCAATTAAGTTCTCTAACTTTCTAGCTATCTTTATTGATTATGTTCCAGACACCCCAAACGAGGCCGGCCCAGACAGCTATGTCTAATAGAGCCATTCCACCCCAGATAACTGCAACTGCAACTGCTGCAACTATTAATCCGTTGTGAGTGGAACGTTCTTTCATTCTACTTGAAATCCAGCTCATCCACTAACTCCTTTCCTGTACGAATTAGTTTTATTGGCTATCTTTTTTCGTACTACTATGCCATTATTTAATTCACTTCTATGGTAAATCTTAACATTTGAGTATGCAGTATTAACTCTTGTAATAAAATTTGCAGATAAAGCATTAACTTGTTTATCTATTAAGTGCGTCTTAACTTCTTCTTCTGTCGGAAACCTACCTAAAATTGACACACCCCACTCTTTTACTGTTATAGCATATTCTTCTTCTGTGTTTGACCCGTATAATCCTCTAGTGGGTGCGTTGTTAACCAAAGCAGTTGTCCCAAAATAAGTACCATCAGCATTTAAAATAAACTCAACTTTATATTCTTGTAAAAAATCTGCTTTAATTGTATTATATTCAGTTTTTAAAAGGAAATTACTAGTATTAAAACATAATGTTTCTTTAAATAGATTAACAAAAGCTTCCTTATTGTCAACTAAATCTTCAGATAAACCTTTTCTATCTTTACACTGAAATAAGTTAAGTAACTTACCAGAATTAGTTATAGAAGTATGAATGCATCCCCAATATATGTCATTAGTATAAATTTTAAGAACATTGATTAAATGTATATTACCTACACTACAAATAATTTGATCTTTTAATTTTGTATGTTTTTCAGGAACATATACCCACTCATCATTGAGTTCTGGAAAGTTATTTTTTGTAACCACCAAATCGTTCCCTGATTAACCTTAATTACTTTTTTTTCTTTTTGCTCTTTGGCATGGGACTTGCTAAAACTTTACGCAACATTTTCGCTTGCCCTGCATGTGCTTTTGAAGCTCCCTCTAAAGCTTTCATCACTTTTTTAATAGTTTTATCGTTATGCATTTTTTCTCTTCTTTGCAGTAATTTTTTTCTGAGCGTTAATGAATTTTCTATACACAGCCGCAGCCCCAGCTTTACCCATAACACGCGCTCTCTGCTCCATGGCTATCGCAGCTTGTGTTTTATGAGCATGACTTCTACTAGAAGCTTTAATTCTGCGAACACTTGCTTGTGCTGTTGCTACGTTTTTAAATCCTAATTTCTTAATAGTACCTTTTGGATTTTCATCTGTATAGAGATCAGAGTGCTTTTTAGAATTAGCTCTCTGCCCTTTTTTTCTAGGAATACGTGGTGCCATTACTTTTTCTTCCTACCCCTCTTAGCAAAAGTTTTGACCATAGTAGGCTTACCACCTGGATTACCCGCAGCCCGTTTACGCTGAACAGCACTTCTAATCTGTGCTTTAGTCATACGATTTGCTGTAGCGCGTGGAACACATTTTGGATATTTACCACCATCACTTGCAGACTTTCTACCACAGGGTTGAAACTTACCATCTTTTTTGGGTGCGCCAATATTTACCCAGTCACCTTTTTTGCCTTTACCGAACCACGCAGTAAGACCACCTCTAGGTTTAGCCATTATCTATACCCACCACCTCTTTGTTTGTAGGTACGAACTAACCAACCATTAGCATAAGCTGATGGGTATACAGCAAATTTCCTTTTTGCTTCAGCCTTAACTCTTGCATAGAGTTTAGGGTTAGTAGGCTTTGCGCCCTTTTTCTTCTTTGGTGCCATCTATCACTCCTAAAATTTTTAATTCTTTTACTGTAATTTTTCTTCTTGCCAAATTCAACCCGTCAGTTGAATAATATTTATCATACCATTTTTGTTCAAACCAGCAATTAAAATATGGCAAAAATTCCTTAGTAGGAATATCTTTATCTGGATAACGATAATTTCTCAAAACAAAACCCATGTTGAGATCCCACGTATCTTTACCGTCATATACTACTGAGTGATTACAAGACTCTATTATAAATACTTTACTCTTACTCTTGAGGCTAAGAAGCCGATTAGCAAACGCTACAGAGGCTATATTACAAGAAAGTCTATGGTTAAGAGTAATCTCTTTATTTTTAGATAGACTAACACTAAGGTCATCTAATATTTCTTGTATTTCTGGTTGCATATATTTTTATTTTACGTAGTATAAATTAATCGGTTGCTTTTTAATTGTATTATTAATCGCTCTCCAGTTAACATTCATTTCATCAGTTCCTGCCAAAGCATGAACTCGTCTGTTTACACCTTCATTTTTGAAACCAACACCCATCAAAAGACTAGGTGACCCATCAATATTTAGCATATCTTTAAGACTATCATAGTCCATAACACAAGAACAACATCCTGTTTCATAACCAAGTAAAGAAGCGGTTAAATTTACATAACCAGCAGCAATACCTATAGCAGTATGTGCGTCTTGCATCACTATCCTAGCAGATTCAGAATCAACAGAGGATCTTACTACCTCTCTATGACTAGCAAATTGAATCTTATCCTTAATAGAAAAAACAAGTAAAACATTTGCTAAAACTTGAGGATTAGATAACTTTTTATACTCCTCATCGTCAGACGCTTGTCCTGTAGTTAAATGAAATATACTTTTGATTACGTCTTGATTCTCAATAATGTGAAGATCATAAAATGCTGTATTCTGTTTACTAGGACATTGTGCAGCAGAAGTAACAATAGTTTTTAAATCTTCACGAGGAATTCTTTTTGATAAATCATAGTTTCGTTGAGTGTGTTGACTTCTGTGAATAGCCTTAATAATTTCACTATTAGTGAACGCTTTTTTTACTTCAGTGGGAAAAACGTAATCCTTATTATCTAATTTGACGCTTTGCATCAGTAACTCCTTAATACTTTACCCCTAAAGGGTGTTTTTTCTGCACACCAATCCTCTGGATGGATATGACGAGGTCTTTTACCAGCAGGCTTTGATACCATTCTACCAGCAGAGGTATAAAAAGCACACCACTCTTGAGTTGGACGACGCTTAACAGAGGAACTCATAGATTCCCACATCTTTGTGCCGCTTGAGGATTTTTTAAATTTTCTTACTGCCATAGTTTCTCCAAAAAAAGAGGGTATAAATATATACCCTATTATACGCTAATGGTGTGCAGTGTCAAAACAAATTTATTATGTTTTGCTATCAACCATAGTTTTAATGTTTTTAATTACTTCATCAGCGAATAAAAAATTATCTTTTTTAGACATATGATGTAAACTGCCTGAGTTTTTAAAAGAATCTTTTTCAAAGTCCTCAAAAGTTTTACGTGCTGAGTTTGAAAAAGTACAAAATAAAGTTTTACCATTTTGAAATTTGTAATTAAAACCACTCCAATAAAGATGGATACACGGAAATTTTATCATTTCATCCCATTTTTTGTAAAAAGTTAAATTCATAGGCATACCATATAAATTAAAAAATCTATCAATTCTCTGAGGATGAGTATGAAAAATAAAGGTAAAGTCTCTTTTTTCATCAATATTTTTTGCAAAGGTGTAAAATATTGATTGTTCAGAAGCTCCTGGGATACCCCAATTATAAGCGGTAGCCTTAAAGTAATCACATACTTTTAAAGTCCAACTAGATTCAATATCCTTATGCAACGCAGTAAAGCTATCACCGAAAAAGAAAAATTTTTTTGGTCTGCCTTTTTTCCATATAAAAGGTAACGAAATTGTTTCCTTAGTAATATTATATTCGTAGATTATATTTTTCATATTCTTTTTGTTACTACAGGCTCCCCACTAAACGATTCTTCTTGTTTAATGAAGTCATAAAAACCTTTTACGGCTACTTCTTTAAACTTTGCTTCAATATCAAAGTCTGCATATTCAAGCATAGGAACATGATTAGCCATGAGGTCTTCATCCCAATAAGTTTCTGAATGTGCATTTGGTTTCATCCAGTAATCTGAATTGTCGGGATGGAAAGATTGTGATTTGTGGAACAACGGGCGTACGCCTCTCCATGACTTGACAGCTTCCACGAAGTAGTCACTTGTGTGCGTGATGTGATCCACGTCTCGAACTTTCCTATTGACCGTTTTCTCGCCAACTTTAACTCTCTCAGTCTCAACCATTCTATGGCAGGCATAGTGGTGTGTGTCGAGGGTGCAGCGGATAGGGATCCGTTGGGCA
>MDSZ01085183.1_pt1 | contig 10636 bp, 13 predicted proteins | sample 811201 | NCBI WGS metagenome assembly MDSZ01 (sample SAMN05326647, study PRJNA326480) | marine metagenome | isolation source: seawater | place: Indian Ocean: North | collected 2010
AGCTGAATTCCTCGATCTGCAACAGCAAGAGTCAGTTTCGACCGCATGCCGGCCGCTGCGCCGAAGGAGCTCGACTACGCGCAGAAGGAGCAATTGCGCGAGGCATTTGACCTCTTCGACGTCGACAAGTCGGGCGCCATCGACTACAAGGAGCTTAAGGCGGCGCTCAAAGCCCTGGGAATGAAGATCGACAAGCACGAGCTTAAGAAGATGATCACGGAGGTCGACGCCGACGGCTCGGGCTCCATCGAGTTCCCCGAGTTCCTGCAGATGATGACGGCAAAGATGGGCGCCGACACGAAGGAGGACGTCATGAAGGTCTTCGCGGCGTACGACACCGAGGGCTCGGGGTCGATCACCTTCGCCAACCTGCGGCGCGTCGCCAAGGAGCTCGGAGAGAATTTGACGGACGACGAGCTGCAGGAGATGCTCAACCACGCCGACAAGTCGGGCAACGGCTCGGTATCGAAGGACGACTTCTACCGCCTCATGACGAAGCAAACAGGCACGGGCTCTCCTGTTGTTGCCTCCTGTTGCCTCCTGTTGCCTCCTATGGTGCCGCCAGTCATCGCACGTCCGCCCCACGCAGGAAACAAGCTCGACGACCTCCTGGGCGACGACTGAGAGACGCCGTACCACCGCCAGGGCACCTTTGGAATACCCGGCGCGTGCTGCGGTGATTGTGTCTGCGTGTGTGTGTGCGTGTCCTATCTGTGTGTGTGTGTCTGTGCACGGAGCTCGGAGCACGGTGTAGTCGCACAGATAAAGCGTAGTCGTTAACTCCGCGCGGAGAGAGAACCCGCGCCGTCGCTTGCTCCGCCCGCCCGCTCGCCATTCCCCACGCCGGCGACGCTTCGCACTCGCCGCGCCTGCGCACGAGCGCTCGCGTGCCCGCAGATCGCCACGTGCTTGGCGTGGCGATTAGCAGCAAACCGTCGTCCGCAGTGAGGGCACGCGCTCAGCTCGACGGCCTCCTGCTCGGGAAGATCCGCGTCGGCTGGCGGCGCGCCGCCAAGCTGCCGTTCTTCGCGCGTACTTTCGACGGGCCGCTCCTCTATGCCGCCCTCGTCGCCGACCTCGTCGCCGGCAGAGATGACGTCGCCAACGTGGTCCCCGTGGCGCTGCTGATGCTCCGGCGGCGGCGGCCGGTGTCCGCCCTGAGCACGCTGCTCGTCGTGGGGATTGGGCGCGGGAGCACGAAGCGGCGGGCGCTCGTGCGGGCTGCGCCGGTGGCCGTGCGGCAATGCTGCGGCGGCCGCTTCGAGGTCGGCCGGGAGCAGCTCCGCGTGCGGCGGTGGCGTCGATCGACGCTGGGCCGCGCAAGAGAGACAGTCCCACGCGACGACCTTGAGATGCTGTCCATGTGATTCCTCTTGTACCATTTCTCTGAAGCCAAAGGCCACCATCGGCGGAAGGCACAACGACTACAGGCAACAACGAAGTCCGGGATTCATGTCGTAAACGATCTTGTAGGACAAATAAATCTCGCTGCATAAAATGCGGGGCCTCTTCATCGTCGCCATCGGCCTCGCCAGGACGGCCGGAGCGCTCTCCTACAACGCTCCGCTCTCCGCTGTGAGCCGCGTCTCCTCGCCGTCCATGATGGCCAAGTCGAAGGCGCTGCCGTTCCTCGAGCAGCCTGCGCACCTCGACGGCTCGATGGCGGGCGACGTTGGCTTCGACCCGCTGGGGCTCGGCAGCGCGTACAACATGAAGTGGATGCGCGAGGCCGAGCTGAAGCACGGCCGCGTGTGCATGCTTGCCTTCATCGGCTTCTGCTCGGTCGACCTCGGCTTCCGTGCGCCGGGTGCACCGGCGGTTTCCTCGCTCGCGGCGCACGACGTCACGGTGGCGTCGGGGCACATGCTCGCGCTGCTGATCACCATCGGCGTGTTCGAATTCATCGGCTACGCCGCCATCTATGAGATGCTCAGCGGGGAGTCGGACCGCGCGCCGGGCGACTATGGTTTCGACCCTCGTGCGCGGGCCGCCCTTCGCCGCCCCGCCCGCCTCCCCCGTCCCGCCGCACCCCGCCCTCCCCTCCCTCCGCGCCATCCCCCCCGCCTCGCCTCGCGCGTCCGCCGTCGCCAACCCCATCAACCCCACCCCGCAGTCAACCTCGCCAACACCGCGGTCGGCAAGACTGGGAAATACGCCGAGTACGAGGTCGCGCACTGCCGGGCTGCGATGCTGGCCTTCGGCGGCGTTGTGACGCAGAGCGCGCTGACGGGCAAGGGCTTCCCTTACTTCTAAGCGAGTAGCAAAGAAACTAGCTACATGTAGTGCACGTACAGAGAAACTGCTCTCTGTGTGCCCTCTTGCCCGATTAGGCAGGTGTTTGCAAGGCAGCGCCAGGCAGCTCCACTCTGCAGCCTGCGCGTCATGCGCCCCGTCCTCATCTTCTGCCTGGTGTCAACCGCCAATTCCCTCAGCGAGAGCAGAGATGGCGATCGACCTGCCGCGCCGAGAGTTGCGCTCTCTTACGCGAGTCCTGCGGCGCTTGACGCGATGCGGCACTTCTTCTCTGCGCACACGAGCCCAGAGCTCTGGAAGGACAAGTCTCTCATGGCTCTTGTGCAGGGCAAGCCCGCCACCGCCCAGGACCCGCCGCCGCAGACGCTCGCGCCTTTCATCCCGCCGTTCACGCCGCCTGACATCCCTACGGTTGCGGCGTGGTCCGACTACAACATGAACATGGTGGGGTTCTGGTATCGCTTCAAGTACGGCTTTGGGGTGTTCAGGGTGCGCGCGCATTCGGTGGCCCACGCCCGAGCGCCGTTGCGCTGCGTGCACCGCCCCGGCACGCGCCATCCCTCGGTTCACGAGCGCGCGCGCGCCGCACGCGCAGACTCTGTCCAAAGCGGAAGGCCCGTGGCTTGACGCCGCCATTGCATACTTCGACATGCTCGCCAACGGCTATTTCGCGGCGAACGCCTTCCTCTCGCTGTATGCGTCGTATGAGGCGCTCAAGAAGTACAACGCCGCGGACACGACAACGTGGTTCCCCGCGACGCTCGCCTGGTTGTCAATCCGAAAGTCGTACGCCTTGCTGCTCTGGCTGTTCAACCAGAACTCGAAGGACCTCGTCGTGATCCAGAAGTCGATGGGGATCGAGGTCGACGATAGCTTGCTCGCGTGGTACGAAAAGGTGACGCCCATGGCGCAGGTGAACGACCGTCCCTCCGCGGGTGCCCGTGCGACGCCCGTCCTCCCCATTCTGTACTATCTCAGCGCCAAACCCTCTCCGCGAAGTACTATGCGATGTCCCTGTGGTACGCCAACGCTCACTGGAACACCGTCGCGCTCTGGTTCGACGGCCAGGCGTGGGACGCGACGAAGTTCAACACGGCACTTTCGCTCTTCTACCAGAAGAAGTTCGCAAATACCTTCCTCACGCTCGACCTGCTCGCCCTCACGCCGGAGGGCAACGCCTTCGTACCGTACTTCGCGCCCGCCGCTCCGTGGTTGGGGTTCTCGCTCTCTTACCTGGCCAACTTCATCGCCGGCCATAACGCAGTTGCGCGCGCGAGCGCCGGTGGCGGTGGCGCGTCCGCCACAGGCCTGCTTGCCAACGTCCTCATCCCCCCGGCGGCGAAGGGGGCGTCGGTCGACGGGTCGCGTAGCGAGGTGGCAGCGGTCACGACGCCCACACAGCAGCCGCGGGCGGAAGTGGCGACGGCGGCGGCAGTCGGGGCCGGGAAGCTGGCGGCGAAGAAGGAGGCATGAGGAAGAAAAAGGGGAACGCACCAAGGACGTGGATGGGTCGACGCATTGTGCCGGGCACTTTCGGTTGAAGTCCGAAGTCCGCTTTTAGAGCCGCCTGCGGAAAAGTAAATCATTACCGATTTTCGCCTCTTCCTTCTCCTGGCCGCGTTCACGCTCTCCGTGTCGCTATGCGCCTGTTCTTTGCTGCGCTGTGTTTCGCTGCTCGCGTCACGAGTGAGGACCCGGAGGCGGCGGCACAGGCGGTAGAGGCACTGCTTGAGTCGACCGAGGAGGCCCTGCCCGACTCGACGACGATCAATGCTGGCGACGCAGTGCGCACCGATGCCCACGGCACGGAGGCGCTCTCAGAAGCTGAAATCGCTGTTTGGTCGGGCCTAGACGCGGCGGTTGAGGAGGCGGCGTTTGCGCTGGTACCTGACGACCCGCTGGTCGATCACGACTGGCTCGATGTGGTCCGCGCCGATAATAACATGAGCGCGCTTGAGCAACGCTGCCAGCGCGCGATCAAGCGCGCGGCATGGCAGGAGGCGCGCGCGCTCCCGCCGTTCCTGTACACCGACGCGCTCGACGGCGTGTCGGTGGGCGACCGCGACGACCCGGGCGATCCGCGGATCGTGTATTTCATCGGTGCGAGCCGCGACACGGCAGCGATCATGGTGTCGCGGCTCGTGCTCGCGCTGTACCACACGTCGCATCTCTTCCTCATCCACGTCGATCTCAAGGCCGCGCCGACGGTGCACGAGCAGCTAGCGGAGCTGATCAAGTCCCACCCGAATGTGCACCTGATGCAGACGCGCCGCCTCGTGCAGTGGGCGGGTTGGACCATGGTCGCGACGATGCTCGACGCCCTCAAGTCGATCAACGAGCGGAACATGGACTGTAAGCCGCGCGCGCGCCACGGGCCCCCACTGCCGGCCAGAACCCGCCACGCCGCCGCAATTTGCACCGATCATGCACGGGGTCACGTGCCGCGGCGCGGCATCTGCTCGGACCGCAGACGACTTCTTCATCAATCTGAGCGATGTCGACATCTCGCTGCGCACCGACCGCGAGATCGTCGGCTGGCTGAAGAGGTTCAAGGGGCGCAACTTCGTGCAAGCCAACGACCGCCACGTCGGTGGCGAGTGGATCGACCGTGCTCGCAACTTCACGCGCGATCACGCCGTCGTCGAGTGCGGCGGGTGACGCGCCGTAGCTGCGTAGCGCCGACCCCGCGTGAAGTGACACCGTGCGCGTGCACGCTCCAGTTACGGCTTCGTCGGGATGAACGCGACCAAACCAATTGACCTCGGCGGTGGGCAGACGGCGTCGGCCTTTGGCCGGGGCGGGCCGGTGGTCTATGCGAATACTACGGCGCTGCACGCCGCGCCGCTGCGGCAGGCGGTCGCCGCTGACGAGGAGAACTCGTCTGCGCTGCCGCGGATTCATACCGGCTCGCAGTGGGTGATCTTGGACCGCGCGTTCAGCCGGCTCGTGCTCACTCCCTCCAACAGCACGGGAGGGGTGGCTCGCGCAGCATCCAAGACCTCACCCCGCAGCACATCGTGCCTCTGCAGGTACCTTGTGACGGCGCCGCGCGCATTGTGGTGGCAGCGCGTCTTCCAGTTCCGCTTCCTATCGGACGAAGCATTCGTTCAGACCGTTGCGCCGCGGAATCGTGTCGGACCCGCGAGTCGCCACCACGCCACGTCTCCTCCGGATCTCAACCTGGCCAACCGGCCGCAGGTGCTCCTCGACTCGCCGCTCGCAAGCACGATGGTGAACGCGAACCTGCGCCACATCTACTGGCCTCACTACGAGGGCGACCCGGTGGTCTACTGGCAGAAGATGGGGCTGGCATTCGTCGGCGGGCCTCAGGTCATCAACGAGAGTCAGAGCATGGATATCTTCAACTCGCCGTACAGACGCCCACTCGCACAGCCCGGTCAGCGTTGGATAGTCCGAGCTGCGACAGCCACCCACCCGCCTGCAGGTACATGTTCGCCCGCAAGTGCGACCCCGCGGTGGACGCCGGCCCTGTCCGCATCTGGGATGGTTGGATGGCGAAAAAGCTGAGGGGCGAGCCCGCGCGTGGCCAAGAGCCGCTCGGCGGCAAGCCGAAGAGGGCGCCAGCGTTGCTTGAGGACCCCGGGGCGGCGATCGGCAATCCGTTGGTCCTCGGCAATCCGGTCGCCGTCGCGGCTTTGGCGGCGACCGTCGGTGGCGGCGCGCGGCCGCCGGCGCTCGTACCGCCGCGCGCGCGCGCCGTCCGTCGGATTCTCTTTGATGACGGATCGGTGTGCAAGTGTGGTGCGATGTGCGAGGAGCAGACGAATTGCTGCGAAGATTGGATCGAGCTGTGCCCGGGCGAGCCGCCGCCGGCCGGCGCGGCAGCGACATCAGGCGCCGCAGTAGAAGTGCCGCCGGAGGACGACGGCGCGTCTCCGCCGTGCCCGGCGCCGCTCCTGGACCTCGCGTCGTCGGCGGCGTGGAACGGCACGTCAATCACGCTGACCTTTCTCAACCACGCGCGCTACCCGCTCCGCCTCTTCCTCGTCGGAGGCTCTCTCGCTGAGCTTGTGCTGCTCGGCACGCTCGGCGCCAACGGGCAGACACTCCGCGTCGCGGCGGCTGATTCGTTCGCATGGACGCTGAAGGCCTACTCCGGCGTGACAGTGCACCAAGTGGCCCCGGAGCGTGGCGCGCCGTCGCGCACCGTCAACGTCCGCGAGTGCGATGTGAGCGGGGGGCGGCGGAAGATGCGGCTACACGCCGGATGGTGAGCCAATATTTTTAGGAAAAACTGCTACTGAGTACGAATGCCAACGAGACTATCCTCGCCGCAGCAACTGACACTGAGCCGCCCCGCTCTGAGGCGATCATGAATAAACAGCTGGCGGAGCTGGCGACGTATCGCAAGGAGCTACAAGGGCTGTACGAACAGACGCATGCAGAACTGCAGGCATCGCGCGCGGATGCGGCGAGCGAGAAGGTGGAACGTGACAAGCTCTCTGCGGAGAATGCGCTCCTGCGCCGGTGGAACGCGCAACTCAGTGACGAGCTCAGTGTAATTATGTCGGAGCTTCGCCGCGGTGACGCGAACGACGACGGCGACGGACTGCCCGCGATTGCCGAGCAGGTAGCACCGCTCGCCGGTGGCGCTCTCTCGCGTGCAAATATCGAGCTTCTAGAGCGGCTGCTGGCGATGCGCTCTCAGGGCACGCGTCGCGAGCAGAGCGTTGCAGCGCGGCTCCTTGACCGCCTCGAGAGCTCGGGATCGGATGAGCTTCGACGCGAGGTTCGCCGGCTGCGTGGTGCGGAGGCGGATGGCAGCGGCGCGCTGGCCGATGCGGCCGCGGCGCGCGTGGCGGCGCGTACGCCGATGGAGCGCGCAGTGAGCGAACAGTCGCTGCAGCTCGAGCTTGCTGCCACGAGTGTCCGACTCTCTGTCGTGCGTGCGGTGCGCACCCGCCCATCCTCCGCTCGCCGCCCGGCAAGCCGCCGTTGCCCTCCCGGCAACGGCCCCACCTCCTTAGCCCTGTCCCCGTCTCCGTCCCGCAGCGGCTGCGGCACACACAGGAAGAGCTCGCGGCGGCGGCGCAGCGCGGCGCGCGCTTGCAGAACGGCGGGCAGGAGCTCCTCGCGCACGGCGAACGGCTGCTTCGCACGCAGGAGGCGGCGGAGGCGCGAGCGGTGAAGGCGAAGGCCATGCTCGTCGCCAAAGCGGGCGAAATGGCGCAGCTCGAGGCAGCGCTACACGTCGTCTCTTCGGACGGTTTTGCGATGCACGCGGAGCTCGTCGCGCTCCGCCAGCTTTGCGTCCGTCTCGGTGCCCACCCCGATCGGGTCCGCCGAACTCGCCGACAGCAGCTATCGACGTCGATAGCGAGCTCTCGCGGCCGTGCGCTGTACACGGGGAGCAACAACGACGGCATTGACGGCGCCAGCGTGCTGCGAAGCCCGGGTGCCACGCTCCGCGCGGCGCACGCCGCCTCTGTAGCGGCGCAGGAGGCTGCGCGCTGCGCGCACACGTCGCTCGGCACCGCGGCAACCGACGAAGCTGCGGCGGCCGAGCGGCGGCGAGCGGCAACCATGCGCGCGCAGTCCATCGCTGATCACGCCGGCAGCGACGCCGCGCCGCGAGATCACAAAGTGCGCGCGGCGTTTGAAGACATTCGGGCGCGTGCGGGTCTCCGCGCGGTTTGACTTAAAATTGAGAAGCGCACACGAAGGGCCCGTAACGGTGGCCGAGCGCCCAGCCACCGCGGTCCGCGTGCCTGCCCAGAGGGCCAGCCGGCAGCCGCGCTGCATACCCTGGTCCCACGGGCGGCTCCTTCCAGGAAGGCATGCGCAAGCTCTCTGCCGACCCAACGGCGAGCGTTACCGCCTGGAGCAGGCGAGTCGTACCACTCGCCAAGTCCGCAAGTCGGCTTCGCCGACGCTGAGCGTGCCACTGCTCGCCGTCGGCCGCTGAGACCCGGAATTCAGACAGACGCTGAGAGGCGCACCGGGCCGTTTGGATCGACGCTCTCGTCATTCAGAAACAACCAGCACCACGCGGGTGCGGCAAACTGCCCGTCGGGCACGTGGACCGCACGGTAGCGCGTCACGCCCCCGACGAGCGCCTCGGTGACCTCCTCGATGCGTGCGTCGTACACGAGGGAGTGCAGTATCTGCTCGACCTCCTCGAGCTCGAGCTGCTTGCCCTTGACGAGCCGGGCGCGGCAGATATTGTCGTGCACTTGGTGGGCGGTCGCGCCGCCCGCCTCTGACTGCATGAAGCGCACCGCCGCGTCCTTCACCTGCGCGATCAGCTCGTGGTCGAAATCCTCCTCCGAGTACCACGAGCCGCCCGTGAGGTCTGTGCTGGGCTCGAGGTCAAAACGCATGTAGATCTTGTTGTTCCGCGCCGACACCGCCTTCACTGTCTTGACGAGCTTGCGCGTCTCGAGCTCCTTCAGCGCCTTCGTGAGCTGCTGCTGCTGCAAGTTCCCCTTCGCCTTCAGCTCCTTCGTCGAGATCCCGCGCTCTGCGCTCGTCTCGATCTCCTGCAAGGCCCACCGCGCCTCCTGGTCGAGGCCACGCAGCCGCGCCGCCTCCTGGTCGGTCTGCAGCCGGAAGACGAGCCGCTGGTCGTGCATCTGGCAGACGACCACCTTGCTCGCCTGCAGCAGCCGGTTGAGGGCCGCCAGCAGCGTGTCCTTCGAAGCCCGACCCTCGAAGAGGGTCTCCAGCGTTTCCTTGAAGACGCCACCGGACGCCTCGCGGAGCGAGACCTGCTGCAGAACAGCGTCCTCCAGCGCGGCCGGGTCGGAGAGCATAGAGGCCCAAACGGAGCCGGCCTCCACGATCCAGGCCGGGGCCGACTGGAAAAAAGGGTCGACGTGAGGTCGAGGCTTTGGCCGTGCCTGTACAGTACTGCCGCAATTACTGCCGCAGCACCGTCATACTAGGAATTCCTACTCCAGCAGGTCCTACTCTGGTACAGAGGCTGCTGCCAGTTTGGAATTTGTGTAACTGTGGCGAGACTTTTGCTGCGCCGCACAAGATATGCCTCCCTGGGTCGAGCCGGACGATGGGTTGGTGGAAGGCTTCTCGTCACATAGCGCCGAGCAGACAGTGCCTGGGCGCCACTCCAAAAAAATCGAGGCGCTCGCGTCGCTGTACAACACGAAAGGCACCCTCGACCCGCACGGCGTGCTGAAGGCGCGCACGCGCGCCCCTCCGCTGCCCGAGATCGGGTCGTCGATCGCAAAGAGCAGCAAGAGGCCGCCGCATTCGCGAAGCATGCCCGAGCTGGGCCGGACGGACGTTGCGTCGCAGCAGCTCCCCACCGAGCACGGGAGAGAGCTGCTACAGCCGCTGAAGCCGCCCGCGCTGCCGAAGCGCCTTGCCGCGCTGCCGCCGGGCCCACTCGGCGCCCAATTCGACGCCTCGCCGGTGCGCTTCGACGGCACGACGGCTGAGAAAGTGCAGCAAGAGGTCGACATGCAGGGGCAGATGCAGCGACGCCTGCAGCTACAGCTCAAGCAGTCACACGCCGCGCTGGCGCAGGAGCGGCTGCAGACCGTGCGCGCGAAGAAGTTGGGCGACCACGCTCTCGCCCAGGCCGAGCGCAGCCAGGAACAGGCGCTTGAGCAGGCTCGCGTGCAGCGGGAGGCCGCGGAGAAGCGGCTGGCGCGCCAAATGGGAGCGCAGCGGCGGATGCTCGAGAAGGACATGGAGCAGATGCACGCGACGCAGAAGACGGTGGAGGAGAAAGTAAAGGAGGCGGCGGAGTCCGCGGCCAAGGGACGGCGTGCCCTCCTCGAGCGGCTCCGCGAGAAGGATGAGCAACTGCGGGAGGCGCATGCGGAGCTCGAGCGCGCAAGGGACCGGGTGCGCCGCGGCGTTTGCGAGCACAGCAGGATGAACGCGGGAACAAGCGGTCCTCTTTCCCTCTCCCCCTCCCGTCTGCTTTCTCCCCCTCTTTCCCTCCCTCCCGTGCATCACCTCACATCCCCGCTCTCCTCGTACTCTCCGCCTCCCCCCACACTACCCCGACCGATACAAGCGCCGTCTCAGCACACCCACTGCGCCCCTCTGCGCAGGCGGCGGCAGAGCACGAAGCCAACGCGCAAAAGCTCAGCGAGCTGACGAATGCGAAGCAGGCGGAGGTGAAGGCACAGATCGCCGCAGAGGTTGAGATTGAGAAGGAGAAGCGCGTTGCATTTCTGCACCAGTCGGCGGCGCGACGGATGGGGCATGCCTGCCTGTTGCGCGGCTGGGGCGCGTGGCGTGAACTCTGTGAGCAGCGGCGCCGCAAGCTGCGGCTGATGCAGGGGGTGGGCGCGCGGCTCATGCGGCCGAAGCTTGCGGAGAGCCTGGCGACCTGGCGAGGAAAGTGGGAGCTGTCGGAGCGCGACCGCCTCAAGCGAGCGCATCAGCAGCT
>MDSZ01107617.1_pt1 | contig 10636 bp, 10 predicted proteins | sample 811201 | NCBI WGS metagenome assembly MDSZ01 (sample SAMN05326647, study PRJNA326480) | marine metagenome | isolation source: seawater | place: Indian Ocean: North | collected 2010
AATTTAAAATATATTGTTGGAAAATCTGAGTTTATTAGACTAAATCTTTCACACAACACTATTGCTTGGCATAATAAAAACATTAAAAAAATAAAAAAAATTGATCAAAATAAATTAATATTGGTAGATATACCTGGAATTAAACCAAGAACCTTAAACAGAAAAAAAATAAAGATTAAAAAAGGACAAATTATTAGATTTGGTAAAGATAAGTCTAATAAGAATATAATAGAACTTTCTAACGAAATACCTAAAATCAAAAATAAAATAAAATACTTTTCTATATCAGATGGAAGTTACCAATTTAAATTTATTAGTTTTAAAAAAAATATTTTAACAGGAGTATCTAAACATGATTTTACGTTAGACGTAAAGAAAGGTTTAAATGTTCCATATTCAATCTATAATAATTTACTCCAAGAAAAAAAATATATTTCATTTTTAAAAAAAATAAAAAATTTAAATTTCGATTGTGTTGGATTAAGTTTTATTCAAAATGGAAAAATCATAAAAAGTTTAAAAAAGAAGTATCCTGAAAAATTATTTATTTCTAAAATAGAAAATTATTTAGGTTTCAAAAATAGAAAGGAAATTATCTTAAATAGCGACGCAATAATGATCGACAGAGGCGATCTGGCAGCAGAGGTTGGTATTTCCAATTTATATGAATATGTAGAAAAAATCATTGAAGATACAAAATTGCAAGGCAAACCTGTAATTCTAGCTACTGAAAATTTAAATTCTTTATTATCTGAAAACTCTCCAAGTAAAAGTGATGTTACCAATATAGATTATTACATATCTCGTAAAGTAGATTACTTAATGTTAAGTGATGAAACTGCAACATCAAAAAATTGGAAAAATATAATTACGTGGTTCAGCGAGTATTTGAAAAATAAAAAAAATAAGAAGAATAAAGTTAAAGTTTTTAAAAAGTTATCTATCGAAGAAATTATAAAAAATTTTAAAGATCAAACTTTAGTAATATTTACAAAAAAAGGCTACTTTTACGAAAAAGTCTCATCTTTAAAAATTAAAAATTTAGTCATTTTTACAGAAAATAAAATATTGAGAAAAAAACTCCAGTTACATGAAAATTGTAATTCTATATATGCAAAATTTCCTAAAAAATATTTATACAAATTTTTATTTGAAAATATAAAAAAAAATAAAAAAATAGTTTTTAAAGATAATAAATTTGCTTATTTAGTCAATGTAATTTTTCCTAAAAAAAATTCTAGAGCAAATTCAATATCCATTATTAAAAAAGATGATTTTTAAATTAAATTTAAAAAAAAATAAAGGAATATGGTTTTACGGTCTATCAGGGTCAGGAAAATCACATATCTCAAAAAATCTAAAAAAAAAAATTAAAAACTGTGTGATAGTCGATGGCGATAATGTAAGAAAGCTTATTAGTAAAGACTTAGGTTACTCACAAAAAGATAGAGAAATACAAATAAATAGAATTTTCGGTATTTCTAAAATAATAATTGAATCAAACAAATTTCCAATAATCTCGACTGTATTCATGAACAGAAAAGTAAATAATCTTTGCAAAAAAAACAAAATTATGTGTGTAATGGTAATAAGAGATAATTTTATTGATATAAAAAAAAAACACAAAACATATAAAAACAAATCAAATGTTGTGGGTGAAGATATTTTTTTTGGTAAGTTTAAAAAATTAAAACTATTTAATGATAACACCCCAATTACTTTTAATATCAGCTAATGAAAACAATTATAATATTTCCATATGGTCGAAGCGGAAGTGATCTTTTACAAAGTCTATTCGATAATCACGAGGAAATATCGCAGTTTCCAGGAGTATTTTTTTGGCCCAAATTTTTTAAAAAAATCCAATTTGAAAGTAACCTACAAATAATAGCTGACAGTTTTATTAGAGATCATAAACTTTTTTTTGACTCAAGGCTTAATATAATAGAAAGGCATGAACAGCTTGGAGAGCAAAGAGATTCTTTCTACACTGTAAATCAGGAACTTTTTAAAAAAAATTTTTTAAATTTATTTACAAATCTAAAAAACAAAAAAAGAGAGATATTTATCAATCTACATTTAGCCTATTCTCTATCTTGCGGTGAAAATATAAAAAAGAAAAAAATCATTGTAATTAATTTACACCATTTGGAGTATTACAGGGATTTCGAAGATATTAATCATGAAATAATTTTAACAATAAGAAATCCTATAGCTGTACTTTCTTCTAGCGCTAAAGGATGGTTGAATTACAAATCAGGTAAACACACATCTCCTTGGCAATGCTATTTCTTGATAAGACGTGTATTTGAGATTTTTAAAGAATTATTAGAAAAAAAAAATTCATTTCACGTTGTAAAACTTGAAAGCCTTCATTTACATGCCGAGAAAACTTTAAAAAATTTATCTAAAGCTATTGGCATAGAATATAATGAAAAACTTTTGATTTCATCTTACCATGGAAAAAAATGGTGGGGAGATTCTTTATCTAAAAAGTATTTAGATGGTTTAAACCCTCATTTTAAGAATAATATAGATTTTAATTATTTTTTTAAGAAAGATTTAATCTTAATTAATCACTTTTTAAATAAAATTTTTATAAATTTTGACTATAAAAAAGAAGAACTTAAAGAAAATATCTTTTTAATTCCTTTTTTAAAACTTCTTCCTTTAAAAATAGAATTATTATTTTTAACACAACAGCTCAAAAGTTTTAATATAAAAAATTTATTCTTATTTTTTTATTATTGGTTCAAAAGAATTAATTTAATGAAAAAAGATTTATATAAAGATTTAAGCATTCCTAAAGATGTTAACAAATTAATATAATTTTCTTTTAATTTTTTCCGCTATTACTTTAAATAATTTAGATATCTCATGATTTGGATCTGAATGACTTAAAGGTTCTCCTTTATCGGCAGAGAATCTTAAATCTTTATTCAAAGGTATGTGACCTAAAAATTCTTTGTTAAATTCTTTAGCAGTTTTTTCAACACCACCTTCACCAAAAATTTTATAATTTTTTCCATCATCTCCTTTAAAAAAACTCATATTATCAACTAAACCTAAAATTTTTATATCTGTTTTATCAAACATCGTTATACCTCTTTTTACATCTAATAAAGCAAGATCCTGTGGAGTAGAAACAATTATTGCTCCATCAACTTTAACATCTTGAGCAAATGTAAGTTGAGTGTCTCCTGTTCCAGGAGGCATATCAATTATTATCAAATCTAAGTCTTTCCAAAGCACATTTTGCGTTAGTGTTTTGATAGCACTTATTACCATGGGCCCTCTCCAAATCATTGGCGTTTTCTCATCAACTAAAAAACCCATAGAGACGCATTGAATTCCATCCTTATCAATAGGAATTATATACTTCCCATCTTTTGTTAATGGTTTTTCATTTTTTCCAATTAATTTAGGTAAAGAGGGACCAAATATATCCGCATCTAATACACCAATTTTTAGACCTAAACTTTTCAAAGCAAAAGCAATATTGATTGCGAACGTTGATTTTCCGACACCACCTTTAGCGCTTGAAATAGCGATAGTAAATTTTGTTCCCGTGATTGGTTTTTTAACAAATTCCTTTTTTTTGGTCATTTTAACGCTCTAACTTAACTTGTTTTTATTAAAAAAGTCACTATATAAATGTCATGAAATTCAAAAGTTCTTTTTTTAGCCAGTCGCCATGGGGCTCGAATCCTGGTAGCTCTGGATCTGGAAATGGTTCAGGATCAGGCTCAAGAAGAGAACCTCCAAATATTGATGAAATAATTAATAATATTCAAAAAAAAATAAATCAATTCATGCCAGGTGGTAAATCCGGAGGTTCAAAACCAATAATTTTAGGATTAGTGATATTAACTGTCATTTGGGTTTTAAGCGGTTTGTACAGAGTGCTGCCAGATGAGCAAGGCGTTGTTTTGAGATTTGGGAAATTTGTTAACACAACACAACCGGGGTTAAATTATCATCTACCTTATCCGATTGAGAAGGTTCTTAAACCAAAAGTAACTAAAGTAAACAGGATTGATGTTGGATTTAGAGGAGCAAGTGATAGTGGAAGATCGTCTGGTATAGGTGAGGTTCCAGAAGAAAGCCTAATGTTAACCGGAGATGAAAATATTGTAGATATAAATTATTCTGTATTTTGGGTTATAAAAGATGCTGGTAAATTTTTATTTAATATACAAAGTCCTGTAGAAACAGTCAAAGCTACTTCAGAAACAGCTATGAGAGAAGTGATAGCTAAAAGTGAAATTCAATCTATTTTAACTGAAGGAAGATCTAATATAGAGATTGAAGTACAGGATATAACTCAAAATATTTTAGATGAGTATGGATCTGGTATTCAAATTACTCAAGTACAAACACAAAAAGCAGATCCTCCAAGTCAAGTTATTGATGCATTTAGAGACGTACAAGCTGCTAGAGCTGATAAAGAAAGATCAAAGAACGAAGCCGAAGCATATGCTAATGATGTGATACCAAGAGCAAGAGGAGATGCTGAAAAAATACTACAAGAAGCTGAAGCATATAAAAAAGAAGTTGTGGCTACTGCAGAGGGTGAAGCTTCAAGATTTCTCGCAATTTATGGGGAATATAGAAACGCTAAACAAGTTACTCAAGAAAGAATGTTCCTTGAGACAATGGAGAAAGTTTTAGCGGACATAGATAAAGTTATTATTGATAAAGAATCTGGTTCAGGAGTTGTACCGTACTTACCTTTACCGGAAATTAAAAAGAAGAGTGGAAGTTAATGAAAGTTTCTAAATTTTTTATACCATTGATCGTTGTATTAAGCATAACAGCCTTTCAATCAATCTTTATTGTTCAAGAAATTAATCAAGCTATTGTACTTCAATTTGGTGATCCAAAAAAAATTGTAAATAAATCAGGATTAAATTTCAAATTACCTTTTATTCAAAACGTTGCTTATTTAGATAAAAGAGTTTTAAATTTAGATAATCCTCCAGAGGAAGTGATAGCAGCAGACCAAAAAAGATTAATTGTTGATGCAATTGCGCGATTTAAGATTGTTGATCCGCTAAAATTCTATATATCTGTTGGCAACGAAAGAGTTGCTAGACAAAGATTAGCAACTATTATCAATTCAAGAATTAGAGGTGTATTAGGAAAACAAGAATTAGCTACTCTTCTATCTAAAGATAGAGCTAAACAAATGTCCATAATTCAAAACGATGTAAATATAGAAGCCAAGAACTTTGGAATAGAAATAGTTGATGTTCGAATTAAAAGAGCTGACTTACCTCAAGCAAACAGCGAAGCTATTTATGCTAGGATGCAAACTGAGAGACAAAGAGAGGCTAAAGAGTTTAGAGCTCAAGGGGCAGAGATTGCAACAAGAATTAAATCAACAGCTGACAAAGAAGTAACAGTTATATTAGCAAATGCTAAAAAAAAATCAGAAATTATGAAGGGTGAAGGTGATGGCCAAAGAAATAAGATATTTGCTAACGCTTTTGGAAAAGATCCACAATTTTTTAGTTTCTACAGGGCAATGCAGTCTTATGAAAAAGCTCTAATAGGTGGAGACACATCTCTTATACTTTCACCGGACAGTGATTTCTTCAAATTCTTTGGAAAATCTGGTCTGATTAAAAAAAATTAATTAAAAACATGAGCGATCTTATTACGGCTATAGGATTGCTTTTCTTTATAGAAGGGCTTTTACTTGCCATGTTTCCGTCAAGAATAAAAAATATGTTAAAATTTATAGATACTATGTCCTCGAGTAAGTTAAGATACTCTGGTATTTTTTTCTTATTAATAGGATTTATAATAGTTTGGTACATGAAAAGTTAAATGAGAATATTTAAAAAAATAATCATAATTTTATCGATTTTATCATATTCTACCAATGTGAGTTCCAACACTAGACCGGACTCTTTCGCTGACTTAGCGGAAAAACTTATGCCTTCTGTAGTTAATATCTCAACAACACAAACCGTGCGCACAACTACAAATCAATTTCCTTTTCAATTTCCTCCAGGGTCACCATTTGAAGATATGTTCAAAGAATTCCAGAGACCAACAGAGAGAAAAGCTTCATCCCTGGGATCAGGTTTCATAATAAAAAAAGATGGGATAGTAGTAACAAATAATCATGTTATTGCTAACGCAGAAGATATCATTGTGAGAGTAGATGATAAAGAATATTCCGCAAAAGTTCTAGGAGCTGATCCTTATGCTGACATAGCAGTATTAAAGATAAAAGATTCTAATACAAATTTTGCTACAGTAAACTTTGGAGACTCTGACAAAGCCAGAGTAGGTGACTGGGTTGTTGCAATAGGAAATCCGTTTGGTTTAGGCGGAACAGTGACATCAGGAATTATTTCAGCTAGAAACAGAGATATAAATTTAACTCGTTACGACGACTTTATTCAAACTGATGCTTCTATTAATCAAGGAAATTCTGGTGGACCGCTTTTCAATCTTAAAGGTGAAGTAATTGGGATCAATACAGCAATAATTGCACCTGGACAAAGCGGATCGATTGGTATTGGTTTTGCGATACCAGCTAATGCAGCTTCAAATATCATAGACCAACTTATAAAATATGGAGAAACAAGAAGAGGGTGGTTAGGTGTAAGAATTCAAGAAGTTACAAAAGAAATTGCTGAAGTTGAAAATCTAAAGAAACCAAGAGGAGCTTTAGTAGCAAGCGTAGGCGATAAAAGTCCAGCTGATAAAGCCGGAATAAAAGCTGGAGATATAATTTTAGAGTTTGATGGCAAAGAGATTGAGACAATGAGAAAACTTCCTAAAGTAGTTGCTGGAACAAAAGTAGGAAAGAGCGTTGAATTAAAAATTTGGAGAAATAAGAAATTAATTTCGAAAAGACTTACTCTTGGTCGTTTAGAGTCATCAAGTGAATTTAAAGAAAAAAAGGCAGAACTACCAAAAGAAACAAAAGAAGTTGACATAGAAACTTTGAAAATAACTGTTAGAAGTTTAAATTCTAACGACTTAAGCTCTAGAAAATTAGAAAAAAATACTAAGGGTGCCTTGATTGTTGAAATTTCTAAAAGAAGTCCGATAGCGGGGTTATTAAATGTTAATGATATTATTATTGAAGTTCAAAAAAAACCAATTGATAAAATTGAAAATTTAGAAAAAGAAGTAAAAAAAGTAAAAGTTAAAGGACAACCACTATATCTTACAATCATCAATAATAATAATCAGAGAAGATATCTTGGAGTTAAGCTCAAATAATCTTGAATAATAGAATTATTTTACTTGCTGGCCCCACCGCTTCAGGTAAAACTGATATTGCGGTATCTCTAGCAAAAAAAATAAAAGGTGAAATTATAAACGCTGATAGCATGCAGGTTTATAAAGATTTTAAAATATTGTCTTCCAGACCAAAAAAAAAACAATTAAAAGCAGCAAAACATCATTTATATGGTTTTCAATCTTCGAAAGTTAATTTTTCAACTGGTGAATGGCTAAAACTTGCTAAAAAAAAAGTACAAGAAATATTAAAGAAAAATAAAATTCCAATTATTGTTGGTGGAACAGGCTTATATTTTAAAGCTATCACAAGCGGGATGAGTATAATTCCAAAAATTAGACCATCAGATAGAAATAAAGTTAGAAAACTTTTTAAAACAATTGGTCAAAAAAAATTTTATCAAAAACTCATAAAAATTGATCCTATATCAAAAAATAAGTTTTTATATACCGACTCGCAACGAGCAATGAGAGCCTATGAAGTAAAAAAGTATACTAAAAAATCAATATATGAATGGGCTAAAGAAACTAAGTCTCTTTTTAACAAGCACGAAATTATAAAAATCTTTATCAATACTCCTAGAGAACAATTATTGAAAAATATAGAATCGAGAACTCAATCGATGTTTAAAGAAAACTGTGTTCAAGAAGTGAAAAAATTTACCAAAAAAAAAATAAATTCTAATTTATCAGTCAATAAGGTAATTGGGGTAAGAGAAATTCGGAGATTTCTAAATGGTGAATTGGATCAAAAAGAACTTATAGTTTCGATTAATATTAAAACTAGACAGTATGCAAAAAGACAAAAAACTTGGTCTAGAGGTTATATGAGCGACTGGCACATGATTTATTCAAGCAATTCATCCATTCTTTTAAAAAAAATTATAAATCTTATTAGCTAAAACTTGACCAGCGATTATTCTACGGTAGATTGTATTTATGCCAAAAATTTTTACTGGTGCAGAAATAGTTTTTAAAGCTCTAGAGGACCAAAATGTGGAATATATTTTTGGTTATCCAGGTGGAGCTGTTCTTCCTATTTATGATGAATTAAAAAATCATCAGAGGATTAAACATATACTTGCAAGACACGAGCAAGGCGCTGGTCACGCTGCAGAAGGTTATGCTAGATCGAGTGGAAAACCTGGAGTACTTTTAGTAACTTCTGGTCCTGGTGCTACTAATGCAGTTACAGCTTTAACGGATGCATATATGGACTCAATTCCATTAGTTTGTATCTCCGGACAAGTTCCTACTCACTTAATAGGCACGGATGCATTTCAAGAATGTGATACTACTGGAATTACTAGACCTTGTACAAAACATAACTGGTTAGTCAAAGATGTTAATGATCTTGCGAGAGTTTTACACTTAGCTTTTGAAGTTGCTACTACTGGAAGACCGGGACCGGTTTTAGTTGATATACCAAAAGATATTCAATTTAAAAAAGGGAAATATAAATTTATAAAAAACACTTTAAAGAGAAAATTAAATGGTAAAGCTACTCATAAAATTTCAAATATTGAATTAGATAAATTTATTGACCTTATGAAAAAATCTTCTAAACCAATTTTTTATACTGGTGGTGGTGTAATTAACTCCGGTCCTAAAGCAAGCGATTATTTAAGGGAATTAGTTTCACTAACTGGTTTTCCAATCACATCAACTTTACAAGGTTTAGGAGCTTATCCTGGTGACGATCCTCAATTTTTAGGAATGTTGGGTATGCACGGAACATTTGAAGCAAACAATGCAATGCATGATTGTGATTTAATGATTAATATTGGAGCAAGATTTGATGACAGAATAACAGGAAAGGTTGAAGAGTTTTCTCCTAAGTCAAAGAAAATTCATGTCGATATAGACCCATCATCAATCGGAAAAAATATTAAAGTCGATTTAGCTGTTGTAAGCGATGTATCAGAGCTGCTTAAATCATTAATCAAAAGATTTAAAGAAAAGAATAAAAACTTTTTAAGTTCTAACAAACAAAAAATTTCAAAATGGTGGGAACAAATCGGAAAGTGGAGAGAAAAGAAATCTTTAAACTTTATAAATAGTGATAAAATAATTAAACCTCAGCATGCTGTTCAAAGGTTATATGAGTTAACAAAACATCAAGACACTTACATCACTACAGAAGTAGGTCAACATCAGATGTGGGCAGCTCAACATTATAAATTTAATAAACCTAATAGATGGATGACATCAGGAGGATTAGGCACTATGGGATACGGGCTTCCAGCGGCTATAGGTGTCCAAATTGCTAATCCAGGAAAACTAGTTGTCGATATTGCTGGAGAGGCGTCAGTATTAATGACTATGCAAGAAATGTCTACAGCAGTTCAATATAGATTGCCAATTAAGATTTTTATCCTAAATAATGAGTACATGGGAATGGTACGACAATGGCAAGAATTGCTTCATGAAAAAAATTATTCTGAAAGTTATACGGCCGCATTACCAGACTTTGTAAAACTCGCAGAGTCCTATGGCTGTGTTGGCTTAAGAGCAAAAACACCAGATGAATTAGATGAAAAAATTAAAGAAATGATAGCTACTGATAAACCAGTTATATTCGACTGTGTAGTTGACAAGGCCGAGAATTGTTTTCCAATGATACCATCAGGCAAACCTCACAACCAAATGATCTTAGGCCCCGAAGAAGAAGAGGAGATTTCTGATGAAGGAAAAATTTTAGTTTAATGTCAAAGTCTAAATCAGCTTACAGTGTACCAGGTAAAATTGGAAAAATTGAAAGACACATAATCGTTGTCTGGGTTGACAATGAAGCTGGAGTTCTTGCTAGAATTGCCGGGCTTTTTTCTGGAAGGGGATACAATATAGAGTCTTTAGCGGTAGCAGAAGTGGATAAAAAAAAACATATATCTAGAATAACAATTGTAACAGAGGGAACACCACAAGTAATTGAGCAAATAAATCTTCAATTAAAAAAGCTTGTTCCAGTTCACAAAGTCGCTGATTTTAAAAGAGGTGAAAAAGATATCTTGTTTAGAGAACTTGCATTATTCAAAATTTTAGGCAACTCCAAGAAACAGAACAAAGTAAAAAAAGTTTGTAAAAAATTCAATCCAGTCGTACTTGATAAAACCAATAAGTCTCTTGTAATACAAGTTACGGCTCTGAGGGCAGAAATTGATAAATTAGCACTTGATTTAAAAAGATTAGGCCTTATAAGCACCTCTAGAACAGGCGCGGTTGCTATGACTAAGGGATCAAAAACTTTTAATTAAAATGAAAACTTATTACGATAAAGACACTAATAAAGATCTAATCAAAAACAAAAAAGTTGCTATTTTTGGTTACGGAAGCCAAGGACATGCTCATGCTCTGAATCTTAAGGATAGTGGAG
>MDSZ01186149.1_pt1 | contig 10636 bp, 9 predicted proteins | sample 811201 | NCBI WGS metagenome assembly MDSZ01 (sample SAMN05326647, study PRJNA326480) | marine metagenome | isolation source: seawater | place: Indian Ocean: North | collected 2010
AAGATCAATTTATTAGCAGAATATTTAAAGGATTATAATTTTTATATTTATGGAATAAATAAATTAGATACAAGTCTGAAAAACGTTACATTTTATCCATACACAAAGTTAGAAAAAATCATAAAGAAAAGGGACTATGGATATGCATTAGGAAGTTTGGACTATAGTCTTAAATATGGCTCAATCAAATCGAATTCGACATTAAAAGGGGTTCTTTATCATTTTTTAGATTTACCATTTATGCAAAATATAAATGAATATGGAAGTTCTAGTAAATTTTTCCTTAATATTGGAAAAATAAATAATTTGAACAAAAAGAAATTAAATAAAATTAAAAAATTTTTAAATTACTGGGAGAAAAAAAATTTAAACTATAAAGAATTAAAGAAATTCGCACCAAAAAAAACAATTCATAAAATTTTGACAATTTTCGAATGAATACAATTAATAAGCTGAAAGTCTTAATAGTTAATTTAGCTGTTATTTCGCCCTTCCTGAATCAAACCTTTGATGTTGGATATAATATAAATATTTATTTAATCCTTTCAATTTTATCTACTTTAATTCTTCCTTTTACAAAAACTTTTAAAACTATAATAAATTCAAAAGATCTAATTTTAATTATATTACTTGAAATTTTTTTTATAATATTTACTTTAAATCAAGAATTTTATATATTTGGATGCTATCAATTTTTAATATTATCCTCAATTTTCTTGCTTTTTTCAAAGCCAAAATCTTTTCAAAAATCTAAATTCGTAAATATTTCCAATATTTATATTATTTTTGTAATTTTAACTTTATTCATTATTGAAAGTAATGGAATCAGGCTAAATATATTAATGTCATCACGGGAAGCTACTGCAGGATCGGTTCTAGGTTTGGCATTAATATTTAATTATGGAGGTTTGATATTATTTATCAAATCAAGAATTATAAAAAGTAATTATTATTTATTAGCAAGTTTATTTACCTGTATAATGTCTTTTGTTTTTTTTAAAACAAAGGGTCCCATCGTTGCGTATTTAATATCCGTAGTATTTTTCAATGGCATATCTTTTATTAAGATTTTGATTTCAAGCATTTTAGGTACAAGTCTTATAACTTTATCCTCTAATACTTTTTTTAGAGCCAATTCAGATTTAAGTACCCTAAATAGAATAAATACTTATTTAAAAACTCTTGAATTATTAAGTAATAGTTTTTTCTCGTTTAATATATATGAGAAAGCTCCATATTTATTTCATAATTGGATATTTGAATCATTCTGGAGGCTAGGATTTTTAAATTTTGTTTACTTAGCTCTTATCATTATTACTTTCATAAGCTATAAAAATAATTATTACTATAAATCAACTTCAATATATATACTTATATGCGGATTGTTTTCCTTCCCCCTAGAACCAGTAATTTTTTCATATACATTATTGACATTGCTTTCAATATATGAATCAAAAATAAATAATAAATTAATAAGGATGGATAATAATTAATAAAGTTGACTATTGACTTTGCTATAAATATTAATAAAACTAAACCCAATAATGAATAATAATGTCTAGTAACCAAGAAATTTTTTTAGCCGCAAATAGTATAGATTTTCTTAATTCATATAAGCTACCTCTTTCAAGTTTGTTTGTAAAAAAAGGATTTAATATTACTTGGTTATTTCCAAAAGATGAAGAAAAAAAATTAGCTTTAATTTCTAATAAGAAAGTAAACTTACGTATTTTATCAACCAATAGAAAAGGTGCATTTTCTTTTATTGAGATGTATTTTAATATCTTGAAAATATTATTGTTCAAGAAAAAAGTATCCATTATTTCACATACAGTTTATGTAAATATTGCATTGATACTCGCCAGGTTTTCTTTACCTTGGCTAAAATCAAAACAAATAATAACAGTTACAGGCTTCGGGGCTGCAAGAATAAGAAATTCCCTAAGGATTAGGCTACTTGGAAGATTATATCTTTCTTTACTTAGATGGGCATCAAAAGACTCAATTTTAAAAATTGTTACATTAAACTTTAACGATCTAACTCTTATACAAGATTTCACTCCAAGTCGACAAGTAAGTCTTTTATATGAAGCAGCAGTGACACCTAAAGAAATTAATGAAGGAAGTTTATCTGCTCAAAAAAGATGGCCACTTTTAGATAAAAAAGTTCTAAACATTGGATTTTTTGGTAGATTCCTTATTGAAAAAGGATTTACAGATTTTTTAAATGTTTATCAAAAAACAAAAATTCTAGGACTAAACTTTAATTACCTCATAGCAGGATCATTGGATAGTAAAAATTCATCCTCTATCACAAATTATGACTTAAAAAATTATCCTGATATTGAGTTGCTGATTGAGCCTAATTATTCAGAATACTTTAGAAAACTTGATATTATTTTATTCCCTAGTTATCGCGAAGGACACCCTTTATATCTTCTTAAAGCCATGACTTACGGAGTTGTGCCAATTGTATATCCTGTTGCTGGAGTGGTGCATGATGTCATAAATAATTACAATGGCATTGTAGTTGAATCAATTACACCAACTTCTTTATTATCTGGATTAATTAAATTACAAGAAAATCGATTAATGATTTCAGAATTATCCAAAAACTGCATTTCTTATGCAAGCAATTTTTCTGAAGAAAAAGTGGTAAATGATTTTTACAAGGGAATCATAAAGCTGTTAAATTAAAATTTTATATTAAATAAATCTTGTGAGATTCGAACAATAATTAAAAAAAAAATGAAAGCTAATCAAATATCAAATTTCAAGCTTTTTAGAAAAATCTGGGGGAACCTCAACAAAAAAAGAAAAAAAGAAATATTTATTGCCTTTTTATTAATGATTTCTGCTGGTTTAGGTGAAATGTTTTCTTTAGCGGCAGTTATACCATTTTTATCAGTATTAACAGATCCACAGAGAATTCTTGAAATTGATTTTGTTAATAAATTTCTTAATATCTTAAATATTAGTGGAACCCACCAAATAATAATCTCCGTAACGAGCTTATTTATTATTTCAGTTTTAATTTCCTCTTTTATACGACTTCTAAATATTTATTATGGCTATTCTCTTGCGGCAAAAATTGGGAGTGACTTGGGCTATGAAGCTTATCGAAGAACACTTTATCAACCCTATAAAATCCATATATATAGGAATAGTTCATCTGTAATTACTTCTATTATTAGTAATACTGAAAGAACAGTTGATGTATTGAATTTTTCCTTACAATTAGCTACTTCTCTAGTTGTGACATTAGGTTTATTAGCTACTTTAATAATTATAGATTGGAAGGTCGCCTCAACTGCAGGAATAGTTTTTACATTTTCGTATGTTTTATTATCAAAAACTATCAAGAAAAGACTTAACCTTAATAGCCGAATTGTTGGAGAAGCACGCAAGAAGCAGCAATTAGCTCTTCAGGAAGGTTTAGGAGCTATAAGAGATGTAATACTAGATCATTCTCAAAATTTTTACCTTAATGTTTTTAGGAAGGCAGATATTCCTCTATGGAATAGACAAGCACAAAGTCAATTTTTAGCAACTTTCCCAAGATATAGCTTTGAGGCCTTAGGTTTGGTACTAATATCAATTCTTGCATTAATTCTTTTCATTAATAATGGTGGTTCTAAAATTATCCCTACTCTTGGAGTTTTAGCTCTTGGAGCTCAAAGGTTATTACCGGCCATGCAAACTATTTATACAGGATGGGCGAGAATAAAGTTTCAGTCTTCTATGGTGGAAGACTTACTTGATATGATCGAACAGAAAATCGATGAAAAGATTATATCTCAAAAGACTTTTCCTATTAAGATAGAAGATAAAATTAGAATTAAAGATCTTTACTTTAGACATGAAGGGAACCAAGAAGAAATCTTAAGAGGTATAAATTTTGAAATAAAAAGAGGTGAGAGAGTTGGTATTATTGGATCTACTGGATGTGGTAAAAGTACCTTAGTAGATATTTTAATGGGACTTTTAGAACCAAGTTCTGGAATAATTGAAATTGATGGAAGAGATTTAAATGATTTATCAACTCCCTCTAAGTTAATAAACTGGAAAAAATCTATAGCACACGTCCCCCAGAATATTTATTTGGCGGATACATCAATAACTAAAAATATTGCTTTTGGAATTCCCAAAAATAAAATTGACTTTAATTTGGTTAAAAAAGTTGCAGAGGATGCTCAACTAACAAATTTTATAAATGATACAAAATATGGTTTTGAAACTCGAGTAGGAGAAAGAGGTATTCAATTAAGTGGAGGACAAAAACAAAGGATTGGGATTGCAAGAGCTCTTTATAAAAAAACAAAAATTCTTGTTTTAGATGAAGCTACAAGTGCACTTGATATAAAAACAGAGGCTTCAGTTATGAAATCCATAGAAAATTTAGATAATGAAATTACAATGATAATAATTACTCATAGACTCAGTACCGTAGAAAAGTGCGATAAGGTTGTAAAGATTGAAAAAGGTAAAATCTCAATAACTTATAATTAAGTTTATTGAACGAAAAGCTCAGAAAATACCTGATTAATTCAAATACTATTCTTTATAAGATTTATATAATCGCTACAGACTCCGAAAGGTATATTTATAAATTCAAAAATATTACGTTCCCAATTTTTTGATGCATGTTCTGGCATAACACAAATACTAAATTTTGTAAGTTCTTCTCCAGGACGTGTCCAAATAAATCCCTTAGAAGTTAATGTGCAAAAATCTGATTCGTGAAAAAAAAAGTTGAAATCGCATTTAATTTCTTTCAAGAATTTAATAGAGCTTAAATTTTTGCAATGAATCCATAACCTTTCTTTTCTTTGCTCTAACCAATTTAAATTTATTTCATATTGACCTTCATCATGGCCTAGAAATAATTTCTCATTTATAAACCATAAATCAAGCTCAACATCATATCCTTTTGATAATGTTTTATCAATTTCTAAAGGCGAATTTTCTAATTTTGGATTTGGTCCATTAATATTACCCCTGTGCGCTATGAACTTTAAATTATTTATTTTCATCAATTCGCATTACAACCTTTTTATCATATCGAGAAGGGGTTCTAACACAAATAACGGTTGTATCTTCAAGGAACTCAGGATCACTGATTTGCCAGGGTTCAACTATAAAAATATCCTCTTCTTTAAGAATAATATCATTAAATTTCATTTTACCTTTCACAATAAGATTGATTTCTGTTGTTTCGCAATGGTAATGCATCTCCCAATTAGAACCGGCTTTATGCGTCCTATAGTTGACCTCAAATTCCTTAGTTGAAAATGCTGTCGGTTTAAAATCACCTATAAACCAACCTTTCTTCATCTCTGACAATTTAAAAATTTTCATAAACCAAAATCTTCCCAAGAGGTTGTTTTAAAACCATCATCAGTAACTACATTAACAGCCAAAGCTCTATCAACTGACTCAGGAGAAAGCTTATCATTGACCAATACTCTTGGTCCATTCGTAACACCCATTATTAAAATGTCATATGGAATTGCAAGCTGTTCTAATTGTTTAATGGTTAATCTGCGTTCGCTTTCCTTTCTAGCAGTAACAAGTATTATTCTGAATCCAAGACTGTCCCATTGATCTAACTTTTCTCTTACACCTGGAAGTATTTCAGATTTAGTTTCATGGACTAATGATATGGCATGTTTATGTTTTATTAACGTACCATCCAAATCTAGAAATATAGTTAATGGTTTGTTTTTAAAATATTCCCCTTTTTTTCCATGATATCTTGCAATATCCTCTGGTGTTCCCAAGGGAATATAGTGATGTGAGGCAATATGGTAAGGCAATATTTTTAAATTATTTAAATAATTATATGTTTCACTCACATAGCATTCAGGTGCTCCATTTGAATGAAATTTATCTAACAGAAGATTAGCGCTATTAACATAATCAGTACCCTTCTTCCAATAATGAAATCCAACTAAAGCATGGTTGCTAATAACTTCTTTTTCTTTAACAGAACAAACAACACTATCTTTAATTTCTGCGTAACTATTTTTTGGGTCTTGACTTTCGTATAAAACTAAAGCACCATCAGGATCATTTTTAGCAATCCATATTATAAATTCATCGGGGTTCCAAGACAAAATTTGATCGCAATTGTAAATCACCAAGGGGTTATCATTATTTATTAAATGTTTAGCCGCCAGTACAGATTCAGCGGCTCCATTAGTCACATTTGATATCCTTATTTCCTCACTCTCGGGTCTTAATTTTAAAAGTAAATCACTTAATTTTTCGTTATCTGTATGATTCTCAAAATCCCTAGTAATAAAAATAAATCGCGCACTAATATTAAAACTATTAATACTGTGTTCTATTAAAGTTATATTATCGACTTCAAATAATGGTTTTGGAGTCTTAATACCTGCCTTATAAAATCTTGAACCAAGACCGCTACAAGGTATAACTATATTCCATATTTTGTTCATAGCAAAATTATACATCCATCAATAAAAAATACTAAATTGCGTTTTTTTTTGATGTAATAATTATATACGGACATAGCCAATAAAACTCAACTTAGATTTTTTAAAGATAACTAAAGAGTTATTATCCAAATTTTTATAGGTTGATGTAGGAAAGATTTAAAACTATTATTAAATATTATTAGATCAGAATTTAGATTTATGGCAAGAGCAAAACAAATAGTAATTGATCTTAGACAATCTAAACTATTTAGCGTTTCATGTAAATGCCTTGAGATGTTAGAAAACCTCAGGTACAGAGGATATAAAGTAAATATAATTGCAAAAAATTGGGATACTAATAATACTAAAAGTGGCCTAACTTATAATCCCAATACTAAAACTTACAGAAAGGGTGAATCAAAATTTTTATGGGATCCCTCAGTTCACCCCAAGGATTTTTATGAAAATTTAATTGTACCAACTTTTAGTAATTTGACATATATAAAAAACGAAAAAAAGCAAACTTCTATAAATAAGCTGATTTCAATGTTAAATAATCTTTTTGATCCTTATTATTTTTCTGAATTAAACTTTATCCCTTTATACGCTGAAAGACTTGAAAAAAAAAGATATTTCCAACAACACGTAGATTGTTTTTCAAAGAAGCCAAATTTATACAATTTAATTATTTTTATTATTTCTTTCTTAAGCTTAAAATACTTTAATAAATTAAAAATATACTCTGACTCAAGGGGTTTTAGGTATAAATTAAACCCCCTATTAATAGATGATAAAGTACAAAGATTTATTGAAAATGCTAAGAAAAAATGTAAAAAATATGTTTTGATCGCCTCTAATTGGGATGATTCAAAGAAGTATGAACAACAAGAAGATAGATTAAGGGGAATCTTATCAAATGATTTAGAATTTAAATCAATGATTGAATACATTAAAGATTTAGACGAATATGCAAAAGAGGGAAAGATAAGATTTGTTCTTGCTAGTAAAAAAGCTGTTGATTGGCCAAAAATAATTGAGAGTGATTTTTTGGATTTAAGAGAATTTGAAAAAAATGGTTTTACTCTTTCTCAAACAATTTATATTATTCAAGAAATAACAGATATGACACTAAATTGGCCAAACACCTTTTGTATTTGGATGACTAACTGTACTGGAATGTTGCACTTAACATGGTGTGATAATAAAGATACTGCTAAATGGGCAAGAAATGATTTACACAAACAACCAGTACAAAATGCTCTTAGATTAATTGATGTTAAATAGGTTCTATATAAAGACAGTACTTCGATTAATATTTTCGATTATATCTTTTTTAATTTCGTTTGTATAAGCCCCAGCCCTCAATATAACAATAGGATTTAACTCATCTTTTAAAACTTGTGGGGATTTAACAAATAAATTTGTTCCGTAAAGCCTTTTATTAAATTTATTTGGATCATTATCTAAGATATTTTTTATAAAATTTGTTTTTAAACCATAACTAATTAAAGTTTGAGAGAACACATGACCCCCAAAAAGATATATATTCTTTTTATTTTTTATTTTATTGTTTATATCATTAATTGATTTTTTTAAATAATTTATATATTCATTAAAAATCAATCTATTTTCAACATAAAGATCTTTGGATAATGGTTTAGTTTTAACATGATTTTTTTTCTCAGCTGCAAAAAATATACTATGATCATCCATAAAGTATTGCTTTTCAATAATCTCAAAATTATTTTGATTCAATAAATATTCAATATATGGTTCAGTTAGAAATATAGTATGTTCAAACATTATTGCATTCGTATAGAATTTTTTTAATTGCTTATAAAGATTTGGTATTGAGAAAATTTGTTTATCTCCAACTTGCGCATTTCTCTGCAAAATTTCCATAAATTCTCTGGGATTATATAAATGTTCAAGAACATGAGAATGAACATATGAATTATATTTTCTGTCTGAACAGAATTTTTCGTTGAAAAATCCTCTTATAAATTTTGCATTGCAGCCTTTAATCGGATCTGGGTTAGGTTCAAGAATAGTCCAATCTAGTTTTTTAATTTTTTGACTCTCAACATAAAGGATCCCATGAGCACCACCAATTTCAAGTACGTTACCAAAAGCATGCTTTATGAGAAATTTTGCAAATTCCTGATGATGCAATTTCCATGTTTTTCCAACTGTTCCTGGCCCATGTTGTTCAGAATATAATAAGTCTAATGGAATTAATTTTTTAAGTTGTATTAGGCCAGATTTTTTTGAAATTGCCCAAAGCATTTCTGCCTTTAAATCTAATTCTTGAGGCCTATCCGTACAGCCCATTTTGACTGGAAAATCCTTTACAGAATAAATTATTTCTAAATCTTCAGAAGCAGTAACCGAGCACTTTGTTCTGTCTATAGTATTACTTGAAAACAAATTCATATAAAATCAAATGAACCTAAATCATTCATGGTTTAAAAATAACTTAGATTATCTAAAACGTAATTATTAAAAAACAATTTTAATAAGTGAAACCATTAAATAGAATTAAAAAATGAATAAATTAAGAAAGTTTCATAAAAATGGTTATGAATTTTTTATTTCAATAATTAAAGTTCAAGGGGAATTAAATAATATTAATCTGAATGAGGCCACAATATTAGATTTCGGCTGTGGTAAAGGTAATCTTTTGAAAAGACTTAAGGAGGAGAGTATAGGGAGTGTGCTTTGCGGCATTGATATTTTTAATTCTCAAGAAGAATTAGATTTTGCAAAGAATAATTCTAATATTGAAGAAATAAAAGCTATTAAACCATATCAAAATATTCCTTTTGATTACAAATTTGATATTATTACCGCAAATCAAGTATTTGAGCACATAGAAGATAAAAATAAAGTTTTTGATCAATTAAAAAACTCACTAAAAGATGGGGGAATTTTGATTACAGGATTTCCCACCAAAGAAATTATTGTTGAGCCACATCTAAAATTACCACTAATTCATTTTCTACCAAAAAGATCTTTTATCCAAAATTTGTATTTAAAATTGGCATATGTTGCAAGATTAGGGTGCTTTAACTCTAAGAAAAAAAATAATGAAATTTTTACTAAAGTTTCTAATTATCTTAATGATTCAATATTCCATAAAAACTATTTTTGGTATAAAAAAAATTTAAATAAATACTTTAGAAAAACAATAGATATAAGTTATTGTGGCTTATATTCTTTTAGAAAAAATAGCAACATTAATAATAGTATTAAAATATTGCTATCAAATATTTACCCAAGAACTCTAAGGAATTTTCTAATAAATAAAATATTTAGTGTTTTACTCATATGTTTGAAATAAATTAAACGGTTTTTAAATTATCATTAGTTTTATAATGCACACAAAATAATCTTTAAAATTATCTTAAGAAAAATAAAAATTCTGGAAATAATAAAATTTATCTAACCGAATTTAAGTTTTAATTTTCTGAGATTTTTTTAATTTAAAAGTTTTTGTACTATTTAAATTTATTAAAAACCCGAGTTGCTTTAGAACAGCTACAAAAAAAATGGTGCGTCTTGTAAATCTCTAGATTAATTTTAAAGCACTGATTTCAACAATCAAACGCTATAAAGTACTATAGGAATAAAGAACGTTACGAAAAAAAATCTTAAAATTGATTAATATGAATAACGTTCCTAAATTTGGGGCCATAGCTCAGCTGGTAGAGCACCTGCATGGCATGCAGGGGGCCAGCGGTTCGAGTCCGCTTGGCTCCATCAATAATTTTCCTTACCTGAAATCTTGAAAAAGATTTATTTGCTATTTTCTAAAACACTCAAAATTTTTTAATTTAGGGTCGATAACTCTTATTTATTTTTTTAAATAAAATATAGAATAATTATGAATATTTAATCCATATTTTAAGTTTGACAAGTCTTTCCATCAAAGATGTAATTTCATCTTCTAAATCTGGATCTATCGGGTTTTCAGTTACCTTATCGGAAGCAGTGGAATTTGATGAAAGTGTTTACTTTAAAACGTCTAGTCAATCATTAAACTGCACAGGCACTGAAATATTTACACCCCTGCTGCAGAACCATTAGGTATTTTTTTCTCCAATATGAACAGCGATGACTATTTAGATATATTTTATGCTTCTGAGGAAAATGACACTCTTACCTACTATGAAAACGATGGAAAAACTAAACTTTCT
>MDSZ01004088.1_pt1 | contig 10635 bp, 14 predicted proteins | sample 811201 | NCBI WGS metagenome assembly MDSZ01 (sample SAMN05326647, study PRJNA326480) | marine metagenome | isolation source: seawater | place: Indian Ocean: North | collected 2010
CATCATGCGAAGCTCGGTGAGAACCTTACCCGCTTCAAAAGTGGCTACTGTGTCCATGTTTGAAGCGACTATAGGAACCCCGTCCCACACCCTTTTGCTGTGAGGTAGCTTGATCGTTCGATCAAGGCTCACATCTTTCCTTGAAGTGAGGGTTGACCTCTTTGGCTTAAACAAAACATCTTTAAAGTCTAGTTTAATCTCTGTCTCGATTCTCATTTGATCTCCTATGAAACTACTACATCATTGTCTATGTCTCTACACAGACCATCCAAAAAGGATTCTACTTGCCTTTTACCCTCATCAGACTTCAAGAACTTATCCAAGGGGTCATTATTATCGTCTTCTTGCTCAAGTCTTGGGTCAAGAGACCTTTGCCATGTGAATACATTGTCGGGGTGCATATCAAAGCCTATGACATTAAACACCTCCGATAAGTGGTAAGCAACAGATTGGACTTTGTAAACATGACCCGTAACGATAATACCGCATTTTTTACCCTCTAAAGGGTTTTTCTCCCCGTACACTGTCTTACGGTTTTCTAAGTTGTTCATTCGCTCTATGATCTTTTGCAACAAAGCAGAGTGACTGCCCCACCGAACACTAGTACCCCACAAAACAACATCAGCCCATTCAAGAGCGTCATAGATGATGTTCAACTCGTCTTTACCCTTATAGTCCTCGGGGTTGTCATGGCTAAGTTTGTGTGCCCAACACCGATACTTCCCCGCATCGGGGTGAGCACAGTTCTTTTTCCCATCAGAATAGCAACTTAGATTGGGAACTATATGTAAATCATTTGCGTCTACAAAATCGACATCGTGGTCTTTATTTAGTTTATCAGATAACGCACTCAACACCATTTTACTAGTTGATTTATCCCTATGTGTGGTTGTGCTTACAATCAAAATCTTCATGGGAGCCTGCCTTTATGAAATCCGTTCTAACATACAACATGAAAGACGATATATTTATAGTCTATAAAAATGAGTCTTGTTATGTTAAAAACCAAGACGGAGAAAGACATTACAAGTCTCTAAAAGAGTATGAAGAAGATGTGGGGTACATACTTGAAGAACTGTACCCTAGCAAACTCATATCTAAGGCAAAAACAAACCTTAAATGGTCGCTCTATCGTCTAGGTAGCAAATACTACGAGAAATCTTCTAACCGTAAAGTATATTACCTAGACAAAGACAAAAGAGTCGAATGTACTCTTCCAAAAGGTGCTGTCAAAGTGAAGTGGGAGAAGCACCCGTATCGAGTCTTACTTTGAAGAACCAACTTTGAGATAAGCAACCTTACGCCCAAGACTGTCTACTCGGATTTGATTATACTCGATCTCTTTCAAGAGATCATTCAAGTAAGCCTTCTTACTTGATTTCTCCCCCAACTCCGCTTCTGCGTCAATAACATCATTTAAATGACCCACGACCTGAAAGTTGAGATCATCACGAAGCTCTTTCTTCAACGATTCGATGGTTGCTTTCATACCCCTTAAATTGTCTCTAGTGTCTATATCCAAATCGTAGATGTCATCTTCATCATCAAGACCATCCATTTTCTTTACAAATGTCTCTAGTGCCTCATTCATACCCTCGACCCACTTTGTAAAACCATCACGGCTCTTCAATGCGTCTTTTGGAAAACCGACTTCTTCACCGATAACGATTTTAAGAGCGTCATTAACCTTATCTAAGGTCTTACTATCATCTCCCTTAAAGTCATCTTTGTAAAGGTCTGTGAAAGCGTCTACTGACTTGTTCCCTTTAAGTTCACTACCCTTACCCATAGTCATAAAGGTGTAGGCTTCTCGGTCATCGAGACCAAGACCATCTTTAAAGTTGAACTTATCACCCTTTAGCCATCCCTTGATCTCTTTCTGCTCACTCTTAGGCACGATTGATTTCCCAAGAGCTTCCTTTGCAGTATCAAGTTTCTTCTGTGCTTCTTGCTTTCCCTTATCCCCCTTATCAGAATCCTTTTCTTGAGACTTATTAAACTCTTCTCGGAGTTTCTTCTGCTCCTCTGCGGGTAAAGAACCAAAAGAAACATCGTTCCCTGTATTGGGGTTCTTGAACTTCTTGTCTTTTACCGCATCTTCAAAAGCTCCCGCAACCTTGTACGCTTGGATTTCTTTGTGAAGCTCTGCAATCAATCTTAGTGCATTCTTATTCATGGTGATCTCCCATCAAGTGTTTGTAATGGGGGGTTCATAAATAAACTATCACTTTACTTTCTTCACTCCATCTTGGAGCTTCTTCTCGTCATAAACCTTGATCTTCTGCTCACCAGCATAAAGGTCATGGGCTGTTTTGGTGAGGTCTTTGTTCAACCTCATATTACCTACCACGGTGATGTCGTGATTATCTCGATCTTCAAGCCTTGTGGTGAAGCCCCGAACCTGTGGCATGAGTGCCTTAATCAACTTAGGGTCTATATACTTCAAAGCTATATCCCATACCATCTCAAGCTCAACCTCGTTTGAAATGATCATCGGCTTGTTATTATAAGAGGTCGGCATTTTCTGACGATATAGGCAGATACCCGACTGCGTTTTCAACTCCATATCAAAGTATGGAACAGGCACACCTGGAGCTGGTGGTGCCTTATCGAACAAAAACTTTATGTATGCGTGAAGAACCTTGTCTCCAAAAGTCACCACAGGTTGGGTTGAACCAAAACCATGAATAACAACCATGATCTCGCCACTTTCTACAAGGCGAGCAATAAACTCCTGCTCTATCTCTGTAAGAGGGATGTATAAGAAGTCGCTCTTACCCCCGAAATCGTTCGTACCTTTTGCCATGTGAAACCTCTTAGAATGACTGTTTAGTCTATACTACCAATGTCTGCAAACAAGTTGTCCAAGATGTCAATAAGAACTTCAATGCTCTCAAGTTGACCCCCTGTTGCGTAAACTCTACGGGAAGCTGTTTTCTTTGCTTCCCTCACAAACATCATCGGGTCAAAGTGCAACTTAGTTTTACCCGTCAAGACACACTCACTAAGAGTATCTTGCATAGAAGCGGTACTCAAAAACCTCAACAAAACCTCGGGGTTGATGTAAGACTTCTGTGTTGTTGTCCCGCTTTCGTGACACAAAGCAACCTGTGCCCTTTCATGTGCTCTATTGATTGTATCAGATATGATCTCAACCACCCTCTGCTTTAAGTCCTCGGTTTCTTCCTCGGCAATCTTTTTGATCTGACTCAACATCGCCTTCCGCTCTTCATTCAGTCCGTTCAAAACTTCTTGGGTCGCTCGTAACTTACGGAAGTCTGTGATCTTGAAGCCTTTAAAGTTAGCCTTAAAGTATCTAGTCAAATCTTGATAGGAGTATTGATTACCCTCTTCATTGACGAAGATATAGCTTGACCCAGAATCCAACGCATTATCCACATAATCTTTAAGGACTTTGATGAGGGACTTATCATTAAGGGTAGCGGTATTAACGGTGCCTTTTTTACCCTCAAACTTCAACTCTACAAACTCACCTCTTACAAACTTCACATGGTCGGTCGTTAAGGTGGTCGCACCAAATGTCTCAACCTCAACGCTTTTACCGTTGACCACTTTAACTACACGATTCCCCATCTGACCTGGTCGTATGCCCGTTTCCATGATGATAGATGTGATTACAGCGGATAGCTTCTTAAACTCATCACTCGATGCCATGTCCTTTTGGACTTTCTTAACAATCGAGTTGTACTTCTTGATGAGCTTCTTTTGTGTCTTGATCTTTTCTGCAAGTGTATAGGTCTTATTCCCAAAGAGATCGTTGATTCTCTTAATATACCCTCCCTCATCTACATCAATAGAGATTGATGGAGGTAGGAAAGCACGAAACTCAGGTGGTATCTTATCTTTTAACTGGACTTGTTTCTTATGTATCTCTTGAGCCTTATAGTGCCGAACACTGTTCTTCTCAAAAGAAGCAGAAACCTCACGCAAGGTAGACTGACCCGCAAGATAATCACGCATTAAGTAAAGGGTGCTGTTTCTCCAAGAATAGGCTTTATCACTAACCTCATCAGAGCCGACCCATTGTGTTAAAAAGTCAGTAACTTGGGGCAAAGTTTTAATCGCTTTAACGATATGCCTTTTCCTCTTGTTAATGACTGCTTTGCCACGACCCTTATGCTCTGACTTAGCTTGGGCACCGTAACTCTTTAGGTCTTTAACCAACCTCTTAAATGCAACTACTGCCTTGCGTTGAAAGGCAAGTATCTTTCGTTCTTCTTGTGGTGTAGGCATATCTCTCGCTCCTTTTTAGAGCAAGAGATATAAATAACCTATTAAAGGAGACCCTTAAAGTTCTCTTTTAACATCAAGTCGAAAAGGTCTTCCCTTTTCACGGTGTAAGAATACTGACTCCCAGAGAAATCACCATATCCGACAAAGATAACTCTGTCACTCACTTCCTCAACTCTATTCTCTTCCAAAGACCTTAACTCCTCGACCAACTCTTTTAAGGTCATAAATTGATTTTTGACCGAGGGTTCATTGGTTTCGGGGTCTATGTAATGGTGGAGGACTTTAATCCTGTTTCTTGAAGAGAGCTTACGCATGGAGCTTCCTTTCTTTAGAAGCCTTCTAACTTCATCTTTAGTGTATGATTGCTGTAGCTTACGCTGATTGCGGTAGATGAGATGACGGAAACGCTTACGCTCATCTTCGGTGAGTGAATCAATGCCATTCTGCATAGCCTTGTTGATAGCTTTAACATCAGAGGGTTCAAGCGAGTAAGCGTTCCTTTTCAAGTCCATCAATAGTCTTAAAGCGGGGTCTTTGGGTTCACCTACAGAGATTGAGGGGGGGTCATTTTTCTTTATTATTTTTTCAACCACAGCCATTTGTCTGTCTGAAAGGGTAGACCCACCCATAGACTTCTTCCTCAAATCCTTGAGGAACCGACTTCTAGGCTCCACCTCAAGAGCCTTATCAATACGCTTCAACTGATTTACAGGTAATCTAGGGTCATTTCGACCTTGTTCTAGTCTCTCATCAAGAACCTCGACCTGTCTTTCAGAAAGCATATACCCTTTCGCAAACTGATCGTAAAGGCTTTGGAAAAACCTATTGTTAGGTTGCATGGAGATCGCTTGATTGAGTTTACCCGCCAACTCCTCTCTCTCGATTATGATCTCCTCGACCTTCCAACTTAAGGGTTCGCCATTTTCTAAATCTTCTACGACCCCAACCCACCACTTTGATTCTGGCTTGCGTCTGAACAAAGACTTAACACGGTTAATGCTTTCCATATCACGATACTTACCTGGAAAAGCAATCTTGAGGTCGATGATACCATCAACTGTGCTCACTCCACGGTCAAGAGACCGATTCAGAGTGATTAATGTGTGATCGCCTTTTTTATTGAGCTTAACCTCAAACTCATTCAACTCTATCAATGCGTTGTCTTTGCGATTCTCCATGTCGAGAATCTCCATTACCTCTTGAACAGAGGTATTGTAAAACATAACTTGATTATCCCTCATCGGTTTCTCCTATCTACTGTAAAGTCTAAAAAGACAGGATATAAACAAACTATAAAGGTCAATACGAATGGTTACTAAACTTGACATCTTAAAAATCACAGACCAAAACCAAGAAAGCCTACACAGAGCACTTGAGTCCATACTCAATGAACATTTAATGCTCACTCAAATGTACTCCTTTGAGGGGTCTGAAAAAGACCTAAAACAGGTCGCAGAGTATTCCTCTACCTGTTTAGAACACCTCACAAACATCCTTATCGGCAATGTTAGCTACCAATGGGGGTGGGAGGATTACCAAAAGGCAAGGGCAGAGTTCGCAGAGAAGCCTACCCCACAGGACAAAGAAAAGCTCATCAGAGAAGTCATGTTCAATGTAGGACTATATGAGTCCTCCCTACACACAGGAGAAAAATGGCACCTAGTAGAGGACAACAAAGGGTACTTGAAGTTTAAGCCCACTTACCCAGATAAGGTACATATTCGATTTGACACGCTCAAGACACTAAGCGAATCTTACCCTTTTATAGAGGACATACTCTATAACCAAGGGCACCTATATATTCAGTACAATGAGGACAAAAATGACACATGATGAGCTAGTAGAAAAATGGAACTCCTTATTCACCGATGAATACGGGGAACCCACCCTCACATATCTTGAAGTGCCCGAGTCTTGGTACCCGTTGGTCGATACCTTATGCAGTCAAATCCAAAACCACCTAGTTAAAACTCCCGAAGCGGGGTTCTTTTATGTAGTTCAGATCAAAGAGAAGTTTGGAGGTTTGAGATTTTACACCAACAGCCATGACTCTACTATAAATGGCATGATCAGAATGGCTGAAGCGTATAGCTACCATATCAAATGAAAAATCCCCCCCCTCAATCTATAAGGGGGAACCCACTAACCACTCTAAAAGGAGAAAAAAATGAAAAACCTCAACATTCAAATCGGAGACACCTTTTATGACCTCTTCACCAATGTCGGACAAAAAGTGATCTCCATTGATGGAGAAAAGGTCATTGTCGAAGACGCAAGGGGAACAAGAACCTCTTTACCCGCCAAGGTACTACTCGACTCTAAGTCGTTCTTAGCGGGAAATAACAGTCGTTAATAGTTTGTTTATGGGTTCTCCATTGGTGATCATTCAACCCAAATGGAGAACCCGATATGAGAAAATCAGCAAGTGAAGTTATTCGCAACCTTGAGATGAGGGTTGCTCGTCTTGAACGACAAGCAAACCTAAACCCTAAATCAAAAACACTTTTTGCAGACAAGGCGTATCAGTGCTTTGATGAACTCTTTGAGAGCTTCTCCAAAAGATTGCCTATGTTTAAAGTTGTTACCAAGTTCAAAAATGTCCCCCAAGGCAAAGACCCCGCATACATTGGTGCTCACCTTAAAATGGATTATCAAAGAGCTGGAGTTATTCTTATGGCGAACCCTTTGCTAGCAACGGGTTCTGTGGAGCTTGGAGATATGACCTTTAATACCAGAATCACCCTAAGCGACTTTGAAAGAGGAACACCCATCTTCAGGATTAGCTTTGAGACTACCAAAGTAGGCGAACGATCAGAATGGGATACACACGAAATCGTTGGAGAAAAAGGGAAAATTGACAGGCAAGTCAGAAGCCTCCCAATGATAGGTGGTCGTAAAGCGTCTAACCGTACCGCAAGCCTACACCAATCTACAGGTCTTGAGATGGTCAGTATGATTGAAGATCAATACAATGAGTATGGTCTTGATGAAGACTACATCGAGATTGAGGGTCAAGATCAATCACGAGCTACAGGAGACACCTATATGCTTGTTTCTCTTGAGGGGTACTACGGTATCGTAAGGGTTGACGGTAGGCGTGAAGATGTCGAGATGGTCTCTGATGACTACCGATCTATCAAGAGGGTGTACGATAGTAATCTAGGGTAAGGTTTGATAGTTGTTTTATACCCCGCCTAACAACAAAGGGGGGTATAATCCATGTCATTACCAAGAGAATATAAAAGAGCAGACTATAGGGTCATTGCTCGTATCTTACAGTTGAGCCACGGGCTAAAAACTAGCCCGAAAGACTCTTTGCTTGAAAAGATTTCTACTGTATTCATTCGTAAGGGTGGTTCATGGGTATTATTCTTTGAGGGACACCCTGAACACAGCAAGCTACTTAAAATAGTAGTAAAAACTGTAGTACAATATAAGAAGGACAAAAATGAGCGAAGAACTAGAAGCAAAGCCAGTAGGGAAGATTAATCCCCGTTCTAAAGCTACCACCCGTAAGCTCAACCCCTCGGAGATGAAATCTAGGGTCAAAGTTGCTATGACCACGGGCGGGTCTATGATGGGTTCAGGTGGAAACTTCTATTCACCCGAGCTATCTACAGACTTTCTTGAGCTACCCCAAAGCCAAGACGAACAACGCAACTATTTTAGGTTTTTCTACCGAACAGACCCCTTTGTAGGTCAAGCTATTGACCTACATACAGAGCTTCCTCTGTCTAAAATCAGACTAGGACTCCCTAAAGCCCGTAATAGAGACATGGCTTATGAGTCTCTTAGGTTCTGTGAGAAATGGGCAAAGAGGGTAGGACTTCTCCACCGACTCATCGAAATCTTGCATGAGTTCAACCTACTTGGTGAAGTCTTCGTGTTCTGTGAAGATAACAATCCCGATGTACCTAAAGAAGTCACTCATAGCTCTCGCAATGTTTTGAAAGAAGATGGGTCTGCGTTCACCGAATGGACTGAACATGAAGACTCCCATGAAAGAGCTTACAAGTGGCTTAAGAAGAACTACAAGGGTTGGACAGGCGTTCGTATACTGCCTCCCGAACAAGTACACATGGAAAGTTTTCCATTCACCAACGAGAAAATCATTCAGCTCATACCCGACAGCAAAACAAGAGATGTTGTTGAAAGAGCTTCTGTGAACGACCCCTCCGCTCTGCGTATCGTAGACTCCATGCCAGAAGATGTTGTAGACGCAATCCGTGAGGGTCGGAACATCGACCTAAACACAGACCCCGACCAAGGGTCTTTCGTCTATTATATGGCTCGTAAGAAGTCTCAATACGAACCCCGTGGACACTCCATGCTTGAGCGGTGTCTCCGCATTCTCGTTTATCGGGATAAGCTACGACAAGCACAAACCTCTATCGCTTCAAGACACATGACCCCCATAAGACTCGTCTATGCAGAGGATATGGATGCAACCGATGTAGAAGCCCTAAGAGACCAAGTAGACCTAGCCCTACAAGACCCCGATTACTCGATTATAGCCAACTTCCAAGTCTCTTGGGAAGAGATGGGTGCAGACTCCCGTCTACTTGAGCTATCGGGCGAATACGACATGACTGACCGACAAATGTATGCGGGACTCGGTGTTACAGAATCTCTGCTCTCGGGCGAATCAAGCTACAGTGGAGATAGAATCAACCTTGAGGTCATCAATACACGCTATATGCTTATGCGTGAGGTGCTCCAAGAAATGGTCGAGGAGAACATTCTAAAGCCTATGTGTAAACGAATGGGCTTTATCGAGGAAGATGAAGATGGTGATGAAATCATCATTCACCCCACCCTTAGCTTCACACGCCTTGGATTAAGAGACAATCAAGATACCTTTGACGCACTCTTCAACCTCTACCAAAAGGGGTCGTTGGACATTGATGTGATCTTAGAGCTTCTCAATGTAGACCCTATGACCACAAAGGCGAAACTTGAGCGGGATATGTGGACACTCAACGACTCACAGTTTAATGAAGTCTTGAGGGGTATCTACGGAGAAGCGGGGAGAACCCTCGCAGAGAACTCTGATGTGATGGAACTGATCGCCAAGAATCTTGGACTTAAGTACACCCCACCATCAGATGACGGTGGTCGCTTCTGATAGTTTGTTTATAGCCCCCCAATAAGTGATCTCTTTAACCTTAAACCAACGGAGAATCCTTATGAGAAGATCAGCTAGTGAAATCATCAGTGAACTTGAAGCAAGAATCGCAAGGCTTGAAAAAAACGCTACCAAAGGCGAAAAGTGGAAGGTTTCTTTCAGTGTTGAGACACCATCTTCCAACACAAAAGTCTCAATGGAAGACCAGTCATATGTTGCGGAGAAAATCTCAAAATTGATAGGTTTAGAAGCGAACATCTTCAAAGACAGATGGCATACTCCCTATGGTTTAACAGCAAGTCAACTCCAAAAAGTTGTAAGTATTATTGAGGGTGAAACAATGAATGGTGTTGACGGTATTGAGGTTTTTAGTGGAACTGCGGGTGATCTAGTTGCTAGGAATTTTGAGTTTACCTCTTTATCTCCCCTCACTTTCTCTATCAGGGGTATCACCTCTAACAGTAGAGACATTTACCAAGGTATCGTAAAATAAAGAAATACTAAGAGGATAAAGCACCCCACCGTCATCTGATGGTGGTCGCTTCTGATAGTTATTAAATACACCCTTGAACAGTTATTGAATACTTATCGTTCAAGGGTGTATTTACATGAAGAATACCATCGCAATCGTTGTCTGCATCACCCTTAGTTGTAGTAAAGAATCAGCTAAACCTGTTAGGTTTGAAGTAGAGGAAACCCGCTCAAGGAAAAGCGAGTACCCTATCGTTGACTTCGGGTATGTAATCCGTTGCGGGTGATCAAAGACCCATGAGACTCAACTCGATCTCTTCGTGGTCAAGAGCTACCTCATGTGCCTTTAGCTCTTGATAAGAAAGATAAGAGGGGTTCCCCAACCATACTTGCCACGCATCTTCCTCATCACACTCACGCTGGTATCGAGCTTCTTCCTCAAGCTCAAGACGCATTGCCTCCTCAATCTCCTCGTCTGACATACATTGATAGTTGACATAAAAGAGATCAAGATCACGCTGTCGCTCAAGATCATCTGCATGGTCGGACAGAGACTTGAGGTCAGCGAGAAAAACCTCCTCACTTTCAAATAAAGATGGGAGGGGGAGGTCTCCCCTGTAACAGGAGTGGAGGTCAATGTAATCTGCGAGTCGGCCTGCGAAGTCGAGATGGTTAGCGGGGTTGAACATTTTCTTGAGTCTCCTTTGGGAGTGGGGTTATCGGTTCACTTACTAAGATTGAGGGGGGGATAGATTACCAAAGCCCCTCGGTTGAGTCTCTAGGAG
>MDSZ01129083.1_pt1 | contig 10634 bp, 7 predicted proteins | sample 811201 | NCBI WGS metagenome assembly MDSZ01 (sample SAMN05326647, study PRJNA326480) | marine metagenome | isolation source: seawater | place: Indian Ocean: North | collected 2010
ACAAAGGGAGGAGGCGGAGTGCTATGCTTATCAATTACAGCGTTGGCGATTGCAGACCATTTTGGAAAAAGATGATTGAATTTAGCTTGCAAATCGGTACTCGGATTATCCGTGCTATCCTTCCAGAACTAAAGAAGTTCTTTGTTGTATCACCAGAGTTCGAAGATTACACACAAGTTTTTCCTGATCAGGATGATGAAGATTTTAATGAGGCCTGGATTGAAGGTCTTGCAAATGATGCCAAATCGGACCGTAGTGCCCTTGCTCGTTTTCTTGAAAGTCCTCGACTTCAGTATGGACGAGTTGAAGTAAAAGAAGAAGACATCGACGATTTATTACGTGGAATAACAGAACTTCGTTTTACGATTAGGAAAACTTCATTGAAAAACTTTGACGACTCTGTATTGGAGTGCGGTATGGATAATCTTAATTTAAAAGATGAATCAGTCAGAATAGGATATTTTGGTTATCTTCTCTTAGCTGAAGTTCAAGAAAAAATAATTTGCGAAATAGCTTAATTCCTTCGAAGTATTTGGTTATTAGCAACTGCAATTCCTCCAAGCATTGCACCCACAATGCCGATGTATCCTTGATCCGTTCCTGATATATAAAGATTATCAAGCATTGTTGTACCCTTTCTTGATTTAGTAGGTGATCCGTATAGTGCACCATTTTTTTTATTCGTGAACCTTTTGATAGTTCGCGGTGTGAAAGTGTCCTTGAACTTAATATTATCTGTAAAAATTTCTTTCTGTTTTATGCCATTAGGAAGATGGTGAAGGGCACGATCAAGCATATCTAATTCACTCTCCTTTTTTTCTTTTTTATAGCGTTCATCTTTATAACCACTCCAAATATCAAAATTTGCAGGATTTGTTATTCTTAATCTACTTTCTGTAATATTTTTATTCGAAGGATTAGTATAATTCTCTGGCATACATATTACTCCAGATTCTAAATCCACTTTTGAATTTGGTTTTTGATATCTAAATTTTTCTCCGTCATTATAAAAAACGATTGTATCTTCCCAACCGAAGTCGGATGGTTTTCCTTCAAAGATGGAAATTGATTCAATTATTGAAAAGTTTCCAATTTCTGTAGAACTTTCACTGTTTTTATCACAAGTAATTAAATCTTCTGTTTCCAATATGCCACAAGTTGAAATTACCTGATCTGCGGTGTAAACAGAACCGTTATCAATTAGAATTTCCTTAACTACATTATTCTTGCATAATAGTTTTTGAACGCCTGCGTTCATAAGTCGTTTTCCACCGAGTTCATCAAACTTTTTAATAATAGGATCCAAAAATGCACGAATTCCAAAGTCAGGACGGGCGAGTCCTTGCTTGAAAATGGCATCAAATAACATAGTAAATGTAGCGAAATCGATATCGTTTTCTTGAGCAGAACCGTAATAGCAAGTTGGGCACAGAAGCATTTCGCTAAGTAATGAGTATTGGAATGTTTCTTTTAAAACTTTCCGTGAAGAAATTTCTTTTACAGTTGGAGAGTAAGCATCAAAATCTTCCATTTTACGAAGAAGTGCTTGAAAGTTGTCTTTTTCTTGAGGAAATTTTTTTTCTATTTCATTAACAAAAAATTCAAAATCATTATTGAATTTTAAGCTCTTCTCGGTAAACGAAATCGTAGATTGTTTTTGTGGATATAAGTTTAAACTTTCAAAGGGAATTCTTAACTGTCTACATGCACGCAGCAACGGAGATGTTTTTCCAGAGTTTTCAGAAGGGAAATTTGTGACAGCATGCAGACCGACATCAAACTTTCTACTCTTTTTAGCGTAAAAACTATTGAGCCCACCAACTACGAAATGTTTTTCGAAAATAATTACCCTCTTGCCAAACATGGACAAACGAAGTCCAGCAGACAATCCGGACAGTCCAGCACCGATAATGGCTACATCAAAATGATTTTGGTCAAGCAGAGCAAGTAAAGGAGTGAAGAGAAAACAAGTTAAGCAGCGGCACCAGACTCAAATTTTGGGAGAAGATAATTACCACAACTCTCAAGGGATTCGAGTTCTCTGTACTCGGCTTCTGGTACATCAATGCCATGTTGTTTTCGAAGTTCCATGACGATGTCAAGAAAATCCATTGAATCCAAGTCTAACTGATCGCGCAAACGAATTTCTGGTTTTACATCGCTTAAATCTTCGTCGGGAGCAATTTCTGCAATTATATCCAGTACGATTTGTTTAACTTTTTCCTTGTTCATGTTGAGATAAAAATAATTAAAGTATCTTTAGAACTTTTTCAAGATTAGAACTGAATTGATTCCTAGCATTCCAAATGAATTATTCAAAATTATTTTTATTCCCCCTTTTTTTTCTTTAGGTTCATTAATGACCAGTCCGTCAAGCACACAAGATGGATCTATATCATCAATATTTATGGTCGCATGAGCAGTATTATCTGAAAATGAGGGTAAGTTTCCAGCAAGTTCAAGGGCACCGGCTGCACCCATTGAATGTCCGATAAAACTTTTTGTATTATTGATCAGGGTAGTTGAATTTCCACCAAATACATTTCTGATGGCCTTACATTCCTGTTCATCCCCCTGAGGCGTAGAAGTCGCGTGTGAGCTGACTAAATCAATCATTGATGGATCTAGTTCTGCACGGTCAATGGCTTGCCTTATACACTCTTCTTGTCTCTGTGGGTTGGGCAACACATAGTCGGTTCCGTCTGAATTTATTCGGTAACCTAATATTTCAGCAAATATTTCTGCTCCCCGATCCATAGCATCTTTCAAACGTTCAAGTACATATATACATCCGCCTTCACTTACAACGATACCGTTTCTTCCTTTATCAAATGGTCTGCTTGCTTTTTGAGGATTAGGATTGGAAGCAAGAGCTCCTTGGCTTTTAAAACCAGCAAAGATTCCGTAAGCACGAATGCTCTCGCTTACTCCACCAGCCAAAGCAACATCGCACTCACCCAAAGTTAACATTTGCACTCCCTGAATAATTCCAGCATTTCCGGCAGCACAAGCTGCACCAACAGTATAATGCGGACCAGTTAAACCCAAATTTACAGTTATTTCACCAGCTGGATTGTTGGCGACGGTTCTTGGGTTGTGATGGTGGCTCCAATATTTAACTTCTTCGTCATAGTGATCGAATAATTGACATACTTCTGTTTCCGTTTCGACATTTCCATGCTCAGTGATTCCTAAATAGACTCCAATTTTTGAAGGATCAAGTTTGTCTAGAGAAAGACCAGAATTTTTCAGAGCTTCGTGCGCGCAATAAATACCTATCCCGCCAGCTCTAGTTCCCACTCTAACCTCTTTGCGCTTCTGATATTTTGTTTGATCAAAATCACATACGCCAGCTGGTTGCTCACCCATATTTCTGACTGGAAATGTGGTCACTCCGCTCTTTCCTTCCAGTAAATTTGATCGGAAAGTTGCTAAATCATTTCCGAGAGGGCTTGTTAATCCAACGCCAGTAATAACAATTCTTTCCTTAAGCATATTCAGGAATTCATTCTATAAAATTATTACAACTGAGCAATGGGGAAAATATTAGTATTTTATGCTGTAAGAATCAATGCGTTTTCGCAAAGTAGCACGGGTAATTCCCAGAATTGCGGATGCCTTTACCTGATTACCATTACATTCTTTTAGAGCCCGATGGATCATTTCCTTATCGATCACTTCAAGTAAATTTGAGTCAGTGGTTAATCTTGCATTTCCATAAGCAATGTCGAAAGCTTCCCCTGCGGAAATAGAACTTGGAGCAGTGGGTTCATTACTCTCATTAGAATTCTTTCCAAAAGTGGGTACATCATTACTCAAAGAAACTTTTTTTGATGTTAGATTATCCTCAGTGAGAGACTTTTCGTTATTAGATAATGAATCGTTAATCTTAGAAAATGACGAATTTGTCGGTGAGTCCTTATTTACTGAGATTGTTTCAGGTAAATCTTTAGTTAAAATCCTCTTACCTTTGCAAAGAACAGATGCAGAATGGAGCACATTTTCTAATTCACGAACATTTCCTGGCCAAGAATAATTTTTCAATACTTCGATGGCTTCTCTAGAAATTTCACTAGTGCCTGTTGTCTGAGATTTATTTAATCGTTGAAGCATGAAGTCTATCAGTTCAGGTAAATCTTCCATTCTTTCCCTCAGTGGTGGTGTTTCAATTCTGACCACATTTAAACGATAGTAGAGATCCTCCCTGAATTCTTTTGATTTTACCATCTTTTCAAGATTTTTGTGGGTAGCTGCAATAAGTCTTACATCAACTTTTTTTTGTTTGGTCCCACCCACACGCTGAATTTCACCCTCTTGGATAGCTCGGAGTATTTTCGTCTGAGTTGGAAGTCCCATATCACCAATTTCATCAAGGAAAAGTGTTCCCTTATGACAAAGCTCAAACTGACCGGCTTTGGACTCAGTTGCTCCTGTAAAAGACCCTTTTTCATGCCCGAACAATTCACTCTCAATAAGATTTTCAGGTATGGCAGCACAATTTACCGCATGAAAAGTGGAATTAGATCGATAACTATGTCTATGAATACAACGCGCAATAAGTTCTTTTCCTGTTCCACTTTCACCTGTTATCATGACTGTTGCTTCTGACGCAGCAACTTGTCCTACTTTCTTTAGAACATGTTGCATCTTTTCTCCACTACCCACAATTCCCTCGGCATAATCTGATGAATTTAAAATCTTTTCATAGGCATCTTCAGAACTTAAAGAATCTCTTCCAGCCTTAAGTGCTCGATCAACTAATTCTTTCAGTTTTTGTAGGTCGAAAGGTTTAAGTACATAGTCAAATGCACCATGCTTCATTGCCTCAATTGCAGTCTGGGTTGTTCCATATGCAGTCATTAGAATGACCATAGAGTTAGGTGCAGCACTTCTTAAATGCTGCAGGGTTTCAATTCCCGAAATCCCCTGCATTCTGTTATCCAAAAAAATCAGGTCAGCCTTTTCTTTTTTTGCCGTTTCTATTCCTTGTTCACCAGAATCGGCAGAGATTATTCGATGTCCCATATTGCTAAGGACACGATCTAACGAGTATCGAATTTCCGCATCGTCATCGATGATTAAAATAGATGCCTGTTGTGCAATCATGGTTTTATTAAATTATTTGAATTGAACAGATAATCAATGAATTGTCGTATTGGTAAAGATAAAACGATTCGCTCTTATTTATTTTTACCTTGATGTTGACGATTATGTGGACATTTTATAGTGTCTTTAAAATGCCAGAGTAGCTCAGATGGTTAGAGCGCCGCACTCATAACGCGGAGGTCGGCGGTTCAATCCCGCCCTCTGGTACCAATTTATTGTTATTCAAAATACTGATTGAATATCTAATCAAAAACTTTACTTTTTATTAAAAAGTCGGTTAAAAAGGCTTTTTTTCTTGCTGCTATTTATATCTTCTTTCTCCGAAGTATTTGGGATAAGGAGATTCAGATTTTCACTTGAAGAAGAATTTTGTTCAATTTCTATGATGTTGCCTTGAGTCTTGATATTTGAATTTGGGGCAGGGAGCTTTTTTGTGTCGTTGGAAGAAGATTCAATATTCAAGGAATTAGGCGATTGAGAGAGGGGTAATGAAGGAAGGGGTGAACTTGGTATACTTGAGGAGTCAATTTTTAAACCAGTTTCATCAACGCTTGTTTTTTCCTGTTCTTCGATAGTTGTTTGTTCAGGAGTCTTACCTACATATGTTCTGAAAACTAAATCATGTTCTTTATGTAGCCAAAATCTTCCAGATTTGTAAGGGTTTCCTTCACCAAAAGCGAAAGCACCAAACCAAGGTTTGTTACCAGTTATTTTGTTGCAAACAAAAAAATAGGTTTTCCCTGCTACTTGAGGAATTTCTCCACGCATACGAATAGTAATCCAACCGGCATCTCTTTCGCTTAAACCCTGATTGGCAATTTGATTAATGATATCATCCCTAGTTAAATCCCATTCTCCATATTTTGGACCGGTACTTGGATTTCCTTCGCGAATAAAACCATGCATCGAGTCCCCGTAATGGTCAGATGGTTTAAAGTTTGGTTTACCAAAAAGGAGAATTTTTGTCAGAATACCGTCCTTTTGAGCTGTATAACTGAACCAATTTTTCTTGGTAACATAACTAAAACTAGTTTCGTGTTGTTCTTTAAAAAATTCTTGAGATTGATCAAACTCTTCGATGTATACTTTAGGATAATTAAAGGTTTTTATAACAGAAATTTCCGAATTGGGTTGTTTGATAGTAACATTCGAGGTATTCGATCCAGACTTTTGCGTATCATCATCTTCAACAGAACAACTGAAAAAAATAATTGAGAGTGCAAATAGGCTGAGTTGTAAAAATAAATGCTTCACATTAAGGGCTAAAACTAAACCCATGCAAACAATACTAGGTCATTCATGCAAGAAATTAGTAATATTTCTCTCGTCTTTCTAGCGAAATGCTTCTTTAGATAAAATAATGGATACGATTGCCTTTTGGTTGCCTATTCTTTTTCTATTTCTATCAGCCCTTGTTGGCACCATTTTGCAAAGGCGTGCTTGCGATCCATGTTTGAAAAAAATCGACGGTAGGGAAGTCATTTTTTTCGATTTAAACGGAAAGTTAACTCATGGAATTTTGTCAGTTTTTGCGAATGGAATTGAACTGATCTTTTTTTCTGATCAAAGAGATGATCTAAAATCCGTTTATTCTACGATATTGCATCCTCATGAAGTGGATAAGATTTCGATGATTTTATGCCCAGCACCCCGTCATGACACAAGAGCTGGAGTTATTTGGGAAAAAGAACTTTTACGCATTCAGCAACCATCTATATTAGATCTTTCTGTTAGACATATTTTGAGTTTTTACAACATGTTAAGAGATGCCTTTTCTCAGGCTTTGAATTCAATTGTTGGTGCTTTAAGCAAAAGTTCAAAAATTTCTGAGGTCAAAAATGCAGACAAGAGTATTAAAGATATAAGTAGGGAGTTAAATGATCTTGTTCCTAACGCATGGGAACCGATCTTGGAAAAGTATCGTGGGCATAAGATAAAAGTAGAAAGAAAAACACCAGACGGAAATGTTTATGAAGATGGAATCCTCGAGGACTACTCTTCGAAATATTTACTAGTGCGGAAAGTTTCTAAGACTAATCAGGATATTATGGATTTTGCTGAAAAGCGAAAAAAAATCTCTGAACAATTTGATGTATTATACTCAAGAAATTCTGCTTTAGTTCGCATGGCTTTAAAAGATTAAGTACTTACATTTATAGATTACAGAGACGCTCTTGACCTTATTGCAGAAATAAATAAGTTAAAGATTGGCTTCTGTTTCGTGCGAGAAGTTTTTTAGTTCTTTTCCTTACTCCTAATTATCCGGGAGTCTATCGAAGTTTGTTTGCAGTCAAGCCGTGAATCGGAAGACTAAAGGCAATGCGAGGGCACCCACTTGGACTCACAAAAGGTCGTGTAACTATCTAAACGATGAACGGCGATTATGGAAGCCAACCATTTTAATTGTTGAAGAAACGAATTCCGATTCTAAGTTTCTGAGCTTCTTTCAAGACTGATTTTTTATCAAGAATAATTACAGAGTTTTTTTCCAACGCTACATTCATAATACCTGCTTCACTCATTTTTTGAAGCGTATTCAGACCAAATATTGGAACATCAAATCTTGTGTCTTGATTCGGTTTTCCAGTTTTAACAAAAAGACAGTTTTTGGTTTTAAAAGCACCAGCTCTCAGTAACATCGAGTCAGTTCCCTCAAACGCCTCAACGGCTAACACGGTTCCGCGACTCACAACAACACCTTGTCCAATGTCAAGTCTGGCAATTTCAAGAGCAATTTCGACCCCGTGTTGAGCATAATCAGGGGCAATGATTTCTTTACCTTTTACAAAAGTTTGATCGTCTACTAAATCCTCGTCCATGAATGCTCGGGCATCTAAGAGGTGAATACCGATTTTTTCGATTTCATTTCCTATTGCACCAAAAATACTTTCAGCATTTTTTCTCTTTAGTGCTGTTAGCATACGCACTGCTTTAAGGTCTGGGTGAAGACCACGAAATAGTTTGCCAGGAGTAACTTGTCCCGCCATCACGGAGTAGGAAGCATTGAATTTTTTTAGTTCTTTCAGTAACTTACCAATTTGGCCAACTTTTACGATACACCTTTCTTCTTCATGGAAAGAATTTATTAATTTTGGAGATGTTTCGCCCTCTAACTGAATGAGTCGAGTAGGAATTCCTGCAGCTCTAGCTCTTTCAGATAATAGAATGGGGTATAAGCCTTGTCCTGCAATAATAGCCAAAATTTTGGTTGAATTGAATTTGTCAGGAAGAAAACGGCTCATATTTTTCTTGTTATGGCTTAACTGCAAAATTTACTAATTTACCAGGCACATAAATTTCTTTTACAATTTCTTTATTCTCAAGAAAAGACACCACTTTCTCATCTTGTTTAGCTACTGTAAGAATTGTATTCTTGTCAGCATCTTTGGGAAATTGACCTTGACCGCGAAGTTTTCCATTAACTTGAAAAACTATGGTTATTTCCTCATTAACTAACAATTCCTTCTTAGCTTTAGGCCATGATTCATTGACTATAGAGGATATTCCACCCAATTCTTCCCATAGTTCTTCAGCCAAATGTGGTGCAAAAGGTGCGAGCAGTTGGAGTAATTTTTTTGCTGTATTAACTGAATATGAATCTACTTTCTGCAAATGATTTCCAAGGATCATCATTTGCGAAATTGCAACATTGAAGCGAAGATCTTCAATTGATTCTGTTACTTTGAGAATTGTCTCGTGTAATATCCTAAGGGTCTCCTTATTGGTTTCTTCTCCATCACAATGTTTGGAAGCATTGTGACATTCACGATGTACCTTGCGAAGAAATCGATGAACGCCTTCAATGCCTTTTTCACTCCAAGGTTTGACTGCTTCCAATGGTCCAAGGAACATTTCGAAAAGACGAAGGGAGTCTGCACCATAGGCATCAATAACAACATCAGGATTTACAACATTTCCAATACTCTTGGACATTTTATTACCATCTTCTCCGAGTATGAGCCCTTGATGAAAAAGTTTTTTATAGGGTTCGGGGTTTGTCAGCACTCCTTCATCATACAAGAAACGATGCCAAAAACGGGCATAAAGTAAATGAAGAACGGCATGTTCCGCTCCGCCAATATAAAAATCTGGGCCTCCCCAATAAGCTTCATTTTCCCTGCTTACCAAAGAATGTGAATTTTTAGGATCAATATAACGCAAATGGTACCAACAGGATCCTGCCCATTGCGGCATTGTATTGGTTTCTCGGGTCGCTGGTACCCAATTTTTCCCATCCGGCTTAGGTTCTTTGTGTGAAATAGATTTACCGCTTTCTAAATCGAACCAAATCTCTAGCCAGTCGGAAATAGTAGCCAATGGACTTTCCCCGGTACCTGAGGGTTGATAATTTTCAACTTCAGGAAGTTTGAGAGGTAGTTCAGTGGGAGGTAAGGGTAGGGCATATAATGTATGTCCGTCTTTATTTGTGGTGACCGGATCTTCCGGAATTAAATTCTTTAATACACCATCTACTGCCTTTGAATTTTCATAATCTGCTTCAGATACCCAAACTAATGGAATGGGCTCTCCCCAATATCGCTGTCTTGAGAAAATCCAGTCACGAAGTTTGTAATTCACCGCACCTTTACCCATAGCTTTCGCTTCTAAGTCAGCAATGATCTTTTGTTTACATGCACTTGCTTCCATCCCGTCATATTCATTGGAATTAATCATTACCCCATCGCCAGAATATGGAAGTTTACTCTTTTCAGAGCATTCATTTAGATTAGCAATTACCCGTTTGATTTCGATGCCAAATTTTTTTGCAAATTCATAATCTCTTTCATCATGGGCAGGTACTGCCATGATTGCACCTGTACCATAACTAATGAGTACATAATCCGCTACCCAGACGGGGATCCTTTCACCATTTATGGGATTTATGCAATAGCTACCGGTAAAAACGCCTGATTTATTCTTAGCAAGGTCTGTTCGGTCTAAATCACTCTTTTTCGCGGCCATCTGTACATAGTTATTTACCTCTTCCTTTTTTGGGGAATTAACCAACTTCTCGAGAAGCGGATGTTCTGGCGCTATAACCATATAAGTGGCACCAAACAAGGTGTCTGGTCTGGTTGTGTAAACGGTAAGCGTGTCATCTTGGCCATCAATGGGAAATTCAACTTCAGCACCTTCTGATCGGCCAATCCATGCCTTTTGCTGTCGTTTTGTAGAATCTGGCCAGTCAAGATCATCTAGTCCTTGTAGGAGCTTCTCGGCATAGGAGGTAATGCGGAGTACAACTTGTCGGAGATTCCTTCTTTCTACAGGATGGTTTCCAACCTCGGATTTTCCATCGACCACTTCCTCGTTAGCTAGAACTGCTCGCAGGTTTGGACACCACCAAACCGGTTTTTCATCCACATATGCAAGTCCGCGTTGAAAAAGCTTTAGGAAAATCCATTGGGTCCATTGGTAATAGGATGGGTCGGTGGTATTAATTTCTCGTTCCCAATCAATCGCGAATCCAATGCTCTTTATTTGCCTGCGGAAGTTATCCACATTTGTTTGCGTGGTTAAAGAGGGAT